>Ga0116148_1004401_pt1 | contig 12303 bp, 9 predicted proteins | sample AD_UKC055_MetaG_FD_89786 | JGI IMG/M metagenome (GOLD analysis project Ga0116148, IMG submission 89786) | Active sludge microbial communities of municipal wastewater-treating anaerobic digesters from USA - AD_UKC055_MetaG | ecosystem: Engineered > Bioreactor > Anaerobic > Digestate | place: USA... | reverse complement strand
TGCTTCTGTTTTAATAGATATATACAATGTTGTAAAACCATCCCTTACGATTCTTGATGGTATTTCAGGAATGGATGGTGATGGTCCATCAAACGGAAGAGTAAATAATTTTGGGATTATGCTTGCATGTAAAAGCTCATTTGAACTGGATTATGTGATTGAAAAATTGATCGGAACTTCTGAACCTATGCCAATAAGCGACATGGCTTTGAAACATAATTTAATAAAAAAATATTCTGCATGTTGTGTTTATCCTTTTTCTAATGATATTGATGTTTGCAAAAAATGTTTTGTTGATTTTAAATTTCCTAAAACAATCAATACGGATTGGAGGCTTCCAGTTTTTATAAAAAACACATTAAGCAAAATTTTTATAAAAACGCCAAAGATTAATAAAAATAGATGCAAGAACTGTCAAATATGCTTAAATGTATGTCCTGTAAAAGCTATCTCAAATTCAGGAATAACTCCAAATATAAATTATAAAAAATGTATTAGTTGCTACTGTTGTCAGGAAATGTGCCCAGAAAGCGCTATAACAATATCGTAATTCGACAATATTATATCATGTATGATATCAATTAGATATAAGATAATATTAAATAATATCTTTAAAATTGCCATTAATAAATAATTGTTTCATGAATAAACAATCTATTAAATAGCTGATATTACAAATATAATTAATAACATAAAATATTAACCGATATTATAATGAATATATTTTAATTTTATCGCGCAATCGATATATTAAATATTACATAGTTGTGATTATACTAATATAACTATAATATCATGATGTTACAATTGGCATATTTAATATGCAGTTCAAATATATTATCACTTATATATTTGAATAATAAAACATTTAATAATATTATTTTCATTTAATAAGCTTTAATACTTCTATATCAAATAAGGTGTTTAGGTAATTCCAGCATATATAATAATATTAAAGATTTATGTGATACCAGTAAATGTTATTATAATTGTAAAATATTCTGTTTATTCGAAATATCTAACAGACATATTAAATATATATGAAATTATGATAGTGAGATTTAAAAAAATAAACAATCTTATTATTATAAATGCAGTTATATAGATATAATACGAGAAATATAAAATAAATAATAAATTACTCGATATAAGTTAAATTTAGAATAAAAAATAATATATATTTTAAATTAGATAGAATAATGGTTCATGATATTCAACGTACATAAAAAGCAATAATTAGTTATACATTAAATCAAATATAAACAACGATAAAATATAATAAAATTATCAATCGTCTAAAATTATCAAAACGAAATAAATAATATTGTTAATGATAACATATGATACAATATTAATTAAGAGGTATTAAAAATTAAATATTCATTAAAGAAAAATGACAGATAATATATTTAGTATTAGGTAATATTAAAGATATAATTAGATAACCTTATATTTTGAAAAAAGAGTTTATACAAACAATGCTAATAAAAGCTTTATTATCAATAGGTAACAAAGTATTTAAATATATATTTAGTTTAAAATATATATTTAAATAAATTTGAATATTAAAATAAAATCTTATTGTATATTTAGAATTATACAGATTAATAATTAATCTTTATTCATGATATTCGATGTTTGGATTATCATTTACACCGAAAAGAAAAACTTTACCATTTGCTAAAGTGGCGCCAGTTAAAATTGTATTGAAGAATATGGCTTTTGAGACAGCAGACCTGAACATTGTTACATTAGTTAAATTTGCATTTGAAAAATCAGAAAAATAAAGATCTGAGTTACTAAGGTTAGCTCCTGTAATATCAGAACTTACAAAAGTTGCTCTGCTTAAATCTGCATTTGTAAAATTAGCTCCATGTATAACAGCTCCAGAGAAGTTTGCATAATGCAAATCTGCACTGAAGAGATTAGCATTCAAAAGATTAGCTCCAGATAAATCAGTCCTTATCAGGTTTGATCCTGATAGATTGGTGTTCCTCATTATAGCTTTATTTAAATTGGCATTTGTCATAATGGCACGCGTGATATCAGCATCAGACAAAATAGCCCTCGTCAGATTGGCATTTGTAAGGTCGGCCCTTGAAAGATTAGCTTTAAAAAATTTTGCACCGGTTAGATTTGCACCGGTTAGATTTGCATTGGAAAGATCTGCCTCTGAAAAATCAGCATTAAATAAATTTGCTCCTGATAAATTTGCTCCTGATAAATTTGCTCCTGATAAATTTGCTCCTGTGAGGTTTGAAATATTTAGGGAGGCCTTTTTCAAGCTTGAAAAGTAAAAATCGGTATTTGTCAAATCAGTATCTGTCATTTTTGCATTATCAAGAATCGATGCTGTCAAGTCCTTGCGTGTTAGGTCTAATCTGAATAAATCGCAGTTCTGACATGTGTTTGTTGTGATCAATTTTATATAATCATCCTGGTTAAATGCGAAAGTGTCGAACTTATCAAATAACATGTTAACAAAAACTGTTGTAAATATTACAAAATACAGAAATTTAAATTTATTTATCATAATTGTTCCTCCAATATTTATTTTAATTCAAAAATATGACGAAGCATACTTAAAATAAAAAATATAAAATAATAATCACTGTCTAAAAATATATAACTTTTTAAATTCATCTTATATAATTCTAAAAGCAATAATATCAGCATTCTATAAATTATGATAAATAGAACATATGTATTTAATTTTCGCATAATTTTAAAATATGTCAATAAAAAAAGAATGTTGTATAAATAATTTTCTTGACATTTTTTAATGACGTTGTACAATTAATATTATTATTGTAATAAAAGATATTTTATGAAAAATAAAATAAAGTTATTTTCGAATGTTATTCAACATACTGCCAACGGCGGTAGCCTATTTTATAGGTATTTACAAAATAATTTAAATATTATGGAAAAAGAAATAGTTAATATTTTAGAAAATAATGTTCTTCTAATTAATAAAAGAAAAGATAAAATTGGAAAGATAAATTTAAAAGATAATTTAAAAAAGTTTTATTTTATTATTTTAATTTTAACATTACTATTTATTAACGGATGTGCTTCTGAATCTGGCATTACAAGCGGAGTGAAAAGAACGCCAGGAGGAGAAACTGTTCAGTTAAGAGAAACAGATAATTTAACCGAAGCTGAAAAAAATAAACTACGACAAAATCTTATTAAAGAGGTTAGAGAAGGCTTTACTTTTTACAGACTATCGCCTGGTGATATGCTTGAAGTAATGTATCATCTGTCACTTGTCTCAGAGGCGCAGGATTACAGAATAGGTGTTAATGATGAATTAAATGTTGATTTTTATTTTCATCCACAAGTTAACAGAACTGTCGTAGTTCGTCCTGATGGGAAAATTACATTACCTGTTAAAGGCGATTTTCAAGCTGCTGGACTAAAGCCTGCAGAACTTGCATCTAATATAAAGGTTCAATTTTCAGACATATATAATTCGCCTGTTGTTACCGTTAGCGTAAACAAGTTTTCTTCAAAAATGACAGAACTTCAAAAGGCAATAACAAATGCTCCAAGAGGCCAAGCAAAATTGGTTTCGATTGGACCAGACGGTAATGTCTATCTTCCTCTTTTAAGAGGTATTAAGGCTGCCGGCAAAACAATAGATGAATTAAGGGACATAATTAATAATGAATATAGATACGAGTTCAATAATCTAAATGTTTCTATTTTAATAGAGAGTATTACTGGAAATCGTGTTTTTATTTTTGGCGAGGTGCCAAGACCTGGTCCCGTACAAATGACAAGGCCTCTAACTTTACTGCAGCTTTTTGCAAACGTAGGGGGGTATCTTCCGACCAGTGCTATGGACCAGGTAAAGATAATGTACTGGAATGAAAAAAATGAACCTATTTTGAAGACTGTTAACCTTTATAATATTATGAATAATCTGAAATTAGAAGAGGATATGGTGGTTCCTAATAATAGTGTAATTTATGTACCGAAAACAGGCATAGCAAAGCTTAACCAGTGGGTTGATCAATATATAAGACAGTTATTTTTGTGGCAGGGCGAGAATTTAGGATTCTCGTATGGATTAGGTGGAAAGACTTTAGCTACAAGTACAATTTCGATTGAATAGGGTTGGAGTAATAAGAGATATGTTTCAGGCTTGCATTTATATTAAAGAAAAACAATACAACAGGAACGGAAGATGGGAGCAAAGAAGCTTCTAACATTAAGAGACATATTTTATATATTCTTCAAGAATAAGACACTAATTGTTTCTGTGTTTGTTACTTCTATCGTTATTGCTTTGGTTTATTGTATTGTGACTCCTGCGCAATACCGTGCAGAAACAAAGATATTGATCAAAATTGGTAAAGCACAATTCTCAGGGGTCGAGCTAATGCCAGAAAAGCAAAATTTGCTTATCCAAGAAAGAAGCCAGAATATCCGCAACGAAATTGAATTGATAAAAGGTCAATATTTAACAGAAAAGGTAATAGAAAGACTTAAAGGTAAGATTGAACCTATGAAAGGGGATCAATCTATATTTTCGAGGACATTCAGAAATATAAAGGATATGATCAAGTCTGTTTTCACCTCAGTTGGAATAACAAAAAAGACTCCCAAAGATAAGGGCATGATATTAACGTTTATGAGTTCTTTAAGGGTTAATTTTCTTGAGGACACAGACATGATTTCTTTAACGTTTGATTGGACCGACCCGAAATTTGCGGCGTTGGTTGCAAATTTATATGCAGATGAATACATATTGCAACATACACTCGTAAATGAATCACAGAGGTCTCATAAGTTTTATAATGAGCAGATTGAGTTGACCGATAAGAGGCTTAAGGAAACCGAAGATAATCTCCAGATGTTTCTGAAAGATACAAACATAGCAAATATATCTTTACAAAAGGAATTGCATCTGAGAAACCTTGCAGAACTCGAAAATAAATATAACCTTGCAGCGCTTGATGTTTCGCAAGCCGTGGCAAAAATAAAAAAGATTAAGGAAATGGCTGCGCAGCCTAATGTCTGGATTGAAACACCCGAGATGGGAAGCACTATGGTGAATAGACAGGAATATTTGCGAACAATCGATGAGTCATATTTTAGATTGAAAAGCGAACGTCAAAGACTTCTAAAAATATATACAACTGAGGCGGCGGAAATTAAGTCTATAGATGCACAGCTTGATAATCTTCGAAAACAAAAGGCTGATAGCCTTCTGAACATCGCAAATATGGAATTGTCATTGGCTGAGAATAGAAAAAGTAGTTTAGCAAAGGATGTAGAGAACGAACGAAAGATATTGAATGATGTAAACTCAAAAACATATTTATTAAGACAGCTTGAAAGGGATAGAGAATTAACTGAACTTAGCTATCAGATGTATAAGAAAAAGGGCGAAGAGCTAAGAATTTCTGATGACCTTGATTCTCAGAGAATTTCAAGTGTAAGAATTGCTACACCTGCTATTCCGCCTTTGACACCGACTTATCCAAAGAAAGGTTTTATTATAATTGCGTCTGCGATGATAGGTCTCTTCCTCAGCTTTGGTTTTTCTGCTATACGTGAATTTTTTAATCATACCTTCAGGGATGATGCAGATATTGATGATATCCTTGGTGTCCCATTCTTGATTGCAGTCCCGATGAGAAATGTTTCAGGAAACAATGGTGTATCTTCCTCGAATGGTTCAAGTACTATTGCAAATGTTTTAAACAAAATATTGCATCGTAATGGAAAGAAAACTGCAACAACTACAACAAGCTTTATAACGGCTACACCAAACGGATTAGCCTTTATTGTTTTAGTTATAATTGGAATATGTGGATATTTTATATACCTATATCAAAGTATGATGTTTTTTCAAAACACCATAGCGATGCAACGCTTTATTTCGCACGATACGCAACAAACGCAACAGGTTATGTTTGCCTCAATCAACCCAACTGATAATGTTTTTTTAGGCAGACAAAATCAAGAAAGTAAAAACGAAGTTTCTTCTGAAGATAAAAATATAGGCATGGATCTGTTAAGTGACAAAATGGAGCAAAGGCGAATTGAATTGGAAAAACGTAGAGCTTTGCTTGAGGTTGAACTCGAAAAGATTAAATCAGAAATTGAAATAAGCAGGATGACGAAAGAACAAAAAAATAATCATGAAGCCATTCAGCAAGCGGATAATCAGAAGGCAATTCAAAATACGAATGTAACCCCAGTACAAATGCAAACAATGCATCAAACGAACATGAGCAATGTTCCAACGAGTACCTTTATTCAACAAAAGTCTCATAATATGCGAAATAACCCTCCTATTGATAATGCAGGACAAAATCACAACAAAATAATAGATAATACATCAAAGAAAAATGAAGATAAGGACCAACAGGAATATGTAGTGGGAACTAACGAAACATTAGTGAGTATTCTAAGGGATAAATACAATATACCTACACATTTAATCTATAATGAATCAATAAATCTGATAAGGACTGCTAATCCTGGAATGAAAAATTTAAATAGTCTTGCAAAGGGTCAGAAAATATTAATACCGAAAGAAGTAATCGAATTTGCGAAAAAATAATTGTACAAGTCATCTTCATTTTGAATTATTTATTAAAAATGGAATTTTAAATGGGTAGACCTCGAAAGATACCGATAGTTGAAGAAAAAGAAATTGCAGAAATAGACGAGAGTCTTCAACTCTGCAATCTTAGAAATATGTATGACCATTTTTTTAAGACACTTTGGAAATTGAAAATGGATCTTGATGAAATGAAAAAGGGAAACGAAAAGGAGATTGTAACAAAAAAAAGAGTTGGAAGAAAACCAAAAATAAAAAAAGAAACGCAGATCAGTCATTCAATAGTTTTTTCTGGTTTTAGACGTGGAGACGGAGCTTCAACGATGTCATTGAATTTTTCATATGCCTTTGCTGAAAATTCTGCAAATAGTGTCGTTCTCATAGATGGAAATTTAAGAGACCCTGTTCTTCAAAACCAATTTATAATGAAAAGAAAAAAAGGTCTATATGATGCCTTGCAGGGCAATGCTGGTATACAGGATATTGTGAATGAGATCATTTCAAAAAAGTTTTTTTTTATTTCTGCTGGTCAACAGACAAAAAATCCTATAACATTATTTGAATCAGCCAAATTCGAAGTTCTCTTAAAGCAATTAAAAGAAAAATACGACCTCGTAATATTTGATTCTGCTCCCTTATTGGGGAATCCAGAAACTACATTATTGGCGAACAAAACAGATGGTTTGATTATGATTTTAAATGCCGATGTTACAAGATGGGAAGTGGCGAAATCAGTGAAAAACGATCTGGAAGGTGCAAATGTCAGAATATTGGGGGCTATTCTTAACAGAAAGCAGTTTATAATACCACAGGCAATATACAAATTCCTCTAATTGCGATATAATAATTACCTATAAAACTTAATGTGTTATGAAAACATCAAATCCATCAACTGAAACATCAGTAACAAAAATATTATTTCCAATTTTTATGGGTGTTTTTGCAGTTGTATTAGCAATATCAATCGAAACACTTGAATACAGCACTGCGCTTGCCATTACAGCAGGATTATTTGTTGGCGGTATAGCAATATATTTTTTGAATCAGAAGGCCATAACGTACATATCAATTTTTACGCTTGGTCTTGGAATACCTTTCAACCTCGATGTTAACCTGTTTTTTAGACACTACATTGGTGTAACAAGTGTTGATATTGGTGTAACATTTCTTTCTAGCGTAGTCTTGTATATTGTATTCTATTATGACCGTATCGTTAGTGGAATAAAGCGTTTTTACAGCAACAGAATGATTTTATTTGCATTAGTTCTCTATATGTTAAGCGGTATACTGAGCCTGTATAATGCATTGTCTAAAGAACTCGTAGTGCTTGAGCTTGTTCGTTTAATGTTTCTTTTGATAATATTTTACACTGTAATGAATTTTGGAAAGAGAGAATATATATCTGTTTTTATTTTAACGTTGTCCATATGCGTCTTTTTGGAATTTTTACTTTCATTTTATCAGTATAAAACAGGCCGTCTTTTTGGTTTATATGCCTTTGGGGAAACAAGATATGAATTTGGACTTGGGTACTTACAAAGCAGGGTATCGGGTACGTTCAGCCATGCAAATGGACTTGCGTATTTTTTCGAACTGTTATTGCCTTTGATGTTTGCTATGATCCTGGTTGAAGAGAACAAAATGCTTAAATTATGGTACACTGTTGTCTTCCTTTTTGGTCTTTATGGGTTGATTATAACACTTTCAAGAGGTGGTTGGTTAGCCACTGCTGTTTCTCTACCGATTGTATTTTTATTGTTGTTTAGGAAAAGGATTACAGAGAAAAAATTCATTTTGTCACTCTTTTTTGGATTAGCCGCTGTAATTGTTTTGGGTGTTATTTTTTATCCCACAATCGCAAAAAGGTTTCAGGCTTATGACTATGGTTCGGCTGGAACGAGACGTCCATTGAACATCGCTGCAATATCGGTAATAAAGCAATTCCCTATTGCAGGCGTAGGCATGAATAATTTTGCCAAGGTTTTCAGGACGTATGATACAACAGGGGGTTCATCTTTATTTCAGACGCAGGGTCTTGTTCATAATCTTTTTCTTGGAGTGTGGACTGAAACCGGTACAATCGGAATCATTGCTTTTGTATGGATTTTCTTGTCTAGTTTTATTGTGGCTATCAGGTTATTATCAAAAGTACCGCTTTGGTATTCAGGAATATTGGTTGGCGTTTCTGCCGGCCTTTTAGCGCAGATTATTCATGGGATGTTTGACCCTGGTTTTCGTGTTTTAATGAGCACATCAATGCTTGTATACAGTATGATTGGCTTAATAGGAGCGGTAAGTGTTTTGTATCAAAAAAAGAAAAACAACCATCAAACAAAGAACTGAATTCTTGAAAATCACCCTGTAAAGTAGTGTTGATTGATGATAAAATGCTTTGCAGGGTTTTTTTTGCAATGAAAAAGGTCTATACTATTTTATGAGGATGCTGCCGCTATCGGTTATTATTGTAAATTGGAATTCAATTGAACTGCTTAAACCATGCCTTGTTTCTCTTTTTGAAAAAAACACAAGTTTTGATTTCGAAGTCATAATAGTCGATAATGCTTCCAAAGATAGCTCTGTAGAAGTTCTAAAAAAAGAATTTCCACTTGTACATTTGATCGAGAGCGATATCAATATGGGTTTTACCAGGGCAAATAATGTGGCAATAAGAAAGGCCAAGGGAAAATATATTCTGCTTTTAAACCCCGACACTATCATAATTGATGTCAATATTTTAAAAAAATGGACTGATTTTATGGATAGCAACCCTGATGTTGGAGCAAGTGGTTGCAAGTTGATCTATGAAGATGGCCGCCATCAGGTTGGAGATGCTGGTTATATGCCTGTAATTAATACTGTATTTAATTTCTCATTGTTTCTGTCTAAATTGAAACCAGATCGATTCAAAGGCATTTTTTTAAATTACAATAAACTAAGTAAGCCAATCGAGGTTGACTGGATAAGTGGCGCTGGATTTTTAGTAAGAAAAGAAATCCTTGAAACAGTTGGTTTGATGGATGAAGGCATTTTTATGTATGCCGATGATATAGAATGGGGTTGTCGTATCAGAAAATATGGATATAGGGTAGTGTATTTGCCCCATATGAAAATAGTCCATTTGCAGGGCGGCAGTGCAAAAAAGCAAAAAGAGATAAGCGAATTTTCTTTTTTGTGGCTTAAAAATATCCGTTTACTCTTTAAATATTACAACAAGAATCAACCAATCGTTTTATATGATTTATTGATCTCAATTGGATTTTTGCTAAGAGCTGTTTTGTATTTTTGTTTGTTCATCAAAACAGGAAAAAGTGATGTAAAGATGAAATCCCATAGGATGTTTAAATATTTTCAATTCAGCATATCTGTTTTTGGAAAACATGCGTGATTAGCTTATAGTTAGTATGAGTGTTGCCTGGTTGTATTGTGTACAATTTAGTGGGCTACCTTTTGAAAGATTGATTTCAAGATTTTGTAGTTTATCTCTGGGGTGTAATAAGTTTCAATCTTTTTACGTGCAAACTCTCCCATCCTTGTGATTTCAGAATTGTTTTGAGAGAGAATTCTAATTTTTTCTATCAAATCGTCAATATCTCCAGCCTTGAAATGTAATCCACTTTTTTCATTTTCAACAATCAGGGGCATATTGCCTATATCAGATGCAATGACTGGTTTGCCAAAGGCAAATGCCTCAAGAAGAACAATCGGAAAATGCTCGTACCATTCTGAAGGGAAAACCATAAATAAAGCATTCTTTATAAGATTGTTTTTTTCATCACCTTCCTTGAATCCCTCAATTGATATGTTGTTTATAGAATTTTCTTTTATATATTTTCTTAATGGGTGTTCTAATGGACCTGTGCCAACAATCTTTAGTTGGAGGTCTTTAATTTTTTCGAAGGCCTTTATGAGTGTCCACAGGCCTTTTTCCTGGGATAACCTACCTAAGAATATAATATGATTTCCTGTGCCAACCGATGGTTCAATATTAGTTATGTCTAAATAATTTGGTTTTATAAAAAGCCTTTTTTCTTCAATGCCAGCCTCCATCAGTTTTTGCTTGTTGAACTCCGTTGTGCATACAAACGCATCAATCTTTTTGAAGACGCCAGACAACCTGTTAGTTCCTATCGTGGTAGCATATAATCCACTCAACAGAAAGCTATCTCTGAAACATTTATAACGTATCGCATTCCAGAATGCACCATTTTTACATTTTTCACATATGCTGTCATTTATGTAAAATACACCGTTAGGGCAGAGCCACCTGTAATCCTGAACGTTCTGGACGCAGGGGATTGATTCGGCATGGAGAGTATGAAAAATGGATGGTGAAATAAGGGGAAATATATTGTGCGTATAGGCTATATCGGGTTTAAAATCTTTTATAATGGTTTTCAGTTCTTTTTTTGTTGAAGAAGAAAAAATGGTTTGTACAAAAAAATTTATTTTTTTGTTTAAATTATAGCTATCAGTTTCTTTATTGTCCTTTGTGTAAAAATATACCTGTTCTTTGTTTTCTTCGAGCAGTCCCTTTTCCCGTAAGGCGATTGAGTCCTCACCGGCAAAATATTTATAAAAATTATGTGCAAGCAAAATATTCATTGGTATACAAAAAATATTTATATGATAGCAAATAAATGTGATTTAAGCTATCTTAATACAGAATAGATATTTTTGAAAGATTATTGTTATGAAAGGGTTTATCTGATGGATTCTAAAATAATTGATATTTCGGTCATTATCCCGACATACAATCGTGCATCTGTACTTAAAAAATGTCTTAAGGCGCTTTCAAAACAAAGCATTCCTGCAAATACGTATGAGGTTATTGTATCTGACGATGGGTCTGAAGATGATACGAAGAAGGTAAGCGAAGAGGCATCAGTAGATACAGCATGTTTTATAAATTATTTATGGCAACCCAATAAAGGTGCTAATGCAGCAAGGAACAACGCAATTCATGCTGCAAGGGGTAGCATTTTATTATTTATAAACGATGATACTATTGCAATCCCGTCTATGTTGGAAGAGCATTTACGGACACATAAAAAATACCCTGAGGAGAATATTTCAGTATTGGGCAGGATGACAGTGTCCCCTGAGGTGCCATATTCGATTTTTGCTAAACTGCATCTTGATGCCAATTATGGATTGTGGAAAGGAATGGTTGAACTGGATTGGCTTGCATTTTACACATGTAATGTTTCCGTCAAAAAATCATTTTTATTAAAACATGGTCTTTTTGAAGAAAGCATTAGATATCACGAAGATGTGGAGCTTTCGGAGCGTTTATCCCATTTTGGTTTTAAAATTATATATAATCCAGAGGCATTAGGTTATCACGACCACTATCTTCAGGAACATGAATATCTGAATGTAGCAAAAAAAGATGGTATAGCATTAGCGAAATGGTATAAAAAGTCACCCCACCTAAAAAAACAACTCAGTCTCGTTGATTTTCAGCTAACAGTGCCTTTCACAAAAAAAATGAAATATATTATAGGTGACATATTAATAAATAGGGCAACAAGACCAGCAATAATTAGAACGGCAAGGCTTTTTTCAAGGTCATGGGAGGGCTTATCTCTATTTCTTTACAGAAAGATATACCAATCCATTAAGAGGGAAAGCGTTCGACAGGAACTGATGAATTCAAAAATAGATTGAATATTTCAACATGAAGCCAAATATAACTTTTTTGATGTCTTCTGCGGGTACAGCTT
>Ga0116148_1004384_pt1 | contig 12338 bp, 10 predicted proteins | sample AD_UKC055_MetaG_FD_89786 | JGI IMG/M metagenome (GOLD analysis project Ga0116148, IMG submission 89786) | Active sludge microbial communities of municipal wastewater-treating anaerobic digesters from USA - AD_UKC055_MetaG | ecosystem: Engineered > Bioreactor > Anaerobic > Digestate | place: USA... | reverse complement strand
GCATCCCTGGAAGCGGGCTGAATCAATGCTGGCAGCCAATCCGGGGACAATTGCGTTCATGGCGCGCACCGAAGCCCGTGAACATCAGTACCGGTGGATCGGACCGGTGTATCCCCGACGAAGCAACCTCTGGGCGCTCGCCTCTTCGAATCGTGCAGAACAAGCACGCAAAGGCGAGCTTGGCACATTGACCGTCAGCGTTGTACGCGGCTACGCCAGCCTTGACGAATTGCGCAAGACAGGAATTGCGGAAAGGAATATTTCCGAGGCAACCGACGACGCCCAGAATCTGAAAAAACTGCTTGCAGGACGGGTTGACCTGATTCCCGCCAACGACCTTGTCCTTGCCTGGAAGCTGCGAGCTGAAGGTATTCCGCCGGAAACACTTGTCGCCCTGTTTGATATTACTTCCCCGGACTCGAATGAGTATTATTTCGGCATTCACCGAAACGCTGATGATACAGAGGTTTCGCTGCTTCAAAACGCGCTCGATAACCTTCGACAATCCGGCGAGTTCGACCGGCTTCTGGCTGCGTATCCGATAATTCTGCGGCAAGGCACACAAGGAGCAGTGAAATGAACAAACCGGTAATCGCTGTACCTCTGGGGGATCCGGCGGGAATAGGCCCGGAAATAGCCGTCAGGGCATTCGCAAGCGAAGAAACTGCGCGGTACGCGCGCCCCGTCCTGATCGGCGACCGCCGTATCGTGGAAATGGCTCTTGGCGTGACGAAATCGCCGATGAAGATCAAGACTATCAGTGTCCCTTCCGAAGGTGTATGGGAAAACGGGACGCTCAATCTGATCAATATCGAAAACGTCGATCTTGCCGCCTTCCGGTTCGGCAAGGTTTGCGGCATGTGCGGACGCGCCGCGTATGAGTATATAGAAAGAAGCGTTGCACTCGCAATGGCCGCTCAGGTGGACGCTGTGGCGACAACGCCGATAAACAAGGAATCGCTCAGGGCGGGCGGGGTCGATTTTATCGGCCACACCGAGATTTTCGCATTTCTCACCGGAACAGAGCATCCGCTGACCATGTTCGAAGTGCGCGGCTTGCGGGTGTTCTTCCTGACGCGCCATGTATCGCTGAAGGAAGCGTGCGCCCTTGTGACAAAAGACCGCATAAAAGAGACGGCAAAGCGCTGTTTCGAGGCACTCGAAAAGCTCGGGGTGACAGAAGGAACGATGGCGATTGCGGGGCTCAATCCCCATTCGGGGGAGCACGGCCTGTTCGGAAACGAGGAAGTGAATGAAGTGGAACCAGCGGTTCGGGAACTCGCCGCGGAAGGCTACCGCGTGGAAGGACCGGTCGGAGCGGATTCGGTGTTTCATCTTGCGCTGCAGGGACGATACAACAGCGTGCTTTCGCTGTACCACGACCAGGGACATATCGCGACAAAAACTCTCGATTTTGAGCGGACGATCGCCGTGACTGCGGGCATGCCGATTTTGCGGACCTCGGTTGACCACGGAACCGCTTTCGACATTGCCGGCACGGGAATCGCAAGCCCGGTAAGCATGATCGAGGCAATTACGCTCGCAGCCAAATATGCTCAGCGTTTTAAACGTTAACAGCGCGACCGCGGCGAAAAACGCCTCATGTTTCTACAAATAATAACAGAAATTGCTTGCGTTTTTTGTGCAGCCAAGGTAAGATGTATCTATTCGTAGATACAAGGAGCTTTTCATGTCTGCCATGCAGAAAAAACAAACACCCGTAAAAATTACCCTTACCGAAGACGAGATGCCGCGCCAGTGGTACAACATCGCCGCAGACTTCAAAACCCCGATGCTTCCGCCACTTGGCCCTGACGGAAAGCCCGTCACGCCCGAGATGATGAGCGCTTTATTCCCGATGAACCTGATCGAGCAGGAAATGTCGAGCGAGCGCTGGGTAGATATTCCCGAAGAGCTGCTGGGCATCCTGTACCGCTGGAGACCTTCGCCCTTGCACCGCGCTTACGCGCTCGAAGCGCTCCTGGATACCCCGGCGCGCATATACTACAAAAACGAATCGGTGTCTCCGGTGGGCAGCCACAAACTGAATACCGCAATCGCCCAGGCGTACTACAACAAGATTGCCGGCACAAAACACATCACCACAGAAACCGGCGCCGGACAATGGGGAAGCGCGCTTTCCTATGCGTGCACCGCCATGGGTTTGTCCTGCAAGGTGTACATGGTAAAGGTGAGCTTCGAGCAAAAGCCCTTCCGCAAAATGCTCATGCAAACCTGGGGCGGTTCGTGCATTGCGAGCCCGTCGAACACAACGAACATCGGACGCGAAGTGCTGGCAAAAGACCCGGATTGCCCCGGAAGCCTCGCCATCGCAATCAGCGAAGCCGTAGAAGAAGCGGTGAGCGACAAAACCGGCAAGACAAAATATGCGCTCGGCTCGGTACTGAACCACGTCATGCTGCATCAGACGATCATCGGACAGGAAACCAAAAAGCAGCTCGCGAAAGTCGGCGAACACGCAGATGTTATTATCGCCTGCGCAGGCGGCGGCTCGAACCTTGCCGGTTTCGCCTTCCCCTTTTGCAAGGACAAAATCGAAGGCAGCAACATCGACATCATCGCAGTCGAACCCGAATCCTGCCCCACATTAACCCGCGGACCATTTGCCTACGACCTGGGCGACATGTCGGGAATGACACCCCTCCTGCCGATGTATACCCTGGGCCATGAGTTTATCCCGGACCCGATCCACGCAGGCGGACTGCGCTACCACGGTATGGCCCCTCTGGTATCCAAAGCAGTCGCCGACAAGCTGATGGAACCACGATCCATCGGCCAGGAAGAATGTTATGCATCCGCCGTCGCGTTCGCCCGAAGCGAAGGCATCGTCCCTGCCCCCGAATCGAGCCACGCACTTGCAATGGCGATGCGCGAAGCCGTCAAGGCCAAAGAAGAAGCAAAAGAAAAAGTCATTGTCTTCAACCTGTCCGGCAACGGCATGCTCGACCTCATCGGCTACGAAAAGTACCTTTCCGGAAACATCAAGGACCACCAGCCCTCGCCCGAGCAGCTCGCCCGGTCCCTGGACTGCATCAGAAACTTCCCGAAGCCGTAACGGACCAGAGTAGATCGAGGCAGCAGGCTCATCGGGGCGCGACATTCTCCGCCCCGGAGCCGCCGGCCAGACATCTCTACGATCGGCGACTTCGATCCCGAGAAATGAGGGCGCTGCATCAGGCCCGGTTGCATCAGGCCCGGCTGTGTGAGGCCCGGCTGTGTCAGGCTCACCGAGTGCCGACTGGGTCGGTTTTATTCCGAATCACATTGAAGAGCGCGATCATACACAGAAACAGAACAACCGGAACTGCAATCCACAGTGCCTGGTGTGCGTATGCGATCTGGTAGTAGAGGGTTGCGGTTATCCAGGCAAGCACGGTTAAATAGACGATGCACAGCCAGCCGTAAAACCGTCCAAGTTCGCGGATAATCGCGCCAAGCGCGGCGATGCAGGGGAAGTACACCAGAATGAACAAGAGATACGCATAGGCTGCGTGCTTGTTGTTTCCGAACCGGTCGCGCATGACGGCGAATATGCCGGAGTCGGCTTCGATTTCTTCCGCTACGGCTGCCTCGTTACCGGAAATGATCGACAATCCCAGCGGGTCCAGCACGGAATCGGCAAGACCGGCAAAAGAGGCCGGAATGGACGCAAAGGCTTCTACCACCGCAGCGCCGAAATCAAATCCCGGATCTCCGGATGCGGCTTCGGCAGAATCATCTGCGGACGAAGCGGCTGATCCGGCCGCAACAGCTCCGGCGGCGTCTGCCGAGGCTTCCTGCGCCTCAAGCTGGCCGTACAGTCCGTTCAGAGTGCCGACGACTGCCTCCTTTGCGAAGAGGCCGGTGAACATGCCGACTGTTGCGGGCCAGTTGTCCTGCGTTATCCCCATGGGACCGAACACCGGTGTGAAGGTTTTACCGACAGCCGAAAGCACAGAATTGGCCGAATCTTCGTTGCCAAACGAACCGTCGGCGCCGATCGAGTTGAGCAGACCGAGAATCGCGACGACCAGGACGATTACCTTTCCGGCACGCACGACGAAGCTCTTGAGCCTCAGCCAGGAATGCCGGAGGGTGCTGCCGATCCGCGGCACATGATACGGCGGAAGTTCCATCACGAAAGGAGCGGGTTCTCCCTTGAACAGGGTGTTCTTAAGAATAATACCGGTGAGCACGGCAAGCGCGATGCCGGCAAGATAGATGCTGAGCACGACAAGATCGGCGTTCTTTCCGAAAAAGGCCGCTCCGAAAAGCGCGTACACGGGAAGACGCGCGCCGCAAGACATAAACGGCGCCATGAAAACGGTAAGATACCGGTCCCGCTTGTTCTCGAGCGTGCGTGTCGCCATGATGGCCGGCACCGTGCAGCCGAAGCCGACGATCATCGGAATGAAGGCCTTTCCCGGAAGACCGATTGCCCTGAGCGCCCGGTCCATGACGAAGGCGGCGCGGGCCATGTAGCCTGAATCCTCCAGCAGCGACAGAAGAAAGAACATCATGAACATAATCGGCACGAAGGTAGAAACCGTCTGGATGCCGGCGCCGATGCCACCTGCGAGGAGGGCGATAAGCCACTCGGGCGCGCCTGCCATTCCCAGAAGATGGCCGAAACCGTCGACGAACACCGCGCCGAAAAGGATATCGAAGAAATCGATGAAAGCGCCGCCTACATTGATGACGAGGGCGAACATGAGATACATAACCAGAAGAAACAGCGGAATGCCGAGAAAGTGGTTGAGCACGATACGGTCGAGGTTTCCGCCCGAACCGGCTTTTTTTCCGGTGCCGGAAACACAAGTCCTCGACAAACCCGAAATGGCGTCGTATTTCGCGGAGGCGATCGCGGCGTCGGCCGAATCGCCCGTCTCTCTTTCTATTGAAGCGAGAACGTCATCGATCTCCGCGCGGGAAAGGCTCTGCGAATCGAGCGCTAGAGCGGTCAGATGACGGTCTTCCTCGAGTATTTTCAGGGCTACCCAGCGCGCATCGCTCGACACTTCGCGGGCGACCGGCGCAAGCTTTGCCTGGAGCGCAGCAGCAGCAAGCGCGACGGCAGGCGGATACGGCACTTCGAACTCCGGAGTAGCTATCGAGAGCGACTCCAGAGCGAGCTTTTCTGCAAGAAGCTCGACATCGCCTTTTTTCGTCGCATTCACCGCAAACACGGGAACGCCGAGCTCCGCCGATAGCTTTGCCGCATCGACCACAACACCTTTTTTTGCCGCAAGATCCATCATGTTCAGCACAACGACTGTCGGCACCTTCATCTCCAGAATATTCAGGGTCAGGAAAAGATTCCGCTCCAGATTGGACGCGTCGACAATATTCACGACAAAATCCGCGTCTCCGGAAAGGAGATAATCGCGGGACACCCGCTCGTCCTCGGAATGGGAGGAAAGCGAATAAATGCCGGGAAGGTCGACGATCTCTACTGGAAGCCCGCCCAGCATAGCGTCTCCCGACTTTTTCTCTACCGTAACGCCGGGCCAGTTCCCCACCCGCTGATGGCTGCCGGTGAGCGCATTGAACAGCGTCGTCTTGCCCGAATTGGGATTTCCGGCAACCGCAATCACCGGTTTCTTCTTGTCTGCGCTCATCCAACCCTCCGGACCAGAAGCGCATCCGCTTCCGATTTCCTGAGTGTCAGACTGAAGCCTCGAACCTCAATTTCCACCGGGTCCCCGAGCGGCGCCACGCGGGAAACCGTGAACTCGGTGCCCTTCGTCAGTCCCATCGACAAAAGCTTGTCCCTGTATGCGGGATCGGCCTTGGCGTATCCTGCTACAGCGCCCCGGTCTCCCGGTGAAAAATCCTTGAGCTGTATTTCCATAAAAACTCCTGTTAAAAACGCGCGAATTCAGCAGATGCCGAATGTGCCGCGGCTATATGTTATACAAGACTAACTTACAAAGCAAAAAAAACCCGAGCTCATCCCACATATCAGCCGAGCATAACCTTTGCAGCAAGCCCGTGTCCGATCATAACCTGCGAGCCGAGCACTTCAACAAGCACCGGCCCATTGCGGCCGCCCTGTAGCTTTCGAACCGGAACTCCCGGAACAACACCCAGCTCGAGCAGCTTTTCCCGTGCGTGCAGTCCGCCTTCAATACGCGCAACCACCGCGCGCTTCCCTTTTTCCAGAGCTTCAAGAGACATTGTTAGTCCTCCTTATGTTTGCCTGCACTTACAATACAGACAAACGCGATTCATTGTCAAGTTAGTTTATTCAAACAAAAACCAATTTTTTAGAAACAGAAAATCGAACGCCTGCACTGAACTTTGCCCCGGGGAGGATTCTCTTACAGGGTTGATTCATCGAGAGGTAAAAGTCGAGCCGATGCAGTAAAATAACCAATGTCATGAAAACACGTACAACAACAGGCGAAGTCCCAGGTGGCTTCGCCTTCCCGATCGAAGCCGCCCGTCATAGTTCCCTCGCCGCGTTCATCGCGTGCGCCGCTTTCGCCCTTCTTGCGACGGGATGCTCGTCTTATAAAGTGCTTCCGCAGCCGGACTCAGAAAGCGCTTCGTCCGCCGAGGTTTGCATCGAAAAAGGAATGATCGTTGCGGGTGAGGTGGAGCCGGGAGAGCCTGCATTGCTTTTTTATCCGGGAGCCCTCGTTGAAAGCGAGGCGTACATCCCTCTTGCGCAGGCAATCGCCGAACGGGGGATAGCCGTCGTCATTGTGCCGATGCCATTCAAACTTGCAATTCTCGGCCAGTCGCGAGGAGAACGCGCACTCAAGCGGTGGCCGGACGCGCAGTTCCTGATCGGAGGGCACTCGCTCGGCGGCGTCGCGGCGACAGGCTTCGCCCTGAAGCATCGGGACAGAATCAAGGGGCTTGTCTATTTTGCATCGTATCCGACTGGCAACATTTCAGGTTCTGGACTGCCCGTCCTTTCGGTTTACGCGGAAAACGACGGACTTGCAACGCAGGAAGACATAGATAAAAGCAGGTCGAAACTTCCCGCCGACGCGCTCTTCGTTGCGATCGAAGGAGGCAACCATGCCGGCTTCGGCTCCTACGGTACGCAAAAAAAGGACGGAGAGGCTTCGATCCCTGCCAGCGAACAATGGCGCCTAACCGCGGATGCTGTCGAGGCGTTTGCCGGTTCCGCTTTCCATTAGCATTTTACGGCCAGTTCCGGCTCATACTCATAATCCGCAGAACAATAAAAAGAGCTCCCGACGGGGAGCTCTTTTTATTTCGTTTTGGAAACTATTAGTTTCCTGTTCGAAAGGGGAGAATTTCTGCATCGCGGAAATTCTCCAAGTTCTGGAAACGAAGTTTACTTCGTTTCCAGAACGGCAATGCCCGGAAGGGTTTTTCCTTCGAGGAATTCAAGGGAGGCGCCACCGCCGGTAGAAACGTGGCTCATCCGGTCTGCAAGCTTAAACTTGTTGACCGCAGCAACGGAGTCGCCGCCGCCGACAACGCTGGTTGCACCTTTGTCAGTCGCTTCGGCTACAAGACGGGCAACGGTTTCGGTTCCCTTGGCGAACGCATCGAACTCGAACACGCCGACCGGTCCGTTCCATACGATGGACTTGGACGAAAGTATGGTCTCCATGTAGATCGCGATGGTTTTGGGGCCGACATCCATACCCATCTGTCCTTCAGGTATATCAAGGCCGGAGACATTGGTCACCTTGGCGTCGGGAGCAAAGCTGTCGCCGCAGACGTGATCGACAGGAAGAATGATCTTGACGTTCTTCGCTGCCGCTGCGGAAAGCAGGCTCTTCGCAGTGTCAATGAAGTCATCTTCGACCAACGATTTTCCGACCGTGTGTCCCTGTGCCTTCAGGAAGGTGTATGCCATGCCCCCGCCGATAATCAGTGCGGACGCATTCTTCAGGAGGCTTTCGAGAACAGCGATTTTGGAGGAAACCTTGGCTCCACCGATAATTGCAGTCATGGGTTTGGGAGGATTGGTTACCATCGGTTCGAGGTACTTTACTTCTTTTTCCATAAGGAAGCCGCCGACATTCACTTTCATGAACTTTGCGATTGTCGCGGTAGAAGCGTGGGCGCGGTGCGCAGTTCCAAACGCATCATTGACATACACGTCGCCATAGGTCGCCAGTTCTTTCGCGAGCACTTCCTGGGCAGTTTCGTCTTTGGCGGTTTCTTCCTTGTGGAAGCGGGTGTTTTCGAGCATCATGACAGTTCCGGCGGGAAGAGCGTCGATCTTCGCTTTCTGGCCGAAGCAGGAATCGGCGAATTCGACTTTCTTGCCCAGCTTGCTTTCAAGGTACGCGGCGACGGGAGCCATGCGGTGCTTGCCGGCGATGTATTTGTCAAGATCGAAGGACTTTCCGTCCTTCTCGGCTTTTTCCCTGGCTTTCTTTGCGTCCTTGTCCGGATCGCCGAGGTGGCTCATCAGCACAAGCGATGCTGGATTCTGCTCCAGGATGTACTGGATGGTCGGAAGAGCCGCCATAATGCGGGTATCGTCCTGAACCACGCCCTCTTTCATCGGCACATTAAAATCAACGCGCATAATAATGCGCTTGCCCTTCAGGTCAACGTCTTTTACTGTCTTGATCATGAAATCCTCCTGGAATTGGTACGAGCGTCCAAACTGCCGGACGCGGCAAAAAACGCGCGAATCCGGCTCAATATCTATAAAAATATAGCAATTTGGAGGTTCTGTGTAAATAGAGCGTTCAAAAAGGAGTTCAGGCAGGGTGTGCCTTGAGCCAGCCTATCATGCTTTTTGCCGCAAGTGCTCCGTCGGAAACGGCCTTGGACACCTGGAGAAAACCGCCGATGCAATCGCCTGCGGCAAACACTCCCGGGACATTCGTCATAAACGAAGAGTCAACAACAATGTCGGTTTTATTCAATTCCACGCCAATTTTCGCCGCAAAGTCCGCAGCTCCTGCAGTCCCCAGCGCAACAAAAACACCGTCGACCGGCACAGAATCGCCGTCTTCACACTGTATGGCAGAAAGCTTGTCCGTTCCGGTAAAGCCCGATATGATGCGCTTATCAACGGCAATCCCTTGCGGAAACCGGGAAGATTGCAGCTCGCCGCCATTCGTGAACAGCGTAATGTCTTTGGTAAAATGGGTCAGCTCCGACAATTCATTTGCCGCATAGTCCCCGGTACCGATAACGGCAAGGCGTTTATTGCGGTACAGAAAACCGTCGCAGGTAGCGCAAAAGCTGACGCCCCTGCCCCTGAATTCTTCAAAGCCGGGAACTTTCAGACCGGTTCGGGACTTGCCCGTTGCAAGCAAAACCGATCGTGCGCGATACTCGCCTTCCGCAGTTTTTACAAGCCACACGTCTTCCATTGAAATGTGCACAACTTCCTCGTCCCGGATATCCGCACCCACCCGCCGGGCCTGTGCAATTCCCCGGGATGCAAGTTCAGCCCCGGTCACCGGAGCGTCAAAACCATAAAAATTGTCGATCATCTCGGCCCGCTCAAGAGCGCCGACACTGTGCCCGAGCACCAGCGTTTTCATGCCTGCGCGAACCAGATACAGAGAAGCCGAAATACCCGCGGGACCTTTCCCGATAATTAGTGCGTCGTATACCATAGAACCAGTTTGAGCTTTTTTTCGGGAAAAGTAAAGGACGCCGCTTAAAACAATATAATTGAACTCCATATACATTATTTGTTGCAATTGCCTCAAATTTTTTACTATTTTACTCTTGACTATATTGTGTGTCACACACTATATTCGACACAGGTGGTAAAGAATGGAGAAAGACGACGAAACAACAGTCAACCTGATGCAGGAACTCAAACGCGGTACGCTCGTGCTTTCCGTACTCTTGTGCACGGATGTTCCGGGCTACGGGTACGCACTTGTATCGAGGCTCAAGGATCAAGGCATCGAGATCGAGCAAAATACGCTGTACCCCCTTCTCAGGCGACTCGAAAAACAGGGCTTGCTCGAAAGCAAGTGGGACACATCGGAGGCGCGGCCCCGCCGGTATTATGCGACCAGCAAGAAAGGAAGAAAAGTGCGTGATCGTCTTCTCGAAGAATGGAAATCTCTCGACGAAGCGTTACGCGAGCTCGAACGTGCCAAAGGAGGCATCTTATGAAACTTATTGATCAATACATCCAAGCAATTGGATCGAAGCTCCCGCTCAAGGGACGCGCGGACATCAAACGCGAACTTGAGAGTCTTATTATGGAAGATATCGAATCACGGTACGGGAATGATCCGTCGGAAAAGGAGGTGCTGGAAGCGCTTCGTGCCTTCGGCAGTCCGCAGTCGGTAGCACTCCGCTACACGGAACACCATGCGGCGATTTCGCCAAAGCTCACACCCCTCTACCTGATGCTCATTCAGATTGTTCCGGGGGCGATCGCGATTGCCTTTGCGGTGGTAACCATTATCAAGGCAGTCACCGGTGAAGCTGATGAGACGCAGCCGATCGCGCTTATTGGCGAGTTCGTGTCAAGCCTTTTCGCTTCTGCGCTGAGCGCCGTCGGAGCAATTTCGATCGGCTTTGTCGCGGCAACCCGCTTTATTCCGGATGCGTATGTCGACCCCGGCGAAGACTGGAACCCTGAAGAACTGAAGGCAGTCGAACTCGAGACAAACAGAGAATCGCCTGTCGAGAATATTGTTACCGTTGCAGCTATTGCGGTTACCGCAATACTCATGAACGTGTATCCGCAGCTGCTGAGCAGACTGGAATCGCTGTTTCTTTCTACCGGGCTCGCCGCGAACAGCCATCATCTTGTGGATATTGAACGATTTACCTTCTACATCGCTTTGTTCAATCCCGTCTGGGCAGTTCAGGCAGTGCGTTCGGTATTCAGCATTTCCGGCAGGATTCGTCCGCACACATACGTTATAACAGGCGCAGTTACAGACCTTGCGTCCGCAGCCCTGCATTGGGCGATGGTACTGGATCTTTCGCTGTACGCGCAGTACACCGGCATCGTCGGTTTCAGGCTGATTTTCCTGATTGTCGCGATAATTGAAACGATAGAACTTGCCAGCCTTGCGGTCCGTACTCTGATCCGCAAAATGGAATACGTGGGGGCATGACATGAGAAATGAAAAAGCACGTTTTGTATTCAATGTAACACTGGCGCATACAATCGAGCCGATTTCAAAAGTCGGTTACTTTTGAAATCGGCTTTTGGAGAAAAAATCACAAGTCTTTCTATTGGGCACCTCGAAAAACTCGATCATTTTTTCTCCATGTACATCTAAGGTTGCTCTTTCAAAACTTTCCGAGTTTTGAAAGAGCCTCAATCGCTTATTTTATCGCAGGGCTTCTTGCGGTAACGTTCATGGGCTACCGTGAACGGTTCGCGGAGGATGAGCTCGCCTCTTTCATGCGTCAGGTCGACGACCCGATGGTCGCGCTCGGTCCCGCGCCGATTCGACTGTCTTACAAGCCAGCGCGTATTACCGAGGCCACTCTGCGCACGGTGGGCAGCTGTTCGATCTCTGCCAGAGCGGCGCGCATCTCGGCTTCGCGGGTCGGATGGGTGATGATCGTTATGGTTGCTTCACCGTTGCGGGCGTCCATCTGACGTATGTTGTGGATGCTCACCTTGTACTTCGCAAAAATATTCGCGTACGAGGCAAGCACGCCGGGAGCATCGTTGACGACGCAACGGACAAAGAAGCTTGTGATGCTCTCGTCGATCGGGAGAACCTTTCGCTCGGCAAGCGCAAAATCGGTATCGTGCGAAAAGCCGGAGCTGCCGCGGAATGCGAGGTTCATGACGTCGCCGACTACGGCCGACGCGGTGGGAAGCTCGCCCGCTCCGCGTCCGTACAGCATGGAGTCTCCAAGGCTCGAACCGCGGATAAAAATAGCGTTGAACGCGTCGTGCACGCTCGCAAGCGGATGATCGTCGCTCACCATCACCGGATGCACCCGCAGCTCGAGGCCGTCTTCGCGGTTTACGCCGACCGCAAGAATCTTGATCGTATACCCGAAAAACTTCGCCGCGGCGATATCGTCGGCGGTGATGTGCGTAATGCCTTCGCGATAGATTTCACGATAGTCGACGGTGCAGCGGAACGCGAGACTCGCCAGAATAGCAAGCTTGTAGGTCGCGTCGTATCCTTCCACGTCGTTTTTGGGATCGGCCTCGGCATAGCCGAGATCCTGCGCCTCGCGCAGCGTTTCCGAAAAATCGGCACCCGTCGCCGTCATCTTTGAAAGGATAAAGTTGGTCGTGCCGTTAACGATGCCGTACAATCGTTCGATATTGTTTGCCGCAAGCGAATTGCGGATTGCGTGCAGCACCGGGATGCCGCCGCCGACTGCCGCTTCGTAAAGGATGGTGCAGTTGTGCTGTTTCGCGAGCGCGGTAAAATGCT
>Ga0116148_1004378_pt1 | contig 12355 bp, 9 predicted proteins | sample AD_UKC055_MetaG_FD_89786 | JGI IMG/M metagenome (GOLD analysis project Ga0116148, IMG submission 89786) | Active sludge microbial communities of municipal wastewater-treating anaerobic digesters from USA - AD_UKC055_MetaG | ecosystem: Engineered > Bioreactor > Anaerobic > Digestate | place: USA... | reverse complement strand
GTTTTGGAAGCTGCAAGCTCGCGGTAAACAAGCGGAGATTCGGTAACCAGCAAAAGGAATTCGTTGCGCACATCGGGCCGGGGAGCGGCCTCAGCTTCGCCGGTCGGGGCGTCAGAAGCCCCGGCGGGGGAATCGACAGCACCGGCGTTCCCGTTCACAGCGCCGGAATCCGCAGCCGGGACCGGCTCTGCGCACACCAGCCGAATCTTGCCGAACCGCCCCATGGTTTCCAGAATCCATTTGGTCACAGACTGCGCAACAGGAAACCGGGCCAAGTCTTCGAGTATTCCGGCAATACGCCCGGGCGTAAAACCGGCGCTCGCCGCATTCCACAAGGACAGCGGCGTAATGCGATACGTATGCAAATGTTCCGGAGACTTTTCCAGCTCCGCAAAAGGAATCAGGGCAGAACGGGCTTCCGCGGCGCGCGGAGTGTGCACGTCAAGGAGAATAGTCCGGTCTCCCTGGATAATCAGAGGATTCGAAGGGTCGTAAGGCATAACAGTCTATTGTATCGGCCGGCAAACACAAGCGCAACCCGTTTTGGGCACACTCATTGATACATTATCAGATACGGACGGGGATCCAGACTGAACACCTCGGCCGGACTCATCAGCGGCGAATCGTATCCCGCATTCGGAATCGTCGGCTTCAGAAAAAGCTTGAACGACTTCAGCGGAATATTCGTAGCCTGCGCATTGATCGCATACGTATTCTTCTTGAGCGCCGGAGAACCAAAACCGTCCGCGCAATGAATCAACTGCACCAGGTCAAAATCACTGCGCACTGCATTCCGGTTCATAATCATCTTCGGCTTGAACTGATGCACCACCAGCATACGCCTGCCCGGAAGACTGTGCTCCGTCAAATAATCCTGCATCATCTGCTGCGCCGTATTAATCTCCACTCCGGTTACCGAACCGATTTCCTGCATCGGCTTCGTAGTACGCCACTCCGGATCGAGCGCCAAATGCACATTCGGATACTTCAGCCAGGGAAGCAGTTTTTTTACTGCGCTTTCCACGGAATATTTTCCAATCTGATGGTCCAGATACACGTACCAACCGCGCTCAAGCGCGTACTCAACGTATTGCCTGACGACCAACTCGGACAGAATGCCGATTTCGCCTTCCGGCCAACAAGTCCCGTAAATTATGTAGAACGCCGGTATAATGCCCCGATCCCCGTTTGCATCGTCGTACATTGAAACAAACTCGTCCATGACCGGTCCGATCTCCGCAAGACCGTACTGGCCCAGAATACCCATCGAACGTGCTCCCGGCTTGCCGTATAACGCGAATACATCATTATTGAGCAAAACAGACTGCAAGCGGGGGGACTCCCGCGCCGGTGCCGGCATTTCGGCCCTGGACGGAACATACGCCACCGAAGCCGCGTGAAGCTCGGTAAAAGCCTGTGCTCCCGACTGCGTCAGCGCATACGGAAACAGGGGCGAAAACCGCGATGCCGACGCAGTTTTACCAAGAGGATTCATCAAGGGAACAATACTTTCTGCGGTTCCGGACCATATCGCGAATAGAATCACCATCCCGGCGCACGCCAGCCGGCGATGAACGTGAGTTGTCATATCAGCTCCTGGTTTTGTTATCGGCCGCTTACTCAACGGACTGTAGCGTCCGCAAGGCGAATGACCAGATCAAGGAGCCATTTATCGGCTGCTGAACGGAACACAATCAGATTGCCGGTTTGTTCGCCATACACCGGAGAACGGTCGGCCAGGTGAAACAGAAACGAGTTGGGGTTTTCAGGATTCTGGGTAACCTCGGCAGTTAACAGCCAGCGGCCTTCCGGTGCCGGTCGGCATAACAGGTAGAAGGTTTCCGAAAGTACGTTTCCGGAGGCAGTAAACGAACGGTCTCCGGTAATCAGAAAAGAACCGTCCACAGCCTGGACAGACGAAACCAGAGCAGTCACCGTTCCAAGAATGCTGTATCCGTTGACGGAAAACCGCACCAGTTCAGCGCCTTCGGACTGTACAGCTTTCGCCGCCGGCGCGGCCGCCGCTCCCTGACTTTCGCGCCCTGCAGAATTCGCTTGCACTGCCTGGTTTTCCAGCAGCTCGAGAATTTTCTTCAGTATCGCGGAATCGGAAGTCGAAAGGTCGCCGCTCCCGGTTCCCGCCAGGGCGCTCAACAAGGCATTGTCCGAATCGAGTCCGAGCAGCGAAAGTGCCGCCGCATTCACCTTCAGGACAGAATCGTCGGAGGCAGCAGGTTTCGCCTGAGCAGAACGCTGAGAGGCAGAACGTTGCGACACAGAACTCCCGGACGAGGCACCCTGCGTGCTGCCCGGAGAGGGCGCGGCGGGCGCGGCAGATGTTGTCGGTGCGGTCGGTGCGGCGGGCGGAGTCACCGTCGGCGGCGCAATCTTTTGAATCTCCGGCGGCGCAACAGGATTCGGCGGAAGGTACCCGGTCTGGCCGGAAATAAAAACCGGGCCGCACAAAAGCCGGAGCCCGACAACGAGCACCCTTCGTGCCCTTCGCAACACTTCTTGAATCCTGAACAGCTGCATCATCTGCACAGACCTCTTTCCTGCCTACATATTCGAAAGACTCTGCTCAACCTGATCGAGCCGGGCCTGCAGCATGTGAATCGTTTTTTCGAGCCGCTTCTTTTCCTTTTCCAGCCGGTCCTTCGGGTCCTCGTCTTCCGGCTTCCGGCCCAAGTCTACCTTGACCGAATCCGGACTGCGCTTCGCCATCAGCTGCTGCTCGGCCGCCATCCGCTTTTCCGGAGTCGGCTGGGCCGCGACAATTTTCATCGTGTCGTACCCGAGCGCGGGGTTCACCTGCAGGGAACTCACCCGGATCGCGGTTTTCGCGGCGGTGCGTGGCAGGCACAGAACGCGGTCGATGTAGTCCTCGTAGCGCACACCCGCATTCTTGCACAGCACCTGCGCTTTCGCCAACAGTCCGCCAAGCTCGCTCATCAGCCGCCCGTTTTCCGCAAGATATTTCTGGCGGATCTCTTCTGTCAGCGCGTTCAGCTCTTCCGAGTTTTCAACGCCGATTTTGTATACGCCGGTGCGCTCGGCCTTTTCCAGAAGCCCGTGGAAGCGCGCCCAGAACGCTGCCGTATGGCTTCGCGGACTGCGAAGCTCGCCCTGACGGACGCACTCAAGGTGATGCGCATACTCGTGAATCGCCGTATACACCAGCTGGTTGTCGTCGTCGAAATTCTTGTTGTGCAGCAGAATCTCGCGCGTGTCCGGCTTGTAGAGGCCATTCACCTTCTTGCTTTTCTTTCCCGTCATCGTCACCGAAAAATCAATTTCGGTATCTTCAAGCTTGAGCAGAATGTCTTTTATCTGATCCTGATTCATTTTTCACCTTCCATGCAGCCTATAGCGGAGAGAGTAATCGCGACGGCAGCCGTCGCGGCGGTTTCAGTGCGCAGAATGCGCGAGCCGAGCGAGCACACCGTGCATCCGGCTGCGCGCAACAGCGCGCGTTCGCCTGTGCTCCAGCCCCGCTCGCTTCCGATAAACAGCAGCGCGGGACGCCCGGCCGACACTTCACCGAACGGCGCGCGGGAAAGCGGACACAAAGCATCCTGTACGTCGAGCGAGACCCGGAACGATCGGGTGCCGTTCTCTGCGTCCAGCGCGTCGGCGGCGGCAAGCGTCTGCTCAAGCGAGTCGAACAGGCGCAGTTCGGGAACCGCAGTACCGCCCGCCTGCATACAGCCTTCCAGCAGCCCTTCGCGGGCTGCGCCGCGGTCTACCAGCGTGGACTCCCGGTACGACTTTTCGCCAAGCTCCGTACCCGTCAGCCACACCGCCGAAACGCCGAGGCTCGCAAGGTCGCGCAGAATGCGCTTCAGCTGGATAGGCCGCGGAAAGCCGATAACGGCAATCAGCGGATGAAGCGGGCGCATCGGCCGCATCGGCGTAAACACAAAGGACAAACCCTGATCGTCCATCGAAGTAATCGACGCCTCCCCCTCGCTTCCGTTTATCACGCCTGCCTGGAACGAGTCGCTCTTCCCCTTGCGCAAAATTTTCTTGATATGCTGATACCGCGCATCGCCGCGCGAAAAATACGTTTCTCCGTCGAACAGCACAATATTCATGACGGGTATCAGTATACCAAACCGGTTTGACTTTTCATACCTGCAGGCCTATATTTTGGCCATGAACAACACCATCGAAACCTCGGCGCGCATAGTCGTCCGGGACGTCCTTGCCCTCAAGAAGGGCGAACAGTTCCTTATCATCACAAATCCGTCGGAAGACGTTATGGCAGTCAGCCGGGCCCTGTTCGACGCCGCAACGGAAGCAGGCGCAGAATCCTCTCTTATAATTCAACATGAAAAGACACAGCTCGACTTTGCCAACAAGACAGTCCTTGCCTCTTTCGGCGCGCTCCCCGAAGTCTGCGCCTCGATTTCGGCGAACAAGATGGGCAAGGACCGTGCCGCAAGCGAAAAACCCTTTCTGCTGGGAGACCAGAGCTTCGACCATGTCTTCCATTACCAGATGGACGGACTGCGCTCTCTCCGCGCAATCTGGACACCCGGAATCACCGTGGACATGTTCTGCCGTACCGCAGGCATCGACTACGGTTTGTTGAACCGGCGGTGCAGCGCCATCTGCGACATTCTTGAAGGCGCCGACCGGATTCATGTTACCGCGCCGGGCGGAACCGACATTGTGGTACCGGTAGCCGGCAGAAAACCCCTGCGCGACGACGGAGACTTCCGCTCGGGCGGAACGGGCGGCAACATTCCCGCAGGCGAAGTGTTTATCAGCCCGCTTCCCGGCAAGAGCGAAGGAGTCATCGTGTTCGACGGTTCGATCAGCCTGAACGAAGGCGACATGATTGTCGAAAATCCGGTTCGGGTTGTTTACGAAAAAGGATTTATCACCAGCGTAACCGGCGGACTTGAAGCCGAAAAGCTCCTCGCGTCGATCACGGCCGGAGAAAAGACGGCATTCCAGTTCGAGCGGGACGGGAAGCTGCCCGCCGGCGAAGGCGCCGTCCGTTCCCGCAACTGCCGGGGCCTGGGCGAACTCGGAATTGGACTGAATCCGCATGCGGAAATCCGCGGCAATATGCTGGAGGACGAAAAAGCCTTCCACAGCTGCCATTTTGCGATTGGCAGCAATTACGACAACGATGCCGAAGCGATGATCCACCTCGACTGTCTGGTCAGAAATCCGACCATTCGCGTCATCTACCCGGACGGTTCGGACGCCTATATCGAAAAGGACGGCATGCTGTCGCCTTCGCTGGAGGCAATACAATGAGCGAAGGGACGAATTGTACCGATCTGGTTGCGCGCCAGCGCGTGTATTTCAATTCCGGAGCGACGCGTCCGGTAGCATTCAGGCGTGTCCAGTTGGACAAGCTTGCACGGGTGATCCGCGACAACGAGCAGGCGATTCTCGGCGCCCTGCATGAAGATCTGGGCAAAACCGATTTTGAAGCGTTCACCACCGAGATTCTCCTCGTTCTGGAAGAAATTGCGCTGATGAAAAAGAAGGTTGCGCGCTGGGCCAGGCCCAAACGCACAAGCGCGGGACTGTTCAACTTTCCGGCGCGCGCGCTTGAATTCCGCGACCCGCACGGGGTGTGCCTGATCATGTCTCCCTGGAACTATCCCTTTCAGCTGACGCTCATGCCGCTTATCGGCGCGATTGCCGCAGGAAACACCGCCGTGGTCAAGCCGTCCGCCTATTCGCAGTCGACAACGGCGCTGGTCGCAAAACTCCTGACCGCTGCGTTTCCGCCCGAATACATCGCCGTCGTCGAAGGTGGACGGGCAGTGAATCAGGACCTTCTGAAGCAGCACTTTGACTACATCTTCTTTACCGGCAGCGTAGAAGTCGGCAAGCTCGTCATGGAAAGCGCCTCCAGGTTTTTGACTCCCGTCACGCTGGAGCTTGGCGGGAAAAGCCCCTGCATCATAGACAAGAGTGCGGACGTTGCTCTTGCAGCAAAACGCACAGTCTGGGGAAAGTGCATCAATTCGGGCCAAACCTGCGTCGCGCCCGACTACATTCTGGTGCACGAGTCGGTCAAGGACGCGTTCATTGCCGAAGCGCAAAACAGCATTATGCGTTTTTACGGGCCGACCCCACACCTGAACCCCGAGTTCCCGAATATTGTAAACCGGCATCACTTCGACCGGCTCTCTGCACTGATCGCGGGAGCGGAAGCGGCGAACCCGAACGTAAAACTCGTTTCTGGAGGAACAGCCGATCCTGCGCTGCGGAAAATTGCACCGGCGATTCTCGACGGCGTTTCCTGGGACGATCCGGTCATGCAGGAAGAGCTTTTCGGCCCGATTATCCCGATCCTGACCTGGACCGATGAAGAAGAAATTATCCGGAAAATTCTTTCGCGGCCGCGCCCGCTCGCGCTCTATCTTTTTACGGGCGACAAGGCGCAGCAAAAACGCATACTACGCCGCATACCGTTTGGCGGGGGCTGCATCAACGACACGATCATGCACGTTGCAACCCACACCCTGCCCTTTGGCGGGACCGGCGAAAGCGGCATGGGCGGCTACCACGGCAAGTCGACGTTCGACGCTTTTTCACGGATTAAATCCGTTGTGGACAAGTCAACGCGCATCGACATCCCGCTGCGCTATGCTCCGTTTGCCGGCAAGTACCGCGCGTTCCGGAAATTCCTGTAAGACGCAGGTGCCGGCGCCAGCGCAGGTACCGGCGCCGCTCGTCAGGCCTGCCGGACTGCGGCTATTAAGCCTGCCAGCCCTTTTTTGCGATTCCTTCGACCCAGCGGTTCGCCCAGTATTTGGCGGCTGCAAGGTCGTGATCCTTCCAGTTACCGCACATCACGGGGTCCACGCCGGGAACTGCTTCCGCGTCGTCCCAGGCGGCAACCTTGGCCAATACCCGCGAAAGCCGGGCGGCCACATCCTGCTCGGATCTGTCGCCGAATACAGTCAGATAGAATCCGGTCCTGCAGCCCATCGGCGAAAGGTCTATCACCCCGTCCATCTCGTCGCGTATATATTCCGCCATCAGGTGTTCCAGGGTATGGATGCCGCCAGTCGGTAGAAACTCCAGGTTTGGCTGCGTAAAGCGCACGTCAAATTTGGTCACGATATCACCCTTCGGTCCGCTTTTTTTTCCTGCCAGACGCACATAGGGCGCTTTCACTGTGGTATGGTCAAGACTGAAACTTTCAACGTTCCTTGATTCCTTCATTCACATCCTCCCCAATTCGGCCAGCATGCCGCGTACCAGGCGCGCACTGGTATGCGACGCTTTTTCGGAAAAATCTTCGTATGCAATTCCCGCATCGTCTCCCGCAAGATCGGAAATGCTGCGCAGAATGACAAAGGGAATCTTGTTAACCGTACAGGCCTGCGCAACCGCCGCGCCCTCCATTTCGACGCAGGCGGGCGAAAAAAGCGAAGAAATGCGCGCGCGCGTAGCTGCATCTGCAACAAAAAGGTCTCCGGAGGCTATGCGGCCTTCGATCATGGCAGGCACCGTGTCAGACCCCTCAAGCGAAGCCCGTATGCCGGCTGCAACCCGTTCGAACGAAGCCTGCGCGGCATTCCGAAGGCGAGCGTCTGCAGTGAAAAAGGGCGACGCCGTGCCGGGCACCTGCCCCGGCGCATAGCCAAACCAGGTTGCATCCATGTCGTGATGCACCGCATCGGTGGAAACAACCATATCCAGCACCCTGAGCCGGGGATCAAGACCGCCGGCAGAACCGGAGTTGACGATTGCGTCTACCGAAAATACGGAGACAAGGATCTGCGTGCACAATGCAGCGTTTACCTTGCCGACGCCGCCGCACACTATCACCACCGGACAGCCGTCCAGAATGCCTTCATGAAACTCCAGAGACCCGATCGTCGTCTTTGTCACCGGCGTTCCCGACGCTTCAAGATCCGCAAACAGCAGTTCCACTTCCTGAGCAACTGCCCCTATTATTCCTGTTTTCATTTCCCCTCCAGATACCGGGACACGCCCGCGATAATTTGTACCAGTTCCTCCCGCACAATCGGATACAGGCGCTCCGCTTCCGCGGCATTTCCGGCAATCACCGCCTGTTCCAGTTCGCGCGAACGTGCAGAAATATCCAACCCGCCGATATTCGCGCAACTGCTGATCAGTGAATGAGCGGCAGCGCGGAAGGCTTCCGCATCCCCGCTTTCTTTACCCTCGTCCAGCTTCCGGAGCATTTTCCCCGCCGTACGGTTAAACACTGCAAGAATCATATCCAGATTTCCCGGAGACCCCGTATACGAAATTCCGCTATTTCGGTCAAGCCCGGGAATCCACCCGGTTTCTACCGACGCAGCCTGCGACACCTCGACGTCGGCACCCGCGGCAGTGGCACCCTTCGCCCCGCCCGCGTCAGTACCCGCAGCAGAGGCCTCAGTGGTGGCCGCCGGCCCTCCGGGAGCCGCTGTGCGCTCACGCTGCCCCGGCAGCCAGCGCTTGAGGCATTCCAGAAATGCCGAGAATTCGATCGGCTTGTACAGATAATCGTTCATTCCGGCATTCCGGTACATTTCCAGATATGCTTCCCCGACATTCGCGGTAAGGGCAATAATCGGAATATCGGAACAGCCCTCCATCGCCCGGATTTTTTTTGTGGTTTCCGGCCCGTCCATGCCCGGCATCACATGATCCATGAATATCAGGTCGAACCGTTGTTTTTCTGCCAGCCCAAGAGCTTCCTGGCCGCTTTCCGCCTCCAGCACACGGATATCCAGCGTCTGAAGAAACCCCTCGACAACCTTCCGGTTAACCGCACTGTCGTCTACAACCAGAATGGTTACACCGGCTACCCGGAACTGTTTCGGATCAAAGCCGAGTGTATTGACCAGAGGAATGGTTGAACTGAAATCGACTCGCTCGCCCTGGAGAAACCGCGCAAAGGTAGCAATTCCCAGCGGTTTAAAAACAAAATCTACCGAGGCATCTTTCCCGGTTCCGACAAAATCCGTAAGCGAAAGCAGCGCCAGAAAACGAATGTCCGGCCGGGTCCGTGAAACAATGACCGCTTCTTCGTACGCTCGCCGGTAATCAAAAACGGCATGAGTTGCCGGGCGTTCGCCAGATTCAAGACGCGCGCGGAACGCTTCCACGGAAGAACACAATTCCACAGCCGCGCCCGAATAGTCTGCCATTTTGCACACCGAACGGCGAACGGCAGGCTCCTGTATGAACACCACCAGCAACAGGCCGCCCGGCTCCGGAAAGCGGCAGTAGGGTTCCGGCTTGTCTGGCACGTACTGCATAATGCTCGCCGTAAAAACAGACCCCGCACCCTCCTCGCTTTCCAGCGAAAGCGAACCGTTCATCAGCTGAACCAGATTTCTGCAAATTGCCAGTCCAAGTCCGGAACCTTCCACCATTCGGGTTCTGTTGTTTTCTATCCGTGCAAAGCGGTTGAACAGCTCCGACTGTCTCTCCTTGGGTATTCCAACACCGGTATCCCGAACGGCAAAAAAAAGCATAACGATCCCGCCGCCGGCAACCGTTCCGCCGGCAACCGTTCCGCCGGCAACTCGACTGCCGGATACCGTCAGGTTCACTTCTCCCTGATCCGTAAATTTTACCGCATTGTTCAGCAAATTGATCAATATCTGTTTGATGCGCAAGACGTCGCCTTCCAAATACAGCGGAAGCCGCGGATCGACATCCACAGTAAACGACAGCTCTTTTTCCGCAGTCTTGACGGCGATCATGTTCACCACATCGCGCAGCAGAGACTCCAGACTATACACTGCGGATACCAACACCAGCTGCTTGTCCTCAAGTTTGGAGAAATCCAGAATGTCGTTGATTATGGAAAGCAACATGGAAGCAGAGGTCCGAATCTGCGACACATAATTCCTCTGAAGCGGCGTCAGTCCCGAACGGGCAAGAAGCTCGTTCATCCCGAGAACCGCATTCATCGGAGTCCGCAGCTCGTGACTCATATTCGCCAGAAAGGCCGCTTTTGCCTGGACTGCGGCTTCGGCCGTTTCCCGCGCGGTCACCAGCTCGGTAGCATCGGTCGCAATAACTATTCTTCCAAAGTTTTCATTGTGGTACGTTAATTCTTCGATCCGGTACGAACAATAGGCAACCTCTTCGCCCTTGCGGTACTGAAAGGTTCCCGCCGGCTCGTACGTCCTGCCTTTGCCAAAGCCGGAAACCAGCGTGCGGATATCGGGATCTGCATGCCGGAACAGCAAGGACCAATGCTGATGCAATACTGTTAGCGGGTTGGCGATATGCACAATGTCGGTTAACGCGCGGGAAACGAATTCGACTTTTTCGTCCGGACCCACAATCATGATAATCTCTTTCGTCGATTCCATCAGCGCTTCAAGAACCGCTTTTGGCCGGATTTCTTCGGTAATATCGAACTGGCTCAGCATATACCCAAAAACACCGGCAGACGACTTGATGCACCGAAGGTCAAGATGCCCCCACCGGAGCCGGGACCCGGCAGAACAGGTCTTGCTCACCCGCTGAACCGGTCCATCAGTTAAAATTACCGAATCGAGCATCGCTTCGATTATTGCGATATCAATTCCAGGAAGTTCCCGCAACGATCGTCCGGCAAGGTCCCTCCATGTTTGATATCCGTTTTCCTGGGCTACCTTGTCGCTTGCAACCAGAATCTTGTAATGACGGTCAAACACGATTATTTCGGCAGGATTCGAAGCCAACAAAGTTTCAAGAATTTTCCTGTACGACTGCAGGGTGGTAATATTGGTGATAAAAACGACTCGCCCCTTGACGACGCCGTCTTGAAGCGCATTGGACGCCTTGACCTGAAACCACTCGTACGATCCGCTTCCCGTCAGATCCAGCGGAAATGTTTCGTCCACCGACATCCCGTTGTCCAGCTTTTCAAGCCAGGTGCGGGCCAAAAGGGTCAGTACGGGATTCCGGATTAAGGAGAACAGGTTTTTTCCCTGAAAGTCGAAATCGTCAGCCAGGTTGAAAAAATCCCGCGCAACCCGGCTCATCCGTGCAATTGTATTTTCGGGAGTCACAAAGACCACAAAATCTGTAGAAAGCTCAAGCAATATCTCTGAATAATACCGGTCGCTAAAAGGATCGTCTGCCTTGCCCTTTTTCATTATGGACAGTATACACGGTTTTTCTGCAAATCAACAATTTGTTTTTGCCCGGAAATGCCGATGATAGAGATATATGAAAAGTAATGTCCGTGTTCTTGAAATTATGGAAAAAGAGCAAATTTGCACTTTTTTCCAGCCCATAATAAGCCTCAAAACCGGTTCTGTCTTTGCGTACGAAGCCCTGGTCCGGGGGGTGCTGCCCGACTCTCCCGATCTGATCACCCCGTGCGAACTTTTTTCCCGTGCGCGCGAAGAGACCGTCTCACACGAGTTCGACCGGCTTTGTCGAAAAAAAGCGCTGGAGCAGTTCCGCTCGTTCCACACCACCTCGACCGCCCTCCTGTTCATGAATATCAATACCGCGATAATCGGCACCGGCGACGATATGGATTCGCCCCATATCAGCACCATAACCCGTCAGATGGGCTTCGTTCCTGAGCATGTCGGCCTCGAGCTCATTGAATCCCGGGCGCATTCGGCCGACGACCTGATTACATTTGTCAACCGGTACCGACCCTCCGGCTTCCTCATCGTCATCGATGATTTCGGCTGCGAACATTCCAACATAGACCGGCTTATACAGATTCATCCCGACATCATAAAAATCGACCGCACCCTGATATCCGGCATTGCAGATGACCCGTACCGGCAGTCTATTATCAAATCCATCCGCTCGCTCGCACAGATGACCGGCGCGCTCTGTCTTGCCGAAGGCGTAGAAACAATCGACGAAATCCGCGCCTGCCATGTACTCGGCGTCGACCTGTTCCAGGGATTCGCGATCGCCTGCCCTTCTCCGGATCTGGAAACCCTTGAACAGCACACCCGTACGCGCATCCGCGAAGTCCAACACAGCATACGAAAAGATGCGCTGGACAGCCTGCGCATCAGACGCCGGCTGACCGGCGACATTCATATCCTGGCCGACTGGCTTATACGGCAAATACGCAGCACCCCCCTGGCCGAATTGCACAGTGTATTCGAGGAATTTATCGCCATAAACCGCGAAATTGAATGTGTGTACCTGCTGGATACGTCCGGAATACAGATTTCCGAAACCATCTGCTCTCCCGTCCTGGCCGCCCAGGAAAAACCGACAATGTTCTCGCCGGCAAAAAAGGGGGCAGATCATTCCTTCAAGGCTTTTTTTGCCTGCTTCGAGGCCCTCGGTATCCAGAGATACCTGACCGATGTCTACCTTTCACTTGCATCCGGCAATCTGTGCAGAACCTTTTCTGTACTGATCAATGAACATACCGACC
>Ga0116148_1004372_pt1 | contig 12366 bp, 16 predicted proteins | sample AD_UKC055_MetaG_FD_89786 | JGI IMG/M metagenome (GOLD analysis project Ga0116148, IMG submission 89786) | Active sludge microbial communities of municipal wastewater-treating anaerobic digesters from USA - AD_UKC055_MetaG | ecosystem: Engineered > Bioreactor > Anaerobic > Digestate | place: USA... | reverse complement strand
CAAAATACTTATTTTGAAATTGTCCATGAAAAACTCAGACGGGATAAATTTGTTTTGAAGAATGACAAGATTGACGGGTTAAATGTTGTTGTTGCAACCAAACAGGAGTTTCAGTTGTTGTGGTTTGGAACTCAGATGAACATTTTTGTAATTATGGGTTATGCGGATAATATTTCCAGGGAAGTGATAGAGAGTTTCTCCAGGCATGCAATTGATTATGCGATAAAGAATAATCATGGATTGCCATTGGGATTTTTATCCTGTGTCACTTCCTTTGCTCTTTTGGTTTCATCGGGTATTGATGAAGATGCGAAGCAATTTGTCCAGGGAAGTTATAAGAAGCATTTTGCAGCCTTTGAAATGCCTGTTCTTTTTAACGTGAAGAGTAAGGAATTATTTTATTACAGGGATACTCCTTTCTGGGGTTCTATTTATTATAAGTTCTTTAGAGATTTTATTGAGAAGTTTTTTAGAAATAAAGGTTAGTTTCTACTGTATTCTTGATTTTATTTGTTATTTGAGTTAAAATATATGTAGCTACAAAAGTAGCTACATAATTATTTAGAAAGGATGAATATTTATGATCTTTGCTAATGTCAGGGAATTAAAGAATAAAACATCTGAACTGTTAAGGGCTACAGATGGCGGTAATGATGTAATTATAACTTATCGTGGTAAGCCTAAAGCTTTACTTACTCCTCTTGGGGAGGAAGCTATGGAAGAGTATATTTTAAATCATCCAAAGATGAGGGCTTTATTTGAGGAGTCTTATGAAGAGTATAAACAGTATGGCGGTAAGAAGCTGGACGATTTCATAAAGGAAGTAGCTCAGGATGAATAGTTATGATGTAATTTTGACTCCGGCTTTTGAGAGAGACCTTCGAAAGTTACCGAAACAAATTATAGGTCAAATCCTTGAAGATCTGCAGATATTGAAGAGTAATCCTTTTCCTCATGGTGATAGGATAAAAAAGATAAAGACAGCTCCTGGAAATTCTCGTTTAAGGAGCGGTGACTATCGTGTTGTTTTCAGGATTGAAGGCAATGATGTTATAGTGTTAAGGGTTTTTGATAAAAAGGATTTTGAGAAGATTTTGAGGAGTCTGCATAAATTTTAATATTGCAAAAAAATGTCCGAGAAACTCCTTCGTCATTTACAGGACATTTTTTATAGGAGTCGGTCATTTTGGGGCTGAAACAGGGCGTTTTAGGGCTAAAATGCCGTAAAATAGGCGTTTTTTGAGGTTTTAGGAAGGGTAAATTCTGACAGAATTACTCCTAAAAAGGGGGTTTTTGAGAATTTTTAGTCAGAAACTGAGGTGAAATAGATGGAAAGGGTTAAAGAGGAGCCGGGGCAGGGTGAGCAGCCGGAGCAGCCGGGAGAGGGAGAGCAGATAGCCGGTAAATATAAAAGTGCTGTTGAGGAGATAAAGGCAGAGCTTAAGAGTGAGTTCGGGAAACTTCCTGCAGACTGGAGCTGGACCCGTGATAGGAAATTGCCTGCCACTCTTTCAAGGGAGGAGTGCCAGGAGCTTATGACTGCTTATAAGAAAGGGAAGTTGGCTGTCAGGAATAATTTAATAATACGGGTTTTGTATGCTACTGGTTTGAGGGCTGAAGAACTGGAAAATTTGAAGTTTTGTGATATCTTTTATGATAATAAGACTCTGTTCGTCAGGGCCGGGAAAGGTGATAAAGATCGTTATTCTGCAATTGATAAAGGGACTCTGGAGCAGCTTAAAGCATGGCAGGAGGGGAAGGGGCTGGAGGAGTCTGTTTTCGGGATTACTTTGAGGCAGATCCGCAGGGTGGTGGAGGGAGCCGGGGAGATGACAGGGATATCGGCGAAGTATGAAGCAATGGGGCGGGTTTTCTCTACGCATAGCATGAGGCATGCTTATGCTACTCATTGTTATGAGAATAGTATGAGGCTTCCTACACTGCAAAGATTCCTGGGGCATGAGTATATTTTAACGACGATGGTTTATCTTTATACTGCTCAGAAGTATGATGTGATTGAGTATAAGAGGACTCATCCGCTGGAAGAGATGAAGTTTTTAGATTTTCAAAAAGCGAAGCATAAATGTCAATATTGTGGCTGTGAAAGTAAGTTGGTGCAATGTGACAATGAAGGTAATCCGATTAGCTGCGGCAATTGCCATCGTTATCTGCGGGTTTATAAAGAAGAAGAGTTGAAAAAGAAATACGAAAGATTATGTCCCCATTGTGGCTGTACGAGCACGTTGGTAATGTTAGATAAATATGGTGTGCCAATAGAGTGTTACAACTGTCATCGGTTCATAACCTTGAAACAAATTGAAAACAAAAGTGTTTTATAATCTTATATTTTGGCAATATTTTAAAATACCGGCGTTTAAACGGCTTTTCCCTTATTCATTAAAATAGGCATATATTATTTCTATAATCTGAATGCAGTGTTTTTGCCTTAAAATCGGTCTAAAACGGCTTTGAATGCGGTGCTGTAGAATGGTATTTTTCTGGTGAATATAGTTCCGGCATTCAGGGGAGAAAACAGACCTTTCAGGGGCACTTCCAAAGGCAGGAGTTTTTTTTCTTAATGTAGAATCTAAAGTAAAGATATAAGTTTTTGTTTTTTCCAAGTTGACAAAAGTAGGGTATGGAAAACCGCATTCTTTCATTTTTCGCCCGGAAGTAGACTGTAAAAGGTTTTTTGATATATTTTATAGTTTTTAAATACTTTCGAGATGGTAAAAATTTCAATAAAACCTTCTGGCTCGGGAGGTGCTTTTTGATTGCTATGATTTGATTCGAGATGGTGGTGGAATAGAGCAGCATAACCTGATGAAAAAGGGATTGAGACTATTCTCCCCTACCTGTGATAATATTTCATTGAAAGTTGTATAGTAGCATATTACAAGAAAGGTATAGTGATAAAATGGGTAAATATGATATGTATAATAATAATGGTAATTATGATTTATTTACCAGAATAATGTTAGGTATATTATACCTTACATGTTGTTCTTTAACTGTTTCATGGGAAATATTTAAAGTATTATTTATTTTTATGATAATATCCCTAGGGGTATGTGGCGTAATCATTTTATTCATTGTCATAGGTTCAATGTTAAAATAAATTAAAATTAAGTAGAGTATTTTGCCCAACTCCTCGAAAAGTACAATAGAGCTTTCTAGTAGAGCTCTACTGCCCGGCTGTTTCCTCTATTACCGTTATTTTCCGTCCAAAAAACTAAATTACCCTATCAAAACCCTCCATTATGATAAAGTCCTAAAATCCCTCATCGGGAGAAAATACTCCACAGGGAAAAGTACAATACTAAACAGAGTCTCCAGGGAGACCTTATTCCTATAAAGGGTACCAGGCAGAATCGTGTAAAAATGTACGCTAAGGTAGGATTCCCTTGTCGTATATAGTATTTCGAGTTTAATAATTCTGATAAAAATTTTTATTATGATACTGCAGAAAACGAACGTTTCTTGCAGTGATATTTTTACACTTTATAGTTATTGATTTTACTAGGGTTGTAAACTGCAAAAACTCATGCAAAAATCAAACTGCAGGAAGTCAAATTTATAGTTGAGTTCTTGCAGAAAATGGTCTTACCGTACATTTTTACATAGTTTCTGCGTAGTACCCTTACTCAGGACGTTATCACCTCATGAGTGTGCAGGTCATTTGTACTGCAAAATTCACAAATGAATTATGCTTTACTTCAAAAATCCAGCTTCTATTTCTTTTGCTTTATTTTCTAAATTATTTATTTCGTTTTTAACTTCTTTTATTTTATTAATATTAATTTGTTTCTGCCGTTCATCAGGGATAGTATCACTACTAAATACACTTAGAAATAATCCAAACAGAGGAGAGATAAAAATTAATCCAAAAAATATTATAATAAATATTATAAATATGTCTTGCATCGATATAAATATTTTTTGCATCAAAAAGAATATCAAAGCAAAACAAAAAAAGAAAAAAGATACTACAGCACTAATTTTTAAAGGGGTATATTGTTTATCATTCTTTTTCTGAGGATTTTTATCTATTCTATTTGCTTCAAATGTTAACGCATTTATTCTTTCATTAATTTTCTTTAGTTTAATATCACCTGCTATAATTTTTGAATGTTCTGCTGTCTCTTTTGTGTGTTCAGCAGTTTCTTTTGTATGTTCCTGAACTTTAATTAATTGCTCCTCTACAGCCTTTAAAGAAACTATTCCCCCGGATCTGTTAACTATCCACTCATTACCACAATGACCACAGGTGAACCTTTCTATATCATCTGTAATTTCCAGTTTACCACCACAGGAATGACAGGTAAGTTTTATCATAAATAATACTCCATTTTATTTTTTTATGCTTACGGTAAAAACTATCAATTTATATCCTATTAAATCTCCTTCTAAAATTTCTACTCTTGCTAAACCTTCATATTCTTCTATCATTTTAGCTTTTGTTCCTGATTTTATCCTATAGATACAACCTTTTTTTAAAAGTTCTTTCAATGATTTTTGATCGTTTTTTATTGCTGCTTGTGACATACTAAAAAAAGCATCTTCATTTATTGCACCCATAATATCAGTTCCATATTCATGGGTTATTGTGACAGTAGTAAATAATAGAATACTCTTTTAAAGGCAGCATAAGACTTTTCTACCTTGTGGCTGTTTTCAACACGAATCGTTTCCGTACCCCTGATTGACAGATTACTAGTATCCTAATATTTTATATGTTATTTGTTTTAATTCTTTAAATGGCTTTAATTTTTGAATAAGTAATATAATACAAATATCTTCTAATATTGCATAGGGATGGAATTCTTGGCTTTCAATATCTCTCATACAGGCTTTTTGTATTATTTCCCCTTTCGAACATACACAGCTAACTTCAAGACCTACATAATTTTCGTCTTCAGGACTATACGATCTCATAGTTTTTTCTGTTATAAACCCATGTCCCCATAATTCATAAAATTTATCAACTGCTCTACTGAGAGGATTATATTTTTTTTCCAAATCCAACTCTACTTCAGAAAGTAAATTTTCTACTTCTAATTCGGAAAGAGATCTTTTTTCTTTGTTTGCATATTCATTAAATAATTTATATAAATCTTTACTTGCTAATGTATGTCCGATAATACCATCTATAATGCTTAAGGTAACATCGGCAAGAGGGGCAAATTCTTCATATGAAACAATATAGAATGGTAACTTATTTTCTTTTGCTATTTTTAATTTTAAATCAAATTTCCATTTTCTTGTTGAATTTATGTCTTCTCTTATAAATTTATCACCTTTAAAATTATCACCTTTATTATATCCCTTAGTAAGTCCGTCAAATTCAATACACATAAGAGGTTTACCGTTTACCTTGTCACATATAATATAATCAACACTCATTTTTAGTAGAGTATCTTTTTCGTCTGGCTTAAGTTTTAACTTATCTACATCAAAGAGTTGAGCATAAGAAAATTGGGGATATATGGCAAAAAATTCCCCCCATTTACTTTTAAGATATTTAAAATTTTTTTCTTCAGCATTACTGCCAAATATATTTTCTTTTAAACACATAAATATAAACCTCCTACAATTATTAACTTTTAAATTCTCTTTCAAACCTCCATTCCTAAAAACAATTCTTTAAATAAGAAAAAATTCCTTGTATTATGGTACCAGGCAGAATCGTGTAAAAATGTACGCTAAGGTGGGATTTCCTTGTCGTATATAGTATTTCGAGTTTAATAATTCTGATTAAAAATTTTTATTATTATGGGTATTTCGGCGGAAACAGGGTAAATGTTACGTGGTTAAATTATTACACAATAGTAATTAAAGTAACTTTAGCTTAATTAGCTAGTAGATAGGTTTCTAATTTTTCTGAAATAGGGTGTCGGGTAAGGAGGAAGCAGTAATGCTTTCTCCTTACCCGACACCCTATTTATAAGGTTGAACCATGCCTGTTATTTTAAGATAGTTGTTTTTTGTCCATCTGCTACTACATATCTTTCACATTCTGGAAGCTACCTCAATTTCTTCTGCTAAATTTTTTAATTTCGTATCAAATCTGAGATTAAAATAATGGTTTACTACTTCAGCAGTCTGTATTAAGCATTCAAATCCAACTACCAACGTATTAGTTAATGATACAATTGATGATAAACTATAAGAAAAAATATTTGTTTTTTTATCTCTTTCAAGAGCTTGCCATAGACCCATAGGATTCCAGTGATGCCAATCTGAAAATGGCCTATAAAAATTTTTATATAAAACTTCAGCTCCATTAACCTGTTGTACAAGATAAGCAAAATCAGACCCATACCATTTTTTAAAATAAGGATCTCCTTTAAATGGCTCTGAAGTTTTACTTTCATAATGTTCCCTTGCTTTTTTTATATAGAATTTTTCCCCATACGAGTTTATATTTTGGTTAATTAAATCACCCTCTTTTTGCTCAATTTTTTCACCATTATTAATTCTTTCCTGCATTCTTCTCCATGCAAGAATACATGGAAAGTAATACCAAAGAAATGATCTATCTTTTGGGTTTTGGTAAGTCCACTTAATTAGGATTAGACCTTCTATCATACTACGAGCATTTAATTCTGCATCTCTCTCGTAACCATATTCCACTAATAAACTTATTACTTTCATATGTTCTTCTTGTTTACTAAAAAAACCTAATAACATAACAGCGAAATTATCATTAAGATTATATTCAATACCATTTTTTGTCATTTCTTTTGTCAAATTAAGTAATTTCTTTACAAAATTATGTAATTTTTTAACTTCCATATCTTTTCTCCTTGATCTTTTTATAATATATTTAGAGGCATTTCTTTTTACTTTTCATTCTATAAATCGTTTCTAGAATCCTCTCTTCTGTAAGGAGACCATTAAAAATCAAGGGCTGAGTTTTTTTCTATAGATTTTCATGCAAAATTGACCCCCTGTAAAAAATATCTCTCCCCGAATTTCACCAGAATTATTATTGTATATTAATCAAATACAATATGATATAAAAAGCATAGTTTAAAATACGTAATAAGATGCAGTATTTTAGATTTTAGGTTAAAATTAGGTTATTTTTACCTGTATCGTAAACGATGGTTTGTGATACAGGTTAAAATTTGGTTTTTATTTTTTTTTCTACCCTGTATCACTAATTCTTCATTAGTGGTATAATATATATGAGGCGGTGATGGAAATGGCTAAAATAAAGGAAAATATAGATAATGGATTGGAGGGTAAATTAAAGAGATTTGAGGCAATTATGGGTTATTCTCTTTCAGATAAAACTAAGTTTGAATATATTAAAATTGCAAGAGGGTTAATAGAAGGAACATTACCTGTAAGATCCAGGAGCAGATATCTTCAGGCAAAATCTGTGGCAAAAAAACTTAAGGACCATGGGATAGCTTATATTGATATTCCGAAATGGCAGAAGAGAGGAGACAGCAGGAATCTTGAATATATTCAGAGGAAGCTTATATCGGAAGATGATTTTGCTGAGATACTTCAGAGATTGCCTGATACGGAGAAAGGGAAGGAATTAAATCTGGCTATGAGGATTGCTTTTTATTCCGGTTTGAGGCTCCATGAGGTTTTGAAACTTACTGATAAACACATAAAAGTAAATGACCATATAATAATTAAAATTACCGGTAAGGGAAGAAAATTCCGGACAACATACCTTCCCAAAGATATGACAGAGGAGATAAAAAGTTTCAGAGGATTTACTATCAGTTATGAATATACCAGAACAACCATTGCCAGATCCTCACAGAGAGCGGGAATAGCAATTTCTTTTCATGCGCTGAGACATTCTTTCCTGACTAGGCTGGTAAATAAAGGAATACCTCTGCCACAGGTGCAGAAAATTGCTGGGCACAGTAATATAATTACTACTGCTATTTATTTGCACTTCTCTGATGAAGTGGATGCCAATCTAGAAAAATTGGGTTATTAAGAAATTTTTTATTTATTTGCATAAATATAAGCATGCGTATAACTTTATACGCGATACGTATAATTGTATGGGAATATAAGATTTTTTGTGTAAACTTACCATGGAATCACCATTTGACAGAGATGAGATTTACACAACATTTATAGCACAGTCCATTGCCTTTGCACGCGTATAAAAAAGATATAAATTGATCTTAATATAACTCTTTGATATAATTTCACGATTAATTAGATTATGCATTGAATATATTTGAAGAATTAAACAAAAAAATTTAATATCCCAGATAACCCATGAAGAGCCTATAGAACAAATGCTTAAAGAAAAAAAGGTTACAGTCTATGTAGGCTAAAAAGAACTAGCTTATGCTATAACAGAGCTGGTTCATGGTAAAGAAGAAGCTGACAGAGCCAGAACAGCGGCAGAAGCTCTTGTTGAATGAGGAGGATAAAGGAAGGCTTACAAATAATGGGATTGTGCTCTACAAAAACTCATGCAAAAATCTAGTAGAAGGGTGTATTAAAATGAATCAAAGAACGAAAAAATTTATAGATTGTTTAATTCAATATTCATTAAATATATCAGCTTTTCATATTCAATATTTTGAATATATAATTACATGGCAGGAATGTTTTTTTGAAGAAGACTTGCTATTTTAAAAATTATAGAAGAAATTATATAAATAAAAAATTAAATTTAGTTAGCAGAATTTTAAAAGCTAAGGAGATAATTATGATAAACGTCAGCGATGATTTGAAAAATTCTTTAATAAATTATAAATTTATAGATTTATTTTCTGGTATTGGAGGTTTCCGTTTAGCTTTAGAATCTTTTGGAGCACAGTGTGTGTTCAGCTCAGAGATAGATCCTCATGCTAAGCAAATTTATAAAGATAACTTTGGTGATACACCAGAAGGTGATATTACTAAAATTGATGAGAAACTTATTCCTAAGCATAATATATTATGTGCTGGTTTTCCATGTCAATCGTTCAGTATATCAGGTAAACAATTAGGGTTTGACGACGCTAGAGGAACTCTCTTTTTTGATATTGCGAGAATTATTAATTACCATCATCCAGAAATTTTGTTTTTAGAAAATGTAAAAAATTTTGAACGTCATGATGAAGGTAAGACTTTGAAAAAAGTTATAGAAATTCTTAAATTAATAAATTATGACGTGCATTATAAAGTTTTAAATGCTTGTTTTTTTGGTATTCCTCAAAAAAGAGAGAGAATTTTTATATTAGCTTTTAGAAAAGACTTAAATATTAAAAAATTTGATTTCCCAAATCCGCCAATGCTTCCAGTGAAGTTAAAAGATATTATACTTCAAGATCAAGACGTACAAGACTTTATAATAAAGAGAGAAGATGTTAGTTTTAAAGAGAAAGTTGATTTTCATTTAGATTTGTTTCAAGATAATTTGTTTAAACCTATTAGAATCGGAGTGGTTAATAAAGGAGGGCAAGGAGAAAGAATATATCATGAAAGGGGGGTTGCTATAACTCTTTCTGCTTACGGTGGTGGAGTAGGCGCAAAAACAGGATTATACATAATTAATGGAACATTAAGAAAATTAGCTCCAAGAGAATGTGCAAGACTTATGGGTTTTCCTGATTCATTTAAAATTTGTTCTATGAATGGACAGGCTTATAAACAATTTGGCAACAGTGTAGTGGTCGACATGCTACAATACATATTAACTGAAATAGTAAAACAGGTGATAAATAATGGCAGGTAAAGATCTAGTAGAAATAGGGTCTAACACGGCTAAAGGCGGATTTAGAAATGAAGACTATGTTGTTGAAAAATTTAATAATTGGAAAGAAGATTTAGATGCTCAACAGTGGTTAGTTATTATGGAGTATACCTTAGACGAAATTGAATATGTAAGAGCCGTAAAAATATCAGGTTATAAAACAGATGTGCAGGTTCAGGTAACAATTAAATTGAAACAAGCAATAGATGTGGAAAATCTACAAGTAAAATTAGTAAGCAATAAGAGAGGCAAAAATCAAATTGATAAAAGATGGGTTGATAATTATGTTGAATGGAATATGCCAAAAGATGTAAATAGGTTATTAAAGCATTTTACTGGAGAATTAGAACCTAAATTATATTTTAAAGATTATAAAAGCCAAGTTCCATTAAAAGATTCTAGAAGAATCTTATTAAATGAGTTTACCTACGAAGATAAATGTAAAATACTAAATTTTTTTAAAGACAACCAAGTGATGATAGTAAATGATATATTAAAAGGTCGTGGGAAATTTGCCGCAGAATGGATGTTGGTTATACAGATATTACCACATGGAAAAAGATGGGTATTAAAATCTATGAACTATGTTATGAATTTTTATGGCAATGGTGAGGTGAAGGAATCTCCGAAACATAGCATAAATATAGGAAAAATATTGATACAAAGAAAAGGCGGGGATGGTGGGAGAAAAACTGCAAATATGTTACAATTTAATATAGATCCTACAGAATTATTTATAGCTGGAGAAAATAATAATTAATATGGATAGGGTATCTACAGAAATTAGAAAAAAAACTATGCGGGCTGTAAAATCTAAAGGCACAAAATTAGAAACAAAAGTTTATAAAGAACTGTGGAGAAATGGTTTTAGATTTTCTAAAAATGTAAGTAAATTAAAAGGAAAACCAGATATAGCTATTAAAAAATATAAAGTAGCAATATTTATAGATTCATGTTTTTGGCATGGTTGTAATTTACATTGCAGGTACCCTGTTTCAAATCAAGAGTATTGGAAGCAAAAAATTGAAGGAAATAAAATTAGAGACGATGAAGTAAAAAACTTTTATAAACAAAATAATTGGAATATTTTAAGAGTTTGGGAACATGATATTAAAAATAATTTTACTGAAGTAATTTTTAATATCGAAAATTTTATTAAAGATGCTAAAAAGTTATCTTCTACTTTAAATGGCAATAAACAACAAAACGTGCGAGCATGATAAAAAAACGTGCGAGCATGTTTTGTTTATTTTATCGCACGTTTTGTTCTTATAAAGGAGGTTAAATACTATGGCTGTTCGTATGGCAAAAATTTCAGCAGTGGAATTAAAAAATTGTGTAAAACACGGATTATGGGGTTCTAATAATTCTTTAAGTAAGTGGCAAATTAAAGATATGCTTATTTTATATGCGGACAGAAAGCTTGCCGCTGTAGCTGAGGTCACGGGAGAAGCATTTATGGATGATTTGCCAGTATGGGGGAATGGTTTATTTCCTTATAGAATACCAGTAATTTTCAAATATGTTCTTGAACCGGATAATATGATACCTTTTGATTCTGAAATAATTGGCACTTTAATTGATGAATGGGGATTAAATTACGGATGGGGAATTGTGGCAAAACGTCCAATGAGTGAAGAATCTTCAAAAAAATTAATTGAAAAGATCGCGAAAAAAGGGGGCAAATAATTTTACTGACCTGAGCATAAGCATTTAATAAAAGTCTTCCTCCCGTCACGCGTTACGCGTTACGCGTCACGAGAGCAGTTATGTATTATTTATGCTCACCTCAGTAAATATACCTTATTACTGGAGTGTGTGTTATGAAAAAGAAAACTTTAAGTATTTTGTGCACAGAGGAACAAAGAAATCAAATAAAGTTACTTGCTAAAAAAGAAAATTTGACGTTAAGTAATTTTGTGTTATCTAAATTATTAAACCTTAAGCCAGTTAAAGAAGATATTATAAAAGAATGCCCTATGACTATTGTTGATAAAAAGGGAAAAAAAAAATATATATAAGAGAATATGTATTTACAAAAGTAACTTTAATGCCGATGAATAATAATAATTCATCTCAATCAATTAGAGAAGATATTATTATAAAAGAATGCCCTATGACTATTGTTGATAAAAAGGGAAATAAAAAAAAATATACAAAGAAATATGTATGTAAAAAAAATAAATTAAAAAATTAAAAGTGTATCTTAATATTTTTATAATAGATCTGTTCAGTTTTATTTTGATTTTTGTAAGATTTTATTTTTTCCTTCAATTTCATCAAGTAGAGCCTTTATCCTGTTATTATATTCATCTCTCACCGCCTGCAGTTCATTCCTTAAAGATTTCTCCTGCTCCAGAAGTGCCTTTTCTTTCTCAAAGGAGTGCTGATCTATAATATTTTCTATCTGAGCCTTATATCGTTCTTCTGTCTGGAATAATCTTTCTTTGGTTCTCTTAAGGGTTTCTTCTGTGTCTTTAGTCTTTCCCTGGGCTTCTTTACTTTTGTTTCTCTCCTGGTCCAGTTCCTTCTTTAGTTCCTGGATCTGATTTTTATATGTCTCATACTCTGCAAGGAGTCCTGTTAAAGTATCATTTTTCTGTCTGTATTCCTCTATCAAGGTTTTATTACTATGGTTT
>Ga0116148_1004363_pt1 | contig 12381 bp, 7 predicted proteins | sample AD_UKC055_MetaG_FD_89786 | JGI IMG/M metagenome (GOLD analysis project Ga0116148, IMG submission 89786) | Active sludge microbial communities of municipal wastewater-treating anaerobic digesters from USA - AD_UKC055_MetaG | ecosystem: Engineered > Bioreactor > Anaerobic > Digestate | place: USA... | reverse complement strand
CTCCCTGTCCCATCTCTGGTCTCATCAACTACCAGCAGATTTTCTGTAAAAGAAAATGGAACAGGTATTGCACTCATTATATTTGATTGTAAACTTTGCCAACCATCATTATCTATAGCAGCGATAACATATTGATAAAGAGTCCCATTTACCACCGTAGTATCTATAAAACTTAAGCTCCACACAGGTTCTGAATTTAAAGCTATCCATCCTTCATAATTTTCTACATCGCAACGATAAATCATATAACCCAAAGCGGGATTATCTTCAAAGCTTTCCCAGGAAAGAAACACTGAATTACTGGTAGGTAAACATTCCACTAAAACCGGCCTTTTTTCAGTAATAGAACGAAGAAGAGTCCAATTATGATAATTGGGATTAAATATAGCTCCTCCCTGTATTGTTATATTAAAATAATTTTCATAACCTTGTGGAGAAGCTTCCACATACAAAGAATCCGATATTCCTGCTTGAGTTAAACGGAAAGGAATCTCAATATAGAAAGGAGTGCTCGTATTGGAAATAGTTTTAGCAACTATTTTTAAAGGAGAATTACTCTCATTATTGGTCCAGGCACTAAATTCCAGTGATGGAATGCCTGAACTATAAATCCACTGCTGAAAAAACTGGTCTAAATCCTGACCACTGATTTGCTCTGCCATCGTTTGAAATTCTGAGGTTATTGCATTTCCATCACGATAAGTGTTATACCAATTCTGCAATAAGGAAAAGAAATTAGCATTCCCTATCTTTAATCTCAACATATGTAGCACCGAAGCGGCTTTTTCATAAGAGGGAGGTGCAAAATAGGAATTAAAGCTCGGATTATAAATAGTCTGAGGTCCTTCAATATTTTCCCAGTTTAGATAATAATTATGAAATTCTGTTCTTATGTAATTACAAGCAGATTCCCAGCCCTCTGTTTTGTCTTTCCAGAGGTGTTCTGAATAAGTAGCAAAACCTTCTGAAAGCCATACATCCTTAAAAGTGAGGAATGAAACTGCATTACCATACCATTGATGACATAGTTCATGAGCTATGGTCGTTTCATAGGTCAAGGCACCATTGATAATATAATTCCCCAAAGTGGTCATTGTTTGGTGTTCCATCGCTCCGTAAGTGCTCATATTAACTACGGCATGACCATACTTCTCAAAGGGATAAGGTCCAAAAAGTTGAGAAAAATAGTCTATCATCATCGGAACACGAGATAAGGTTATTAAAGCATTATCGTATTGATTGGACATTACAAAATTTTGCACCGGAATATTTCCAGCACTCTGATTCATTTCTAAATACGGTCCACAGGTTACACATACCAGATAGGTAGTCATAGGATGTTCTCCTACCCAGCTAGTAGTAGAAGTTCCATCTCCATTATTTACTATATTAGTTCTCAAGCCATTGGCTGCAACTTTCCAGTCACTACGCATAGTAATAGTTAGATTAACTATTGCCTTATCCCAGGGATGGTCATAACAGGGCCACCAGTAACGTCCTGCATCAGGATCAGATATAGTAAAAACTGAATTTGCACTAAAAACCATCCCAATGTGATAAATATCAGAAGTCAATTGAGGATTACCGGAATAAAATACCTGAGTGGTAAAGGTAGCTCCTGCTTGAATATCTAAATTGATATGAATAATCCCATTAGTATGAGTATAGGCGGCAGGAACATTATTCACCAGAACATTATTAACTGTTAATCCCACCAAATTATATTCTATATAACTCAGATTCTCTTCCGCTAAAACCGTTGCTACTACATTCCCATTTATATAATGAGTTTGATCATTTATAGCAAGGGTAAGATCATACATCTGTATATCAAATCCAGTAAGAGAATCTGCCTTATCTGTTTCTCTACAGATTGTGGAAGTAGTATAAGGTTTAGTTACCTTCTCTGTTATTGAATTATTATATCCGTAAAGGGAAACTATCATCGCCAAAAAACACAGTAAAAACAATAAGCTTGGTAATTTTATATTTTTCATCATTCTTGTTACCTCTCCATCTAAAATACTTAATGCACTAGATATTAATGCAATTATGCTTCCAATAAATAGTATATCTGAGTTATCTTACCTGGATTGACTTTTGTAAAAATGATAATTGACTCACAACAACAAAAGAAAGATCTATCTATCACCTATTTTATTAGATAAACAAACTATTTCTTATCTTTATCCTGTCTAAGTTTTATCCACCACTGAATTCTTTTGGCAATCTCCTTTTCAAAACCATATTCTCCCGGTATATAGTAAGTTCTCTCCTCCATCTGATCGGGAAAATACTTCTGGTAGGCATACTTATTTTTATAATCGTGATCATACTTATAATCAGCTCCATAACCCAGATCTTTCATTAGTTGAGTGGGAGCATTACGAATATGGAAAGGAACACCATAATGACTGGTTTTTCTGGCATCTTCTGCTGCCTCCTCATAAGCCGTATATAGTGAATTACTTTTAGGAGCAGTAGCAAGGTAGACCACCAGTTGAGACAGAGCTGTACTGGCTTCAGGCATTCCGAGAAAAAGAACTGCTTCCTTAACTGCTATGGCTTGAACCAGTGCTTGTGGATCTGCAAGTCCTACATCTTCAGAGGCAAAGCGAATCAATCTTCTCACAATATAACGAGGATCCTCTCCTGCTTCCAGCATTCTTGCAAGCCAATATAATCCTGCTTGAGGGTCCGAACCCCGAAGAGATTTATGTAAAGCAGAAATTAGATTGTAATGTTCTTCTCGGTCTTTATCATAATAAAGGGTCTTCTTCTCCAGAATAGCTGCTAGCTGTTTTATATCCTTATGAGGTTCTTTTTTTAAATAGGGAGTCAGCAGTTCCAGTTGATTAAGAGCTCTACGGGCATCACCTGAACTTTGTTGAGCTAACCATCCTATTATATCTTCATCTTCTTCCAATCCTAAGCTCTGGTATCCTTTGCGTATTATGGTCTTTAACTCATCTTCCGAAAGCATTTGTAGCACAAAGGTATGACAGCGAGAAAGAAGTGCAGGAATGACTTCAAAAGAGGGATTTTCTGTAGTTGCTCCAATTAATACTATAGCACCAGATTCTACATAAGGAAGAAAAGCATCCTGTTGAGCTTTGTTAAAGCGATGTATCTCATCAATAAAGACTATAGTAGTCTGATTTTGATGACGATGCATATAGTCAGCATCTTTCATTACTGCTTTAACATCAGTTATGCTGGAAAGAACAGCACTGAATCTAACGAAACGGTGTTTAGTGCTGTTTTCAATGATACGAGCAATAGTTGTTTTTCCACTTCCCGGGGGACCCCATAAGATGAAAGATTGATATTCATCACTTTCTATCATCTTACGCAGTGGGGAATCTGGTGCCGTAAGAGCTGGTTGTCCCAGAACTTCATCCAGCGAACCTGGACGTAGTCTCTCTGCCAGAGGAATATTTATATCCTTAATCTCTTTTTCTTCCAGAAAATCCGTTTGATCAGTTTTCATTGATTAAAAATCCATAAAACCATCCAGCTCACTTGAATCAAACCATTGGAGTGCACCGAGTATCCTTTGCATTTCGGTTAAAAGTAGGGTCTTATGCTGTTCTTCCTCTTTAGCTAAATGGAGTAAAAGTTCCCGAATGTCTCCTTTTTCTGTCTTTTCCGCAAAAGAATAATAATTCTTTGCCGCTTCTTCTTCACGACTTATGGCAAATTGGAGAAGTTGAGCGGGGTCTTTTAAATCTACTGAAGGTGTCTCTTTTATCTCCTGACTCTCAGGTTCAGGTTCTTCACCAGGAAATTCCTGGCTGAAAGCATTTCTCAATTTAAGCTCATGCTCTTTTTCTAAGCCGACCAATTCAGTAAAAAAAGCATTAGTTTCAGGTTCGCCAAAGCTTCTGGCTAAACCCTGATAAAGCCTTTGAGAGCGTTGTTCCTGGGCTATGGCAAAATTGTAAAGTTCTCTTCTTTCCATATTTTTTTATTCCTTTATGCCGTCTGGCGTATTAATTCTACTGGATTTATATTCTTTAAATTTCTCAAGGGTAAAATAACACTCAAAAAAGTAACCAAATACGAAAATATAATAACCATCAAATAATCAGAAACTGCAAATTTTACCGGCAATGCAGATAAACCAGCGGTTCCTAAGTCCATACTTATGAGACCAAACTTCTGCTGAAGTAGCAAGAGAACGGTGGCAATTATTAATCCTAATGCAATTCCAAGAGTGGCTAAAAACAAAGCTTGATATAGAAAAAGTGTCCGCAATTCACTTTCCCTGTAACCAAAAGCCTTTAATAGCCCCAATTCCTTCTTTTTGCGAGTAATAATCTTCCATAAATTCCCTATCAAATTAAAACTGGCTATGATATACATAAATAACATAATCAAGAACATTAGATTTTTCTCAAATCTTATGGAACTATATAAACTGGGATCATAGGCACTCCAATCCTCCACTTCAAAATCTGGAAATAAAGATTTTATTTTCCTGGTAGCACGGTGGGGATTAGTAAATGTACTGGTTTTAATCTCTAGATAATCAATCTCATTTGTGTAACCGCTGAAAAATTGAGCAATTGTTAAGGGTATAAAACTAAAGGTTTTATCGTATTCAGGCATTCCAGTTGTAAAAATAGCTGCAACTTTTAAAGTCCTGACTCGTGGTAACATCCCAAAAGCTGAAGGTATGTTAAAAACAGGAGAAAGAAGTTCAATTTCATCACCAATTCCCACATTCAAACTTGTTGCTAAACCTATTCCAAGAGCTATGCCACCTTCTATAAACTCATTAGTTTGAATATTACCAGCTAATAATCCCTGAAATTTAGAAGAGTCATTTATCTCTTTTGGCTGAACTACAGAGCTGATTTGACTATGTTTCTCCGGGTCTATTCCCATAGATAGCGTTGGAGAGAGCTTTCCTTCTTTTATTATAACCAGTTCATTTCGCACAACTGGTGCAGCTAAGTAACCTTCTTGATTCAACTTATCTACCATCTTTTCATATTCTGAAAAAGGTGCTCCTTCTGGTCTGGATATCTTTATTTCACTTAAAGTTCCTGTTATCCTCTCTTGTATGTCCGTTCTCAACCCATTCATAACACTACTCACACAAAGTAAACCTGTAACTCCAAGAGTCAAACCTATCAAAGTCAACAAATGAGACCGATTTATGAAAAAAGCCCTCTGACCTCTAAGATATCTCTTAGCCAGCCAGATTATACTTCTATTTTTCTGTTTCATAAATTCTATTTTAATTATCCTGCTACAAAAGTCAAGAGCTTTAAACATTTTAAAAGTTTTGCTCTAACCAAGGATTTATAATGCTTCTTTTTTGTTCTAATTGCGGACTTCTCCTTCTTCTTTGATTGTTTAACACTTTACTAAACCTACAAGATAGCTAAGGATGTCTTTTTCAATCCAATATTTATCCCCATTTTTGCTATCCCCTCCTTATAAATTACAGATATCCAACTTATGCATAGCATATGAGTAGCTTATGTCCACTTTCGGACATAAGCTGGACATAAGCTGGACATAAGCTAACCATAAAAAGAGAGAGAGAATGAAAAAAATATATAAGTTCTTTTATAATCTCTTCACTGATAGTCAAATAGATATTTTTAGGATAGTATATGACCTTGTCTCACAAGCTCTAAAAGAACTTTATAAAACGATATAGGAGATAACCTCATCTTGTAAGCTCCCAGGTCAGTTGTTATTAAATAGTAATTAAATGTAAAAGATTTATAATACAGCCATATATTTTTAATAAAGAAAGAAAAAACCTACAGTTTTACTAGATAAAGATTCTTCTCTTTCTTTAATACAATGTTTTATAGTGAAATAAATGCAAATTTTCTCCCTGGCTCGTTTCTGAAACCAAAAAACGAATATGATTTTTGGTTAATTTATATTGACAAAAATCCTTGATTTTAAGTCATTGAATCTAAGAAGTGGGTGATTAGCTCAGTTTGGTTAGAGTGCTACGTTGACATCGTAGAGGTCACTGGTTCAATTCCAGTATCACCCACCATAAATTTATATGGGTGATTAGCTCAGTTGGTTAGAGTGCTACGTTCACATCGTAGAGGCCACTGGTTCGAGTCCAGTATCACCCACCACATCATTATCAATTTATTCTCTGATTCAGTAAAAAATGAAATTGCATAAAAAAGCATTTGACAATAAAGCCAATTTTCTGGTATTGAATTCCAACTCGTTTTTATAGATTTCCAGTAGATTAGGAGTTTGAGTATGAAATTGAAATTTTATGCCATTAGCCTATTATTGCTCTTTTTGCTAATCTTGGGCTGTAGCAGTCCAAAGAAGCTAGATAAATCCGATCCTCACAGTTATTCAGTGGAAAATCTACAAATTGCTGATATACCAAATGATGGTGGAGATGGTTTATTTCTAAGCTGGAAGCCCCTGCCTAAAGAAAGGCGAGTGCAGGAATATCGCATCTATCGTGGTGTTCATCCCGACACTCTTTTCTTTCTTGCTTCAGTTCAAGTTAATGTGCAAACCGGAGTAGCTGCCGACACAATGTTCTTTTATGATAGTGGCACAAGTGAATTCATTTCTATTGAATCTCCCAGAAAATTAAAATATGAGAAAGGTGCTAAAGGTTCAAATCTTTATAGAGCCATACCAAGAGATTTTGAGATTGCTGCTCGTTTAAGTGAATGCTTTGACCTCATAAGTTTGATGGATGATAGTGATTATTATTACCATTCCAAAAAAAGTTATTCTGCGAACGGAAAAGATACAGATGTTTATGCTGGTATGAGTTTAGACCAGCAAAGAATTGTAGCTGCCTTAAAAGGTACACCTTTAGGACAAACTCCAGAATTTAAATATTATTATACCGTTGTCCCCGTGGATGAACGCAATCAAATCCTGGGTATTGCAAAACCAGTTTCCGCTGCTCCTATTGATGATGCTCCTTTATCTTCGCCTGCTTTTTACAGTGTAGCTGTTCAAGATAGAAAGGAAATGCAATTTGAATGGGAATATCCGGTCAATGTTAATGACATTATGATGTATGTTATTTATGCTATTCCCGGTATAACTAAAGATGAATGGAAGAAGCTTAATTCCCTGGAAAGAGAACAACTAACAGCATTAAATGGTTTTATGTTAACTCAGGGTTTGGTTGGTAGTGGTGCTTTAAAAAATAATTGTATAGTCAAAGAATCTGACCTTATGTCTTTAGGTTTAACCTGGGATAAAATCTCTCAAAGTGCTTTTTCCATCCGCTTTGTGGATGCCTCCAATAACTTATCTCCCTTGAGTAAACTTTCGGTCCCCAAATTTGTGGATAGCTCTAAACTTCCAAAGACCCCTATATATCGAGTAGAAGACAAACCAATGGATAAAGGTGACCGGATTACTATCACCTGGCAGGAACCCATTGTATTTCTCACTCGCACTACTTCACATAATAAAAATGGCTCTCGTCTCAAGGTTAATTATCAGATAAATAAGACTGATGCTCAGGATATCCAGAATATTTATTTTGACTTTTATGAACCCGGTTCCAAAACACCTTTTGCTCATATTAATGAATATCACCAGGACAATATTATATATCTAGATATCCCTCAAAAATATTCTCTGAGAAACGAAGGTTCATTGCCCACAGATAGCCTCAAAGTACGGATAACCATTAATAGTAAACCCTATAGCATAGATCCAAAAAATGGAAGAATACTTCATAAAGAAGCCCGACTTATTCCTGATTATGAAATTATTCAGTATCTGAAACCTGATCCCGCAATGCTGGCTTATATGCCTACAAAATCTTTTATTGTTAACGGAAAAGATGTATCTACCATCAAAAATGTGGTCTATAGAAAAGGTTATCGCAGCTCAAACTTTACCAAAATTAAAGCCAATACCTGCTACGAAAACTTTCTGGATGTTTCAGTGGGATATATTTCTTCTATTACCAAGCCTGTTCTCGGTTTCAATTTTGTTAAAGATGGTAAATTATATACATATAAAGATGGAAAGCGATATGTACGAAATCTCCAGCCCGGAGAAAAAGCTTCTGGTAGGGCTTTGCTTCCTTCTACTATAGATTTTACTTATGACCCGGAAACCAAAACCACTCTTAATATCAGTATCTATCTGGATGAAGCAAAGAAAACACTTACTCAACTTTCTGACGAAATGAAGGCATCTCAGGAAAAACTTGCTGCCTATAAAGATTCACTGGCAACAGCTACTCCTGCAATGGCTATCTTCTATCGGGAAAATATTAGCAAACTGGAACAGGAAATATCTCAGACCAAAACACAACTAAAGATTTATCAAGAAAATCCTTATTTTAAAAACGCACTTAATGCAAAAAGCAATCATCAGATGATGCGCTATGTTGCTTCTATCCGCGAACCTGAATTACGTAAACATACCTATGCTATAGTATGTACTAATAGTAAAGGAATGTTTTCTGAAACCTCTCCTGATATAAATAAGGAAGGTGAAATTAACTATTATACACCAATCTCTAATTGGTTTGATTGGACTAAACTGATTACTTTGATAGCAGTATTTATATTTGGTATAGATGTGGTAATTTTTATCAATCTTGCCAAACGAGGCAAAAATCTATATCTTCGCCCTTTAGCTGGTTTACAAGAGATAGATAATGCCGTTGGTCGTGCTACTGAAATGGGAAGACCCATCCTTTACTGTATGGGAATTGGTGGTTTATCAGATGTGGCAACTATTGCTTCAATGGGTATCTTAAGTCAGGTTGCCAAAAAAGCAGCGGAATATGATACTCGCTTAATTGTCCCTTGCTATGACTATTTGGTTATGCCCATTGCCCAGGAAATAGTTCAGGAAGCACACTACGAAGTTGGTCGTCCAGATAGTTATGATAAAAATGATGTATTCTATCTTACTTCGGTACAGTTTGCTTATGTTGCTGGTGTTAATGGCATAATGACTCGTGAAAGAGTAGCCACAAATTTCTTTATGGGATACTTTGCTGCAGAAGCATTACTGATGACGGAAACTGGAAATACAATTGGCGCAGTTCAAATTGCAGGTTCTGATGCAATCACGCAGATACCTTTCTTCATAACCACCTGTGACTATACTCTTATTGGTGAAGAACTCTATGCTGCATCTGCCTATCTCAATCGTGAGCCAATGCTTCTTGGCACACTTAAAGCTCAGGATTATTTCAAATTTATTATCTTAATATTTATTATCGCTGGCGCTCTTCTGGGCACTTTCCAGCTCACTGGTTTAATGCAAATTTTCCCTGTTAAATAAAAAGAGGTCTTATCTATGAAGAAGACAATACCATTATTAATCGTTATTATCGGTGGAGTAATCTGGCTTGCCTGGGTTTTTGTTCCCCACCGTCTAATCCAGGATGTTTTCTATGGTGAATTTTATCTGCCCTGGGCTCGTGCTATGGCACCTTTTGCTATGCTATTAGGTGTCATTAGTCTATCTATGATGCACTATGGCAAAATAAAGCGCAAGGCACCGAAATGGCAATACAGCTTTTTCTTTTTTGCGGGATTCATAGTTACATCCCTGGCAGGTTTTATTGGAGGCACGCAAAAAGGTGGATTATATATGTGGATATTTGAAAATATGCAAATGCCTATGAGTGCAACGATGTTCTCTCTTCTAGCATTTTATATGGCATCAGCAGCCTACAAAGCATTCCGCGCACGCTCTCCAGAAGCAACCGTCCTTCTCGTTGCAGCTATAATTGTGATGCTTGCTCAGGTACCTTTTGGTGTAAAAATTAGCAAGTATATTCCCGATATTTCTCAATGGATACTGGATGTGCCAAATCTTGCTTCTAAAAGAGGAATCCTGCTGGGTGTAGGTTTAGGAAGTGTTGCTACCACTTTAAAGATAATGCTGGGAATTGAACGCTCCTACCTGGGAGGTGATTAAAATGGCTGAGAAAAAAAGCTTTTTTGAGTGGATGCAATCCTTAGACCGCCGATGGATTTATCTCGTCGTTGCTCTTGCTATCATTATTCCCTTACTTATTCCTTATAATTCTGATAATGTGACTACACCTCCCACAGAAAATGTCTATCAAATGGTAGATTCCTTTGCTGGAAGAGAAGATAGAGCAGTTTTATTAAGCTTCTACCACGATTCATCTGTTATGCCTGAGCTTTATCCTATGGAAGTGGCAATAATGCGACATTGCTTTGAACGAAATATCAAAGTGTTTTGCCTTTCCTTCCTCCCTACAGGTGCTCCTATCATTGATATGGCAATCAATACAGTCAAAGAAGAATATCCTAATATTAAATCGGGAGTTGATTACTGCAATTTTGGATATATTCCATCTGCCTTAATTGTCCCTACTGTTATAGGAATGGGCGATAATATCGCTACTGCAGTGCCTACCGATGCAGAAGGTAGAAAAACCGAAAATCTTCCCATAATGAAGGGTATAACTAATTATAATGAAATGAACTTAGTTATTGAATTTTCTGGCTCTGTTGCTGGGAGTTACTGGCTTGTTTATGCTCGCCCTAAATTCGGTACTAATATCGCTGTTGGTGTTACCGCTGTTATGGCAGCTGATGAGTATCCTTATCTGCAAACGGGACAATATATTGGATTACTCTGCGGACTTAAGGGTGCAGCAGAATATGAGAAACTGGTAGATGTTTTTGCTGCCTATCGTGCTCCTGGCGAACCGTTGGAACCATATATAGATGAGGAAGGAAATAAAATTGTCCCTGGTCGTGCTTTTAGTAAAGATATCTTAAATCAACCTGATATTAAAGAATTGATTAAAATCACCACACAAACTGAAGCTAAATTTACTCCTGCTGAATTTGAACTGTTCCTGCAAAACTGCCCCGAAAAAGACCAACAGCTTTTGCAACAAGTTAAGCAAAGCGTGAATGGAAAAATCGTGATAGATATTAGTAAACTTGATAAAAATCAGTTCTCATCTCTAACCTGGGCTGCGCTTAATCGGATGACTCATAATACACCATATAAATTTAAAGTAGCCCGAGTGGGTATGAACGCACAATCTGTTGCTCATATTATGATAATTGTCTTTATTATTCTGGGAAATATAGGTTATTTCCTTCAGAAATCACAAACTGCTAAGAAATAAGGGAGTAAATTATGACTTTCGATTTATTTAGTAATCTTGTGGCAGCTTTTTTCACCCTGTGTATATTCTCATTCCTATATAAGGACAACCCATTTTACCAGATGTCCGAACAATTATTAGTAGGCGTCTCTTTAGGATACTCCTTAGTTTTAACTTATGAACGGGTGTTTATCCCCTATTTCTATCAACCTATATTCTTGAAACACGAATGGATTCTCATTATTCCCAGTATTATAGGTCTTTTTTATCTGTTACGATTTTCGCCCAAACTTAGCTGGCTTTCCCGTTATCCTATAGCCTTTTCTATGATGAGTGTTGGAGCCTCTGTTGCTCTGGCTATGCACACCAGCATTTTGGTACAAATGCGACAGGCTATGGTCCCAATTGAAAATATTAATCTGGCACTTATCTTTATTGGAACGATTACAGTCCTACTCTATTTCTTCTTTTCCAAGGCTCATACGGGAGTTTATGGACAATTCGTAAATATTGGAAAATGGTTTATGATGATAGGATTCGGAGCATCTTTCGGTCTCACTGTTATGGCTCGTATTTCTCTCCTTATTGGTAGAATTCAGTTTTTAGTAAACGATGTATTCCTGGCTCTGAAGCAAGCCCTATTTGGCTAAATGCTATCAGAGTGTGAATTATAGTTAAAGCTTCTCCGTATTATCCTACTCTGAATAGGGAGAACTTAAGCTTTGCATAAGGTTTTAATATGAAAAAGATACATTTCTATCTAATCCTTGTTTTAATGACAATGATGTTCTTTTTTGTGGGCTGTACCAAAGAAGCTCTTTCGGAAGACCAGATCCGGGATTTTACGGTTTCTGATGTACCAAATGATGATGGCACTGGACTGGTTCTTCAATGGCATCCGCTGGATAAAAGTAATCGGATTATTAAATACAACATATACAGGGGTCACAAACCGGATAGCCTTTTTCTCCTTGAATCTCTGGAAGTTGACCCTGATGTTAGTCAACCTGAGAGCTGGCTCAATTATACTGATAAAGATTATAATGCTACTTTAATCTCCTTTGAGACTGCCCCCAGAAAGCTAAAAAAGGAAAAACAACAGGTCTCATCTGGTACACTTTATGGTAATGTACCTCGTGACCCGAAAGTATTGGCTGCACTTTTACCTCATTATGATGTTTTGGGACTTATCAATACCTCAAAATATTACAAGCCTTCTAAGCGAATTGAATTAAAAGAAGGAGAAACAAAAAATGTATATGCAGGTTATAATCTAAATCAAT
>Ga0116148_1004347_pt1 | contig 12416 bp, 9 predicted proteins | sample AD_UKC055_MetaG_FD_89786 | JGI IMG/M metagenome (GOLD analysis project Ga0116148, IMG submission 89786) | Active sludge microbial communities of municipal wastewater-treating anaerobic digesters from USA - AD_UKC055_MetaG | ecosystem: Engineered > Bioreactor > Anaerobic > Digestate | place: USA... | reverse complement strand
ATCGATCGGGCGGCTTGAATAGGCGTCGAGCGAGATGTCGGCGTCAGCCGGCCTGTCCATGTATCCGATGTTCAGATTGTGGCGCATGTAAAAGAACCCGATCCGGAAGCCCGGTTTCTGGTCAAGCATCAGGGTCGGATTGAAATAGACGGCGTCGGTGCCGGTCGAAACGATCTTTGCGGAAAAGGGCATTGGCGTGATGGCGGCGCCGACCATGTCAAGAACCGGGTCGGCCGACGCCGGCGTGGCGGCCAGTGCGACTCCAAGCATCAATGCAAGGTGCCTGACAACTTTCGGGATGCCTGGCGTCCGCATTTTCGATTTGGGAAGTTTCATAGATGATTCCCGGATCAGGGAAGAACAGATTATGTCAGTTAACCCGAAAGGCCACAATCACGACGGAAAAAGTCGATTTTCGATTGCCATACGGCGGGTTATGCGGCATTTGATCGCGGTGGCCGTTGTTGGCAATGCTTGTAAGTGCGGTTATGCTGGCGCATGCGGCGGCGATGTCCGGTAGCCAGGATGGTATCGGGCCCGGTCTTCCGGTGGGCAGAACCGGTGGTGATTGGGCGCGACCGGGCGCGACCGGACAGAACCTGCCGGTCGGCGGCAATGGACTTGACCGGGACAACGGCCGTCGGTCGCCAAGGCCCAGGCGTTTTGCCGGGCCGTTATTGATGACGATGGGGGACATCATCCAGGAACCAAACCTGATCTTCAGGATAATCGTCGCGTCGCTTTTTTCGGCATACACCGTCGTGCGGCTTGCCTGCACGTGGAGGCTTCGCCACCTGAAGGATCCGGCCGCCGTCCGCCAGCCGCTGCACAACCGGTGGCGCACGAAAACAAGGTACGAGCCCGGTTATCTTCTGGCTTTGCGCGATATCGTTTTCGGGGCATTCGTCGCGACCGGTGTCGCATATCCGTTTTATCCGCCGTTCGTCGCCGCTTTCGACGTGGCGCTTCCCGACTGGCTGCGGTACGTCGCGGTGGCGTTCGCGGCGGGCGGTCTGGTGCTGCTTGCTTCAACGCACAGGGCCCTGGGCGAATACTGGTCGGCCGGCCTGGAGTTGAAGGACAGCCATCGGCTGATTTCGAACGGGCCGTACCGTTATGTCCGTCATCCGATGTACACGGCGGTCTTCCTGTTTTTCGGGGCAGTCGCCGTGACCACCGCCAACTGGCTGATTATCGGTCCGGCCATGGCCATCATTCTTGTCCTGTCGGTGCGCATCCGCTTCGAGGAAGCCATGATGCTTGACCGGTTCGGCGAGACATATTCCGCGTACGCCGCAGATACCGGCGCCCTTGTCCCGCGCCCGCGCTTCTCGCGCCGGCTTCGCCAGGGCAAATGACCCCTGGACCCTCTCCGCCCTTCAACTATCAGTCCCTGGCTCCGTACGGGCGAATGAAAATTCGCCCGGTGTACCATGAATGACTCTTCATTCTTCCACCCTGGGTGTCCATTCTTCATGGCGACGTGTTAAGCCGTCCGGTCCCGCTGTGACAAAGCATCCGGTCATGTTATAAATCGGCGGCTGATCCATTTGTCTGAATTCGGGGTGATTGCGTGCGTTTCCGTCTTTCGGTCGTTGTCATGACAGCCTTGACCGTCCTTGCTTCGGAAACCATCGCCCAGCCCGCCGAGCCCAAACCCGCGGTTGCCGTATTCGACATAGTGGTGGAAGGCTTGAAGATCCCGGAAGGAACCGTCAGGCGCCTTACCAGGTACCTTGGTGTCCGCCTGATGATGGGCGGACGTTACCAGATCATTCCCGAGGATCAGTTAAGGGGTGCACTGACGGCCCTGAAGCTGGATTCCCAGAAGGATTGTTACGACGACAAATGCCGCGTGCAGCTTGGGCTGGAGGTGGCGGCAAGCAGCAACCTGATCGTCAACCTGTGGAAGGTCGAACGGAAGTGCCAGATGACCGCGGTGCTTTATGACCTTCGAACCTTCACCGGGCAGGAAGGGGCCGCCGTAAGGGACGTCGATTGCGGCGAGGCCGGTTTGACCAAGGGAATCGAACAACTTGCCGAACAGCTTGGCGGCCAGGCGCCCGATGAAGAGCCGGGCGGACGGGGCCAGTCACCGGTGGTCACTGCACAGCAGCCCTTGTTGCCTCCACCGCCCGTGGCCCAATCGTCCCCCGTCGGCGGCGCCCGGGACGCCTTGCCGCCACCGGTAAAGGCCCAGACCGGATTCCTGGTCGTCGAGGGCCAGCCCAGGGGCGCGCGGGTCGATATCACCGGGCCTGCCTCGTTCGGTTCGAAAGGGACCGCGTCAACCTCGTTACCGGTCAGGTCGATTCAGGTTCCTGTGGGCGAGTATCGAATCCAGGTAAGCATGGACGGCCATGACACCGAAGAAAGGACGGTTCGGGTTCACTGGGACGCCACGGAAATCGTGAAGATCGATCTGGTTCAGTCGTTTGGCCAGATCCAGATTTCCGGCAGGCCGGAGGGCGCGAAAGGCCGCCTTCAGTGCCAGAAGGGATTCGATCGTGAATTCGGCCTTCCATCGGTTGCAAGTCCCTGGACGGTAACCGTTCCAAGGGGCCCGTGCCGCATGGTCGTCGAGGGCGACGGTTATGGCACGTACGACGAAACGTTCGATGTGGCCGGCGGTTCGACCGTTCCAAGGTCGGTTGAACTGGTTCGCTTTCCCGTCGGAACCGGGGACGTGGCCGGAAGTGGCATCCGATGGGTGCGAATCCCGGGCGGTACTTTCAGGATGGGATCAAACAGGGGCACGCGCGATGAAAAACCGGTTCACGCCGTGACCGTGGGGACGTTCGAGATTGCGGCGACCGAGGTCACCGTCGCGCAGTACAGGAAGTGCGTCAATGCCGGTGTGTGCACCAGGCCGCACTGGGATGACGGCGCCTGCTTCAATTTTGATGGGACGGATTGGAAAAAGGGCAGTCTTCCCGCGTCCTTCCGTAACGACAACCAGCCTGTCGTCTGCATCGACTGGAACCAGGCCGCGACGTACGCGGAATGGGTCGGGGGCCGCCTGCCGACCGAGGCCGAATGGGAATACGCGGCAAGAAGCGCCGGCAGGGATCAGAAATACCCATGGGGCGACAGGGCTCCGGACTGCACCAGGGTTGTTTTCGCCGACGGTTCCCAGGGCTGCGGGCGGATTTCGACGTGGCCGGTTTGTTCCAGGCCGTCGGGCAATACGGCCCAGGGCCTTTGCGACGTGGCCGGAAACGCGTGGGAATGGGTGTCGGACTGGTATGACGCGTCTTACTATGAAGCAAGTCCAACAGGCAACCCGTCCGGAAGCGACTCGGGATCCAGGCGCGTCATGCGCGGTGGATCGTGGTTTTGTCCGGCTGACCAGATGAGGGCCGCCAACCGCTTCAACCGGGTTCCGAACATGGCAAGTTCGGATTTTGGCTTCCGCCCTGTCCGAACGGCAAGGTGATTGTCACGGAATGCACATGAACATGTCGATGACTGCAACATTGGTGGCTGCTCTGGTTCTGGTTGTCGGGGCGGCCGGTGCCGCATCAACCGCCGAGGTGGACAAGAACGGAATAAGGTGGGTCAAGGTCGGGATGGCCCCGGAAGTTGCGGACAAGCCGGGCGCGGAGGCCGTCCCCATTGGTTCCGGTGCATCCGGGCGCCTTCGGTTCGAAATGTCGGCGACTGAAATAACGAACGGGCAGTACCTGCTTTGCGTGGCCGATGGTGCCTGCAAGCTGCATTGGGACGACGAGACGTGTCACCAGAGGACCACGGGCGATGTGTTTCGGGGGCGTCTTCCGGACAGTTTCCGTCTGAGTGACCAGCCGGTGGTGTGCGTTTCCTGGCACGATGCGCAGGCCTTCGCGAAGTGGGCGGGGGGCCGCCTGCCGACCGAGGCCGAATGGGAATATGCCGCTTCCGGCGGCGGGCGCGCCGATCCGTATCCGTGGGCTGTGGGCGATGCTTCGTGCGAAAGGGCGATAATGGTGTCCGGCCAGACCGGTGGATGTGGAACCGGCGCCACATGGCCGGTCTGTTCGCGGCCGCCTGGCAATTCGCCGGACGGCCTTTGCGACATGGCCGGAAACGTCTGGGAATGGGTGGCCGACCGGTGGGCGCCCGCCCCGGGAACCCCGGTCATCCAGGGAATGGTGGATTATTCGGCGTACCGCGTGATTCGTGGCGGCTCGTGGCGGTCCGGCCCCAAGGATCTGGAAATCGCGAATCGGGACGCCGTGACTCCTGACACCATCGACTTCGTGACAGGCTTCCGGATTGTCCGCGATGTGCGTGGGCAGCCTGAGTAAAGCCAGTTAGTTCAAATAGTTGACAGCAAAAGCGAATTTTGGATAATGGTGAATGATCAAATTTGATCACTGATGGATGTTCAAAATCATGGATCCAAGATTTCTCGCACATAATTCACACCTTGAAGGCGTGGGATCGTTTCACTTGATGGATCCGCACCTTCGGTATCTGTCAAGGCAGCCGTTTGTGTTTCAGTCCCCTCTGCTTGACCAGCTTCCCGTCGATACGCCGGGCGTATATACGGTTTCCGGGGGGCGTCAGATAGGAAAGACGACTGCCTTGAAACAGTGGATGCGCCGGCTTATGCATGACGGCGTCAATCCGGTCGATATCGCATTTTTTACAGGCGAGCTTATCGACGACCATCACACCCTGGTCAACCTTGTTACGGCGCACCTTCAAAACCGGACCTCGTGTCAGTATGTAATCGTGGATGAAGTCGGTTATATCCGCGACTGGGATAAGGGAATCAAGTTCCTTGCCGACGCGGGATACCTGATGAACGTGGAACTGGTTCTTACCGGTTCCGATTCTGTGCTGATTCAGGAAGCGCGGTTGCGATTTCCCGGTCGGCGGGGCAATGCGGAAAAGGTCGATTTCGTTGTCACGCCCCTGTCGTTTCGCCAGGCGGCATTGCTTAAGAACACCATTGCTCCTGAAGAAGCGGTCCTGATGGACGCCGCCCCGGGCGGAAATACTGTCGATGATGGTGGAATTCATGGTCAACCGCTTCCTCCCGGTCTTGTTTCAAGACTGTTTCAGGAATTTGAAAGGTATATGGCTCATGGCGGCTTTCTGACTGCAATCAACGACCTGCAAATTAACGGTTCCATATTGCCCGCAACATTGCGGACGTACAGCGACTGGATTCGCGGTGATTTCGTTAAAAGGGGCCGGCAGGAGGCGTTCTTAAAGGAAATTCTGGCGTCCGTCCTTCGTCACCAGGGCAGCCAGCTCTCGTGGCACAATCTTGCCAGGGACATGTCGATTGAACATCCGCAGACTGTGGCGGATTATGTCGCGCTTCTTGCATCAATGGACGTGCTGCTGATCCAGCCGGCACTGTTGGAAGACAAGCTGGTCGAGGCGCCGCGGAAGCCGCGCAAGCTTCATTTCAGGGATCCGTTCATCCGTCACGCGGTAAGATACTGGCTGGATCCGTCAGGGGATCCTTATCACGACGGCATTCTGGCAGACGTCTCCGATTCCGTGGCGTCTTCGGTGCTGGCCGAAAGTGTCGCCGTTTCGCACGTGGCCCGGAATTTCCCGACGTTCTACATCAAGGCGGCCGGCGAGGTCGATATCGCCTGGGTGGAGGGAAGTCGATTCTTTCCCGTCGAGGTGAAGTGGACCGGGCAATTGCGCTCAAAGGAACTGCAGCAGGTAAGAAAGTATCCAAATGCCCGGATCTGGTCGCGCCAGCCGGAATACTTCATGGCCGGTGAAATTCCGGTCGAGCCGCTGCCCCTGGCGCTTTGGCGCATGGGCTAGTCCGACTGTTCGTGCCTTGCATGGGCGGATTACAATCGTTCGCCAGTTCGTGCCCTGTACGGGCGGATTACATCAGCCCGCTGCGAACAAGCACGGTGCCCCGCATCGTTTAAGCGGGCGAATTTTCATTCGCCCGTACGGATCGGGTTGCTGGGGATGGCGAATTTTCATTCGCCCGTACATGTATGGGCGGATTACGATCGTCCGCTGCGAATCCATTTATGGTATAAAACATCGTCCGACCCAGTTTCCTGTCGAAGAGGTTGCCGATGAACCTGCGAATTTCCTTCCTGATGCTTGCCGTGGCTCTGGCCGTGATTCCGTCCGGGGCGCCCGCCCAGTCGGCCGAACCGAAGCCTGTGGTGGCGGTGTTCGACATCGCGATCGACGGTTTCAAGCTGTCCGAAGTCACGATGAAGCGCCTGACCAAATACCTTGGGGTGCGCCTGATGATGGGCGGCCTTTACCAGACGGCTCCGGAAAGTCAGTTGAAGGATGCGATGGTGGCGTTGAAGCTGGAATCGCAGAAGGATTGTTACGACGAAAGATGCCGTGTTCAGCTTGGCCTTGAAGCGGCAGCCAACAAGAACCTTAACGTGACGATCTGGAAGGTCGGCGGCAAGTGCTCGATTATAGGCGCGCTTTACGATTTGCGTGCCGCCGCGTCCGAGGAGGCCGCCGAAGTCGCCGACCTGAATTGCGACGAGGAAGGCCTGAAGGCCGGTATCGCCCGCTTTGCCGCGCAGTTAAGCGGGCGGAAGGGGCCAACGCCGTCAGGGCCGACTGAAATGCCCGGGGCGCTTCCGCCGCCTCCGGAAGTTCAGGGTGGCGGTGGCGGCTTCGGTGGTGGTGACGCGCCGCCACCGGTGAAGGCCGAGGCCGGGTACCTGTCTGTTGAAGGTACTCCGAAGGGTGCGCGGGTCGATATCAGCGGGCCGAAGGAATTTGGGTCAAACGGCAAGTCTGCGACGTCGCTTCCGCTGCGTCCAATTCCGGTGCCTGCCGGTGAATACCGCGTATCTGTCAGCATGACGGGCTACGACACGGAAGAAAAGTCGGTGCGGGTATATGCCGATGCGACGGAAATTGTGAAGTTTGATCTGATGTTGTCGTCTGGCCAGATCCAGATATCGGGCAAGCCGGACGGCGCAAAAAGCCGCCTGGAATGTCAGAAGGGATTTGTGCGTGATTTCGGGCTTCCGGCGCCCGCAAGTCCGTGGACCGTATCCGTGCCGCGAGGCCAGTGCCGCCTTGTGGTGGAACGCGACGGATACGAAAAGTATGAACAGACGTTCGAGGTCGCGGGCGGCGCGACGGTTCGCCAGTCGGTGGAACTGAAGCGTGGTTTTGCCGGGATGGCGGGCTGGGTGCGGATACCGGCGGGGACGTTCGTGATGGGTTCGCCGTCCAGCGAGTCTGGCCGGTACGACGATGAAGGGCCGCAGACGCGTGTGACTATAAGCAGATCATTTCTGTTGAAGGCAACCGAGGTGACGCAGGGCGAGTGGAAGGCTGTGATGGGGACATCCCCATCCAGTTTCAAGAACTGCGGCGATAACTGTCCGGTTGAGAATGTAAGCTGGTTCGATGCGGTCGAGTTCTGCAACCGGTTATCGTCGCGTGAAGGCCTGGAACAGTGTTATCGGATAAACGGCACGACGGTTGTATCGAAAGGGCCGTCGTGTGGTGGGTATCGTCTTCCGACCGAAGCGGAATGGGAATACGCGGCGCGCGCGGGGACGACCACGGCCCTTTACACGGGTGGATTGACGATTCGTGGTGATAACAACGGCCCGGAACTTGATCCGATTGCGTGGTACGGCGGCAACAGCGGTGTCAGCTATTCGGGCGGTTATGATTGTTCGGGCTGGTCAGCCAAGCAGTATTCGTCGTCAAGTTGCGGCACGCATCCAGTGGGTGGCAAACGGCCGAATCAGTGGGGTTTGTATGACATGCTTGGCAATGTCTTGGAATGGTGCGACGACTGGAAGGACAATTATTCAGGCGGTTCGGTGACGGATCCGACCGGTCCTTCATCGGGCTCCGCCCGGGTTGTTCGCGGCGGCTCGTGGTACTGCGACGCCAGGAACGTTCGCGCTGCCGATCGCAACCGCGACGACCCCGGCAACCGCGGCAGCAACCTCGGCCTGCGCCCCGCCAGGTCTGTCCGATAACCTTTAACCCTTTAACCCTTTTACCTTTAGCAGTGCGCCGTCAGGCGGTTCGAATGTTCCTGTGGCCTTGCGCCCGGGATGGGGCGGCGAAGGCGTCGGGGCGGCCCGCAAGGGCCATGGCCCCGAAAGCATCGCCGCACCAGACCGGGCGCCGCCCGATTTTTTGCGGGCGGGCGAATTTTCATTCGCCCTTACGGGTCGAGTGCCCTGCCTTGTACGGGCGGATTACATCCGCCCGCCGCGAACGGGCACGGTGCCGTTCGCTGTCGGTTTGCTGGAAGCCAACAGTTCGAATGTTTAACGTTATTTCGGCTTTTTGAAGACTTGGCGGTATCCGGCAGGCAAGAATTTCCGGCAGGTTGTGCAGGAGAATTTTATGAAAGCAAAGGTGTTCACAATTCGCTGGGATCCGGAAGAGCAGGTGATGGACGATCGAAGTCTGCAAGAATTCTTCACCGACAGGGAACTGGTTTCAATCTCGGTCAATTTCTGTCAGATCGATGGGGTTCCGACAATGTTTGCCGCCACAACGTATCGGGAAGCCCGGACTGTTCCGGGTTTTGTCGTGGGTCGATCTGCCGGCGAACAGAGTGGCAGGCGCGACCCCAGGGAAGAGTTGTCCGCGGGCGAATGTGTCGTTTACGACGGTCTTCGCGAATGGCGCAATGCAAAGGCTGTTGCCTTGGGGGTTGCCGGATACATGATCCTGACGAATCGGCAGCTTGCCGCAGTTTCCCGGGCAATGCCGGCCACCCTTGCCGCCCTGGGTGAAATCGAAGGTATCGGTGAAGTCAGGTTGAAGGAGCATGGACAGGAGATACTGGACATCGTTCGGCGACTGGGCGCCGCCGACCTGTCCGGTGGCGGGGGGACTGGAACATGATCGGCGAACTTCCGGCGATGGAGAAGTGGCAGAAGGTTGGCGGCGATATCATGGACAGGACCGCGAAATTTCCAAAATCAGTCCGGTTCACCTTTTCCACCCGAATCGACGGGCTTGTCCTGGAGGTGATTGATGGACTTGTAATCGCAAGGTATTCGACACAACGGGAAAGGCCCGAAAGGCTTCAACAGGTGTCGCTGTGTCTTTCAAGGCTGCTTGCCCTGTTGCGCATGGCTTTCGACCGGGGCCACCTTAATGCCGGAAGTTATGAATACCTGTGCTCGGGGATCGTGGAAGTTGGAAGCATGGTCGGTGGGTGGCGAAGATCGATAACGCAGGCCAGGGCTCGGGATTGAAATGTGATTGACGATGAAAAGACGCGGCCATCTGTTCAATCAGGTAACCGATTTCAATCATTTATGCAGGTCGGCCACGCTGGCCGCGCACGGAACCTTCAATCGCGACAGCCTTTCGTTCATGTTTGAACTTGAACGCAACGTCGTGGAATTGAAGCGGCAACTGGAAGGGCGTCAATACCTTCCTGGTGAATACAGGACGTTTTGCATCACCGATCCCAAGCCGCGGATCATAAGCGCCTCGCCGTTTCGCGATCGGGTCGTACACCATTCACTTTGCGGCGCGCTCGAGCCGGTCATCGAAAGCTATCTGATCGACGATTGCTACGCCTGCCGTGTCGGCAAGGGCACGGTGGCCGCAATCCAGCGGGCACGGTTATTCGTCAGGCGCTTCGAACGATTTGCCAAACTGGATGTCCGGCATTACTTCGAGACGGCCGATCATCAGGTCTTGAAAGCGGTCATCAGGCGTCTTGTGAAGGATCCCGGTGTTCTGTGGCTGACCGATCAGTTCATCGACAAGGGCGCGCCGGGATCCATTCCCGGAAAGGGGATGCCGATCGGAAACCTGACCAGCCAGAACTTTGCCAACCTGTATCTTGGTCCGTTTGATCATTTCATGAAGGAAGCGGTTCGCATCCCCGGTTATGTGCGTTACATGGACGACATCCTTCTGTTTGACGACGATGCGGTTCGCCTGAAGCAAGCGGTTGTGCTTGCGACAACATTTCTGGAAGGCATGCTGCTTGAAACCAAGGACGAAGCGTTCAGAACCGGCCGGACTTCGGATGGGGTGCCATTTCTGGGATTCAACATCTTTCCGGCGGTGATCAGGTTTGACCGCATCCGACGACGTCGGTTTGCCAGGAAACTTGCGGCGGCTGCCGCCGAAATCCAATCAGGAACGGAAATCCCCGCGAATGTGATGGCAAGTCTGCAAAGCATATACGGCTGGGCCCGAATCGGTGATACCGCGTCATTTGCGCGAACGGTCACCGCAGGCGTTTTGCCTTGGGAATCCTTTGGTTGATTGAAAGTCGCTGTGCAGCGGGGCCGCGACATGTTTGGATTTGTTCAGCGGTCGATGGCGACAAGGGCTCCAACCGGGTTAATCGCGGCGGCTCGTGGAACAACAACGCCAGGAACGTTCGCGCTGCCAATCGCAACAACAACGACCCCGGCAACCGCAACAACAACCTCGGCCTGCGCCCCGCCAGCTCGGGACGGCTTCGGCGTTACTGCCGACCGGCCAGAAAATCGGCGCCTGCCGGTGAAAATCCGGCGCCGCCGGTTCCGTGCCATTGTCCTGACCAGTGGCCATCGACCCGCGCCACGCCGGCAGGTTATCCTGAAGTCGTGGACGAACATTATCCCGGCCGCCCCGGCTGGTAGCTTCGGAAAACCGCTGTCGAACGTCGGGGCGGCCATGCACCATTCTGTGACTTTTCTGATCCAAAAGCAGTGACAAAGACTGTGACAAAGACTGTGACAGAGCTTGTGACAAGATGCTTGACATACCAGCCTGCTTTGATGTCCAATTATCCTTGGTTATCGGTTTGTTATATTAGACGGGCGGTTTGACAAAATGCGTGAGTATGAACGGACACATCCCTGGATTTCCTTTGATCTTGACTTGGGCCGGGCCAGTCCGAAGTTCTGGATGATGCTGGGGGAAATCCAGTCCAAGTGTGAACATATCGCCGGCGTTCCCCTGATGGGCGATGTGGCGAAGCGGCTTCACCAGGTCTTCCTGGCAAAAGGCGTGCTGGCCACCACAGCCATCGAGGGCAATACCCTGACCGAGGAAGAGGTTGCACGTCGCATTCAGGGACTGCTGGATCTGCCGCCCTCAAAAGACTACCTTGGTCGGGAAATCGACAATGTGGTGGATGGATGCAACGAGATTCGGCGGCGCATTATCGGGGGTGAGGATGGAATCCTTACGACGGCCCAGATTATGGATTTCAACCGCCGAATAATGTCGGGCCTGCCGGACTCGGTGGAAAAGCTGCCGGGGGAAATACGGACGGTGAGCGTTGGCGTTGGCCGGTATCGTGGGGCGCCGGCGGAGGATTGCGAGTATCTGGTGGATCGCCTGTGCGAATGGATGAACCAGGAAAGGCAGCAGGCCCCGGCCGACATGAAAATTGCGATGGGGGTCGTTCGGGCAATCCTTGCGCATCTGTACCTGGTGTGGATCCATCCTTTCAATGACGGCAACGGGCGCACGGCAAGGATGATGGAACTGCAGATTCTGCTGGACGTCGCGGTTCCGACGCCTGCGGCGCATCTTTTGAGCAATCATTACAATCAGACGCGCAGCGAGTATTACAGGATGCTCGATCGATCCAGCAGCGATAATGGAAACGCCATGCACTTCGTCATGTACGCCTTGCAGGGGATGCTGGACGGCCTTCGTTCGCAGATAGATTTGATCAGGGATTTTCAGTGGGACGTTGCCTGGCGCGAACACGTCTATGCCGCTTTCAAGACGATCCCGGGGACGGGGGAGTCCGTGCGCGTCAGGCGACGCGATTTAATCCTGGCGCTGTCGAATGTTCGGGATCCTGTTGCCGTGCCAGATCTGCGCAAGATTTCCCCGGAAGTCGCCGAGGCCTATGCAGGCCGATCGATCCGCATGCTGTCCCGGGATGTTGAAGCCCTTGTCGAAATGGGACTGGTCGAAGTATCTCCGTCAGGCGCCAGGGCCGCCCGGGAAAGCATTTTGCGCTTTCTGCCCGGAAGGGCGGAGCGTTGACGCCAGGTCCGTAAAGAACCGCAAATGTGAATCCGAAATGAGGCGGGCGAATTTTCATTCGCCCTTACGATGTGTTGTGCCTTGACCCAATCCAGAACCAAGGAAAGTCCGATCCCGAAGGCCGAGGACAGTGCGGCAGGTTGACAAGGGCGGCGGGATGGCGTAAACGTTTACGCAACGTAATCGTTTACGTTGGGTTTTGGGCGGTTCGGCGGTGGCGGGATGGCGGCGACGATAAAGCAGATTGCCGGGCGGTTGAACGTGTCGGTCGCGACCGTTTCGCGGGCCTTGAACGACCTGCCGGGCGTTGGCGAAAAGACCCGTCGCAAGGTGCGCCGCACGGCCGCGGAACTTGGCTATGTCCCGGATTTTCACGCCCGCGCCCTGGTTTCCGGCAAGGTGCCGTTCCTGGGTCTGGTCGTTCCCGACATCACGAATTCGTTCTTCCCGGCGCTTGCACTTGCTGT
>Ga0116148_1004337_pt1 | contig 12433 bp, 7 predicted proteins | sample AD_UKC055_MetaG_FD_89786 | JGI IMG/M metagenome (GOLD analysis project Ga0116148, IMG submission 89786) | Active sludge microbial communities of municipal wastewater-treating anaerobic digesters from USA - AD_UKC055_MetaG | ecosystem: Engineered > Bioreactor > Anaerobic > Digestate | place: USA... | reverse complement strand
TCGAGATCGAGGGCGACTACCCGAAGTACGGCAACAACGATCCGCGCGTGGACGAGATCGCGGTCGAAGTGGTGAAAGCCTTCATGGGGCGCCTCTCCAAGCACCGCACCTACCGCCACGCCAAGCCGACGCTCTCGATCCTCACGATCACCTCGAACGTGGTGTACGGCAAGAAGACCGGCTCCACGCCCGACGGCCGCAAGGCGGGAGAACCCTTCGCGCCCGGCGCGAATCCGATGCACGGCCGCGATTCGCACGGCTGCATCGCGTCGATGAAATCCGTCGCGCGCCTGCCGTACGACTACAGCGAGGACGGCATTTCTTACACGTTCTCGATCGTGCCGGACGCGCTGGGCCGCGCCGACGACGACCGCGTGCGGAATCTGGTCGATCTGATGGACGGTTATTTCCAGGAGAAGGGCCATCACATCAACGTCAACGTCTTCAACCGCGAGACGCTGCTCGACGCGATGGAGCATCCGGAGAAGTATCCGCAGCTCACGATCCGCGTCTCTGGCTACGCGGTAAACTTCATCAAACTCACGCGCGAACAGCAGCTCGACGTGATCCACCGCACCTTCCATAAAACATTCTGAGGCGCGCCCTTCTGGTTCAGAGTCAGTTTATGCACAACCCCGCAGTCCGGTCGCGCCAGTGGCGTCAATTGTTTTCGTTAACGTTTGCGCACATGATCGCCGATGTCTATGTCGGCTTGATTGCTCCTGTCCTGATCCCGATGCGGGACCGGTATGGCATTTCGCTGGCGGCCCTGATCGTGATCACCTCCCTGCTGGTTTTTTCCTCAAATATTTTTCAGATCCCCGTCGGGCATCTGCGTGCGACGTGGACGCGCCCCTGGTTGATCTGGGGCGGCGTGATGCTGGCGGGCGTGTCGGTTTTCATCCCCTGTCTGCCAGCCGGGCCGGGCAGCGTGGCCGGGATGGTTGTGCTGGCCGTGTTGGCGGGGCTGGGTGTGGCGACGGTCCATCCCGAAGGGTTACGGGCGGTGCACGGGCTTGACGCGATCTCTTCGTCGCTGTCCACGGCGGTCTTCATGGTGGCGGGATTCATGGGCTTTTCGGGCGGCGCCCTGCTGTCGGCGACGCTCACCGAGCGTTTCGGGCTGGAATCGCTGACGGCGCTTTATCTGTTGGCGCCGCTGGCAGGCATCCCGCTGTTGTGGAGCGGCGTGCGGCTGCCGGTCGAAGCTGTCAAGCCCCTGCCGCAGGAGCCTCAGCGCGCCGAGCGTACGCCAACGGTGCCGTTCGGCACGTTATTTGCCATGGCGTCGGTCCTGGCGACCTGCTCGCAGATTCAGGGCACGCTGCTCCCCTCCTATCTGCACGAGGAAGCGGGCTACTCCCTGTCGTTCAGCGGGCTGTCGTTCACCTTGTTCGGTGTGGGCGGCATGGTCGGGGCTGTCCTGTGGGGCGCATTGGCGCCGCGGCTAGGCCATCTGCGCGTGCTGCTGGCCACCTCGTTGGCTGGTGCGCCGCTCACGGCGCTCTACCTGTGGCTGGCGCCGCAGACAAAGGGCGCGGCAGCGGTGTTGGCTATTACAGGCTTCATCGTCTATACGGGATTCCCGCTTTGCGTTGCATTGGCGCGTTACGCAGACTCTTCTCTGCGCGTGAGCCAGCGGATGGGGCTGATCAGCGGCGGCACCTGGGGCGTCGCCGCAATAGTGCTCTGGATCATCGGCCCGGTCGCAGAGCGCATCGGCTTGCGGCTGCTGTTACACCTGATCTGGATCGGCTATCTGGCGGCCGCCGCCATGACGCTTTGCCAGATGCGGCGAGCGGCCGCCGATCCCAGCCCCCGGTAGCGGACGCCGCAGTTTTTTGCACGTTACCGCCTTGCATTTGCATGTGCGTACGGCCTGTTTCAGATTCACATGCCAGCCGGGTTATGGCTTAATGTGAGGGACAGAACATCAGTGTCTTTCTCACAATGGGAGGTTCGGCATGACGAACGGATTGGCGATGGCGGATTATGCGATCATTGGGGGTTTTTTTGCCGTCATGCTCGGTATCGGCTTTTATTTCAGTGGCCGCATGAAGAGCATGGCGCAATTTTTCGGCGGCGGAAAACAGGTGCCGTGGTGGCTGGGCGGGGTTTCGTTTTACATGGTCAGCTTCAGCGCGCTGGCCTTTGTCATGCATTCTGAGATGGTCTACAAGTACGGGCTGGTCTCGCTGATCCTGAGCTGGCTGGCCGTGCCGGCCGCCGCATTGAGCGCCTGCCTGTTCGCGCGCCGGTGGCGGCGTGTGGCGGAGACCAGTCCGCTCGAATACATTGAGGCGCGCTATGGCAGCGGCATGCGCCAAGGGCTGGTCTGGCTGGGCCTTCCGACGCGGCTGCTGGATGACTCGCTCAAACTCTTCGCCATCGGCACGGTGGTGTCGGCCGGTCTCGGCTTCCCGTTCGAGACCGCGATCACGCTTTGCGCGGCGATCATTCTGGGTTACACCTTTATGGGTGGACTGTGGGCCGCGCTGGTGGCGGATTTCGTGCAGTTCGCGGTGCTGGTCGCGGCAGTGGTGATCCTGCCGTTCCTCTCGTTCTCACGCGCGGGGGGGATCGGGAACGTGATGGACGCACTGCCGGACGGCTTCTTCAGCCTGACGCGTCCGGAAGCAGGCTACCCGTTCGTGTATCTGCTCTGCTACTTCACGCTGCTGTTCTTGAACTATTCCACCTCGTGGGCGCTGGCCCAGCGCTACTACTCCTCCGAAAACGATCGTAGTGCGCGCAAGGTCGGCCTGCTGGTGGCGGGGTTATATTTGATTGGCACGCCGCTCTTTTACCTGCCCGCGTTCGGTGCGCTGGTGTTCCTGCCGGACATGGCCAACACCAAAGATGTCTATCCGCTGATCTGCAAGACGGTGCTGCCGGTCGGGATGTTGGGCATGGTGATCGCCGCGATGTTTTCCGCCACGATGTCCACGCTGGCAGGCGACTACAACGCCGTTTCTTCCGTGTTGACCAATGATCTTTACAAGCGGATGATCGGACGCGATCTTTCTGACAAACATCTGCTGGTGGTGGGGCGCGTGAACACCGTCATGGTCGGGCTGCTCGTGCTGGGCATCACGCTAGTGATGCGCACGCTGCAGGGCTCCGGCGATCTGTTCAACACCATGGCCAAGGTGTTCGGACTCTTCTTGCCGCCGGTCGCGATACCCATGCTGCTGGGCATGCTGACGCCGCGCATCTCGGCGCGAGGTGCACAGGCCGGCCTGTTCACCGGCATTGTGGCGGGGCTTGCCGCATTTGTGCTCGGCGCATGGCATCCGTTCCTGCGCCGGGCGGAGTTCCTGACTTTCTGGACGGCGGGCGTGACGCTGCTGGTGATGACCATCGTCTCTGCCTGCGCGCCGGACACCGGCGGGCGGCGCGAACAGGTGCTGGCCTTTTTCGTGCGCTTCAAAACCAACGGCTCTGTTGAAAATGTGACAAGGCAGAAGGGCGCGGACACCTCGTTCTTGCCGGTCATTGCGGCCGGAATCGCGGCGGTCGGCGTGATTCTGATCGCGGCAGTGGTGTTAACCGGCGGCCTTGCGAAAGGTCACCTCAGCGTCTGCGTCGGGGCGGCGCTGCTGGCGGTCGCCGCCGGGTTCTGGTCTGCGGCGCGCAGACTTCGTTAAGCGTCACGGCTCGCATTTCTCAAAGCGGACACAGAGATCGGTGGCCTGCGTTTCTTTGTTTGTGAGACCACACCGCTGGGAAAAGGGGTTGACCACGAAATGGCGGCACCAGCCGCACGAATGTTGACGTTCGTCGTCCTCAAAGACGCTGGGCGTCCGGGGCTTGTCAGATTCCGTAAAAATCCGGGGCCGCCGCTGATCGTGTACAAACGGCGTCTCCCCGGCTGACGCATAACGCGCTCCGCATCCGGTGCAGACATAGGCCTCGCCGATTTTTTTGAACCCGTCGTAGACAGGCTCTTTACGTGCCAAGGTGAGTTTCCGGCACATGTCGCACTGGATTTCTATCGATGCTGTCACAGAGAAAAACCTGCCTTTCAGTATGAGACGGATTGTAACCGCTTGGGTATGCAACACAAGAAAGAAACTGTAAGCGATAGGGGAGTGCGAAGAGCATGCGTTTCTGGTGAAAAGGGGAGCAGGAAATCGGGAGCGCGGGCTCATTTTGGAGCGCGGCGGCTTGCCGCCGCTTTGGAAAGCGGGAGCAAGCTCCCGCACTCCACAGACCGCACGCGCGGCCCATCGGCCGTTTCCCCGCCTTAGCCCTGCCCGGGCCTCGTGGCGACGAGCGGATTACGATTATGATTATGATTAAGATAGGGTGCCACCAACAGAACTGCCATGCGCACACAGAACTGCCATGTCCCTGATTGGGATTGAGTTCAGGTGAGGCGTTTAATATGCTTGTGGCCGAATCGGTGAACCCACTTTGAAGGAGTAAACATGAAAGCGGCAGCATGGATGATGGCGGGCGGCGTGATGGTGACGACGGGATGCTCGTTGTTTTCGCGGGACGGGGCGTTGTTATGCGATGCGTCGGGGACGTGCGCCCCTCCAGGGACAGCCGTCTGCGCGGCGGGCGCGATCCAGCTTGCGCCGAGCGCGCACCCGGATTCAAGAAACTGGCGCTCGCTCTTCAACCTGGATCTCGGCAACGCGGTCTGTACCCCGGGTGTCTGGTTCTATAACGACAAGGGCGACCTGACCGCCAACAAGGACGAGGCGATCTGGACCGACCGCGATTACGAAAACTTCATGCTCGACGTCGAATACCGCTGCGACCCTGCGGCCAACAGCGGCGTACTGATCTACTGCAGCGACATGACAAACTGGATACCCAGCACGGTCGAGATCCAGATCCTTGACGACAACCACCCGCACTGGGCCAAGGAGCAGCCCTTCGCCCGCAACGGCGGTCTCTATGGACACCTGCCGCCCAAGGTCAACAACGTCAAGCCGGCCGGTGAATGGAACCGTATGACTGTCACCGCGCAGGGCAAGCGCGTCCAAGTTCGCGTCAACGAAGAGGTCACCGTAGACGCCGATCTCTCGGGCTGGACGTCAGCCAAGAAGAACCCCGATGGCAGTGACATTCCGCCGTGGCTGAGCCGCCCATGGGCTGAGCTGCCCACACGGGGGCGCATCGGACTGCAGGGGAAGCACGGCAACGCGGCGATCTATTTCCGTAACGTGCGGATCAAGGAGCTGTAACGCAGGTTCAGATTAAGGAAGAAGGAGAAAGGAGGAAAGAGAAAGGTACAGATGCTCCTTCCTCCTTTTTCCTTTCTCCGTCTCTCTCGCCTCAGCCGTCAGGAGACAGCGTCAGAATCCAAGGTTGAAGCCGATCAGGAAGCGGTGGTCGATATATTCGCGCAAGGCCATCACGCTGCCGTCTATGAAGAGATCGAAGTAATTGCCCAGTCGCTTGTTGTAGGTCGACGACGCGCCCCACACCAGTTCCCAGTCAGTCTTGCCGCTCAAGCCTTCGTCATCGGTGCGCCGCAACGGGCGCTCGCCTTCGCGCTGCAAGCCGCCGATCAGGTCAAAGCGGAAGGTGTAGCCCTGCCAAGCCTGGAGATACCGCAGCACGCCCAGCAGGCGCTGATCCCAGTAAGGCGTCCAATAAAAATCGCTGGCGTCGCTGGACGACACGGTCGAGAGATCGAGTCCGTACCAGACGCCCAAGTCAGGCATGACTTCCCAGAAGGACTCTCCCTGGATATAGAAGAGCGCGTTATCGTCTTCGTAACTCCAGTACTGGCTGCGCAGGTTGACGATCCATGTGTCCGACGGCTTCCAGCGCGCCACAGCGCCGACAGAATCCGAGGTGAGCGCTTTCACCGATGACGTCACCAGATCGCGCGCGTAGTAAACAAACAGCGTCAGGTCATCGCGCGGCGCCCATTGCGCGGCGAAGTCGCCGACAAGTTCGTTCTCGTCATCGGCCATATCGAATTCGTCGCTGTCGGGGCTATCCTCCATATCGACCCCGAACATGTCGTCATCGTCGTAGTCGGGATCAAGGCTGGCGACTCCGAGAGAGCCTGAGAGGGTAGCGCCGCTGGCCGTGCGATAGGAGAGCCTGCCGCGCGCCTCGCGCTTGAGCGCCTTAAAGAGGTAGCTGGTCATGTCGTCGGGATCATACGCCACGGCGTTCCAACGCGGGCGGATGCGCTGTTCGATGCGGCTCTCAAAGTATTCGGCCGAAAGCTGCAGATTGCGGTTGAGGTTGAGCCCGCCGCGCCCGCCGTAGCGCAGGATCTCGAACTGGTCATTGGCCTTGCTGTGCGACACCTCGCCGCCGATGAACGGGCGAGACAGGTAAAGCCACGGATCGGGATTCCCCTCCTGGTACTCATTGACGCGCTCATATTCCGTCAGGTCTGACGTCCGGCCGGCAACCGCTTCGCGGGCGGTCGGGTCAATCGGCGCGTCGGGATCGCGGGCGCCGCCCTGCATCGTCTGCGCGGCGTGGGTCGGCGCGGTCTGGCCGCCGCCGGCGGCGCTTTCAACCGCGACCATGGAGGAGGCGACGAGCGGCTGCACATCGCGCTGCGGGCGGTTGCGGAAGTGTGCGCGGGTCTCCACCGTGATCTTCCGGCACAGCTCCTCGGGGTAACCGTCGCGCTTCAGCAGATCCAGCATCTCTTCGGCCAGATGCGGCTTGTTCATGAGATAGGCGATCTCGACCCGGGTACGGCGCGCCATAAACAGCGGATGATACTCATACGCATGGCGCACGACATCCGCGCCCTCATCGGTCCAGTCCGGCTCGTGGCGGCGGATCAGCATGAGATTGTCGCCTGCCGTTGTGTAGCCGCTCATGCCCTGGATAAAACCGACCTGATAGTGGCGCCCGGCCTCCGACACAATGCTCTGCATGGGGTTTTTGAGCAGGGACAGATTGCAGGAGCTCTCTTGGCCGATGTCACCGTAGGGATAGGCCACCAGTCCGACCGGACTCGTCTCTTCCCCCATTTCGGCCTGCAGAATCTTCTTGCTCTGCCGGAACTCGTTGCGCATGCGCCGGTCCCACTCGTTCATGGACTCCAAGCGCCCTTTTTCCGTCAACCAGACCCGGTTAGGAAGGCTCATCCGCATCGTCTTGCCCTCCTTGTCAACGGCCTGGTCATAATGCGCACCGTACAGATGGCTGCCGATGATCCAGTTTCCGGATGCGGCGTATTCTCGCATCTCGTTCCAGCCTGCGACCGACGGCACATACTGCTCATTCGGCTTGGTGATCGCAAACATCCCGAACGGCACGCCGAACTCCTCGGCGACGGGCGCACCCAAGGCAAATGCGGCCCGCAAAGCATCATCAAAGGTCACCGCAACGACCTTCATCGGACGGGCCGGCTCCCGCAGTTTCTTGCCCGATTTAAATTTCCGCTCACCCGTGATGCCATAGCGCACATGGTCGATAAAACGAGCGGTCCAAGGCACCGCCTCCTCTTCAGGTTCGGGATCCTCGCGTCGTTCGCCAGGCGCGAGACCGATGACCGACGGGATGTCGGTCGGCGAGATCAAGACAAAGCCCTCGCGTTTCAGGGCGGAAAGATGCTCATGCAGCCGCCTTACGGAGGTGACCGGCATCCAATCGCTCTCCGTCAAATCGTGGTAAAGCAACGTGAAAACAGCCCCTTGCGCCGCGGCGGCCTCCATCTTGTCAAGCCGTTTGAGCGCCTCACGGTATGCGCCTTGCGCGACAAGCAGACGTGCCTCATAGTAATGACGCATCGGATCAGTCGGGTCGAAATTCGAAAACCGGTCATGCAGGATCTGTTCGGCATCTTCGAAGCGCCGTTCCACCAAAGCCAACTCAAACAGCAGCCCCTTGGCGCGGGTGTTATGCCGGTTGAATTTTTCAAGCACCTGAATGGCCCACGTTTTGCACTCTTCAAAGCGGCGGGCTTGAAAAAGCCGTTCCGCGTACAGCGTGCGGACGGCGAGATCCTCGGGATTTTCATCAATCGACTGCCGGATCTGGTCCAAGATAAAGCGTGTCGAAAACAAACCGGGCTTCCGCTGATTGAGAACATGGCAGCGGTTGGCCATCCTCACGCGCAGTTTGCCGCGCTGCACGGGATCTGGTGTGTTGTCGATCACCTTCTGCAGACGATCAACGCTGAGGTCACCCAAATTCCCAATTTCAGCGATATCCGCGCGCAGTGTCATGGCGCGCAGGTTATCCGGTTCAATCGCCTGCACATCTAAGCAGAGTTGATCGGCGCGCTTCAACTCACCGATGCGTAGTTCCAGCACCGCCTGATCCATCATGAACCCGGGGTTCCCGGGCAGTTCCTCGTTGATATGGCGCAGGAACTCGACCGCTTCATCATATTCCAGTTTGTGCGTGAGCAGATTGGCCAGGTTGATCTGGATATCCAGCCGGTCCGGCTCCTGCTTAATCAATTCGCGGAAAATCTGTTCGGCCTCTCCCGGCTCACCGATGCGCAGCAGATTCTGCGCATACCAGAAACGCAGGTCAAAAAGGTCAGGCTTCCGTTTGAGCGCATTTTTGAAATGAGCGTCGGCGGCACGCCAGTTCTGCTGCATGATCGCAGCCTGCGCCAGCAGATTGTAGGGCATCCACTCATCCGGCATGAGTTGCTGGAAATACTCCCAGAGCCGCCAGGCCTTCTCTTTCTGCTCGGTACGGATATAGGCCCAGCCCAAGGCCTCCCAGCCGGCCTGCAGCGAAGGATCCTGCCGCAGAGCTTCTTCCAGGAACGGGATCGACTCGTCGTATTTCTCCTCTGCAACCCGCTGCAAAGCCGCCTGTCAAAAGCGCCTTCCCGCTGGCCTCGCGATCCAGCTTGCTGTCGCTCTCGGCCAGCGGGAAGGCGCTTTTGACAGGCGGCTTTGCAGCGGGTTGCGCCGACAATGCGAGTGCCGTCAGCGCCACACCCGCCATTGCCACGCCAGAACGGAATGTCGGTCTCATAGATCCTCCGCGCCGCAGTGCGTTTATTTCTTCCAGTAGGTCTGCACGATCGACTGCGCGACACGCTTCGATCCGACGTTCGTCAAATGGATGCCATCCGAATCGCGAACCGTCAGCGCGGCACCGTTCGGCGCCATGACATACAGCGAGAACGTGCCGGGACGCCGCGTCAGCAACGGTGCCATGTCAAAAAGCACCACCTTGTCTTTGCGCGACTCGACCGCCGCTTCCCGCTTGAAGAGCGCATTGATCGACTGGGCATACTCCTGCTGGGCAGGCTCCTTCATGTCCGGCAGCAGCAGCCAGACCACCCGCGTCGCCCCGCCCTTGATCAATTCGTCCATGATGCGTCCGATGCGCAGGCCGTATTCCCGATCCCACTCCGGCTGGCCGAACGGCACCACGCGGCCGGTCGTATCTTTGAGCGACTGCCGGTCATTCGCGCCGAGAGAGACCACCACCGTCGCGGGTTTATGCTGCTTCATCAACTCGTCCACTTTAGCAAACCAGTCGAAAGCATCCATGCGCGCCAACCCCGACGCGAGCGAGGAGAAGGGCGCAGCGGGCGTCACGCCGGCCGCGGCCAGTTCCTTCTCCATGGCAATGCCCAGCAGCCGCATCATCGAATCGCCGATCATCAGCACCGGTGCGCCTTCGGCGGCCCGCAACGGACTTGACATCACGGCAAACAGACCTCCTGCCATCCAAACCATCATCGTTCTTCTGGTCATGGTTCTACTCCTTTTCCATCTGGTTAAGCCACTCGCCGACCGTCGCTTGCGTCCATCCCCTCGCGTGAAACAGCCCGCTCACGCGCGACACCCGTTCGACGGGACGCAGGACCGCCCTCCAAAAATCGCGGGCCGGTCCGTACGCTAGACGTCCTGCGCTTTCATACATCGCAGCACCGTTACATAGTAGCAAAAGGGCGAAAAAGACGCCTATACAAAAACACGCCCGGCCGACATCCATGCCGATTGCTTCAGGCGGGGTTGTTCCGGATTGTCTGCTCATCGTTCCTCCGCTCAAAATTGAAAATAAATGAAGGGGGCGACGCCGCTGGGGCCGGCGCCGAGAATCAAGGTCAGGATGACGGCCGCCGCGACCCCTTGCACCCAAGCCGGCCAACGATTCACGCGGTCCCACACCGGCCGCGGGCGCGAGCCGTCGAGCAGTTGCAGCGCAAAACCGATCCCGAGAACCAGCACAGCCCGGCCGGTCAGCAACTGGCAGCCGGTCTCCCACTGGCACAGCCCGCGCAAGAGGTCGCCCGCGACCGGCAGCGAGGGCGCGCGGAAAAGAATCCAGGAAAAACAGACCACATGGAAAATCCACACACGCCCCAGCAACGCCCAGAGCAGACCGGGATTCGCCGACGGTTTTTCCGGCAACCCGCAAAGGCGCCTCACCACCCGTTCGAGCGAGAGGTAGACACCGTGAAAAGCGCCCCACAGGACGAACGTCCAGCCGGCGCCGTGCCACAGGCCGCCCAGCAGGAAGGTCAGCAGCAGATTCACGCGCGTCCGCGTGGCTGAGCGCTGCGAACCGCCCAGCGGGATGTAGAGGTAATCCCGCAACCAGGAGGAGAGCGAGATGTGCCAGCGCCGCCAGAACTCTTGCAGCGTCACGGCGAAATACGGCGCATGGAAATTGATCGGAAAATGGAAACCCAGCAGCAGTGCGCAACCGATCGCGATATCCGAATAGGCAGAAAAATCGCAATAAATCTGCAACGCATACGCATACACGCCGAGCAGCAGATCGCCCGCGCCGTAGTTTTCAGGCATGGCAAAGACGGGGTCGGCAAGATGCTGGGCCAGCCAGTTGGCCACGACCATTTTTTTGAACAACCCGCCCAGGATGAGCGTCGCGGCACGGCCGGTGTCAAGCCGCACCGACCGGTCGGGGAAGCGGCCCATCTGCGGCAGGAGATCTGACGCGCGGACGATCGGGCCGGCCACCAACTGAGGGAAAAACGCCAGATAGTTGGCAAAGTCCAGCACCGATGCGGCGACCGCCGTTTTGCGCCAATAGACATCGACTACATAGCTGAGCGCCTGGAAGGTGTAGAACGAGATGCCGACCGGCAGCACGATCCTCTCGATCACCGGCAGCACCTGCTCTTGCAGGGCGATCAGTTGTTCAGTCGTGCCGAAGCGGGCGCAGAGCGGCACCGCCAGCGGCACCAACATTTTTGTGAAGAAAAAACCGGTGTATTTGAAAAACCCGAGTACCAGCAGATTCGCCGCGACTGAGAACGCGACCCCGCGGCGTCTCGCGCGCGGGTCATCGGTCCGGTCGATCCAGCAGGCGGCCGCGTGGTTCAGCACGGCGGAAGCCAGCAGCATCAGGGCGAATTTCCAGCTCCAATATCCGTAGAAAAAGAGGCTCGCCCCCAGCAGCACGACTTTCCGCAGGCGCGGGACAGGAACCAAACTCCAGTGCAAGGCGAAAACAATGGCGAAAAACAACGCAAAAACGGTAGTCGGAAACAGCATGGATACACCTTATTTTACCGGAGAGATCTTGTTCGTCGGCTCTTCCTGCGGTTTGACGGCCTCTCCCGTGCCAAGTTTCGAGCGCAAACGCTGCCAGAGCGTGGCCGTCGGCGCATCCGGCGGTTGTTGTCCGGCCGGGGCCGGTTGCGCCGCGCGGGAAACGGCGCCCGTGACGGCCGAGGGCAACGCCTTGGACTGGACGGACGGCACGGGTGCCGGCGAAGGCGCAGGCGCAGGCGGCGTATCAGCCGACGGCTTTGAAGCCGCCGCATCCGGCTGCGCCTGTGCTGCCTCGGCGGCGTCCGTTCCGCCCTCCGCGTCGCTCTTTTCGGCCGGCGGCGGCGTCACGGCGGCGGGCTTTGGCTCGGCGGGTGCAGCGACATGCGTGACGGCCTGCGTCGTCACGACCACACCGCTCTGCGGCAGCGACCTGAAACTCAGGGGCAGGACCACCAGCCGGGGCGCGATCCCCTCACGTTCATTTTTGGCGAGCGACGCCGACCACTCGGAATACGGGAGCAGCGGCACGTTCCATACGTCCTTCACAGGGTGCAACATCAGGTTGCCGCGCTGAATCTCGCTCACAGTAACTGAGGGCAGTTTTTTCAACCGGGCCACTTCATCCTTGAAAGCGGGCGCGTACCCCATTTCATGGCGCGGCCAACTCCACTCCTCCTGCTGCACCACGATAAAGTCGGCCGTCGTATGTTCCAGCATCTTCTCCATCTTGTTGAACCACTCAAGGTCAGGCGGGGTGCGCACGCGCAGGATCAGCCCCGCGAGCCGGTGTTTCAAAATCAACGCGGTCAGATGCTCCGGCAGGATCTCGGAGAAGTAGGCGAGATCGACGACCGGCATCAGGCGCAGTCTGTGGAAGGTGCAGAACATTTTATACACCGCGAGCTCGATATCCGGCTCGCTGGGAATCGTTCCGTCCGCGAGCTGGGTGAAGGCCACCGGAGCCACTGCCGACAGATTGCGCACATGCTGGCGCACGGTGT
>Ga0116148_1004332_pt1 | contig 12440 bp, 7 predicted proteins | sample AD_UKC055_MetaG_FD_89786 | JGI IMG/M metagenome (GOLD analysis project Ga0116148, IMG submission 89786) | Active sludge microbial communities of municipal wastewater-treating anaerobic digesters from USA - AD_UKC055_MetaG | ecosystem: Engineered > Bioreactor > Anaerobic > Digestate | place: USA... | reverse complement strand
TTCTGATGTTGTCAGACCGGCGACTTCAGCGGAGAGCGCCTGTAGCGTCGCAACGGTGTCGGAAATGGCCGCATCGCGCACGGCCACCCACGACCCAGAGCCTGCCGCCGTGGAGCGATATACCTTATTCCCATCATCGGCATCAAACCACAGGTCGCCTGCTGCGTGCGCGGTAGGGGCGCTTGCTGCATAGAAGGTGACGTTCTTTCCGTTGGCGGTTGTCTGGGCTGCCGCAGCATTGGCTAATGCTGTTACGATATCGGCATCTTGGATGGATACCCAGTTGCTGGCGCCGGGAGCGGATGCCCGATATGGAGCATTCCCGTCGTCAGTATCAAACCACAGGTCCCCCGCTTGAAGGGCGGTCGGAGCGGTTGCCGCGAAAAACGTGTTAATTTTTAGGTTTGCGGTGATTTGAGCCGCCGCGGCCGCTTGGCCTGCTGATGATGCGCTGGAGACCGCCGCGTTCGCGATTGTCTGCGCCAATTCCGCCGCTGTTTGGGCATTTGTGATGGCAATTGCGTGATTTGCCTGTACGCCGGAAAGGCCCTCGTAAATGCCTGTAATTCCGTATAAAATATTGTCGCCTACGACGTCGTCCTCGACAATAAACGATCCAGTGTCTATTAGATTGATGCGTTCCAATAACGTCTGGGCAAGTTCGTCTTCCGAGATATTGCCTTCCAAGATTTCCAGGTAATCAGATGGGTCTTGGGATGTAGTGCATATTGTGCCACCGGTTTTCGATGCCGGGTACCAGTCGCCGACCTGCCCGTAAATATCTTTTGTTCGTATCCAGTAATACAGGGTAGTGATCAGAGGAAGGCCACTGTGCGTCCAGTACGTTGCCGCTGATTCACCGACTTGCTCTGCATCATCGCGATTGTTTGTCGGTGACGCCCAAATCTCTACAACGTCAAACTCGGGGAACGTCTCATAGGCGAAATCAAGTCGGATCGCATGAACATGCCCTGTGGCAACAATGGTTGTCGGCGTTGTCAGTGTATTGACGGTCAGTGTCGTCGAGCCGGCCTCACTCTGGTTGCCTGCGATATCGACAGCGACGATATTATAGTCCTTGTCGCCAACCCAGTTGATTTGGTCCACGTAGCGCAATGCCTTGCCTTGAACAACGCCATTGACGATATAGTAGTCGATGGGCAGCGTTGTTTCGCAGTCCGTCCATGTCACAACTGCTTGCTTCCCGATGATTGCTGCGCTGGGGGATGGCGTAGAGGGAATAGAAACCGTAATGCTGCTGGCGTCAGTCAGGGTGCTTTCTCCGCCCCGGTTGATTGCGGCAAGTGAAAAATTATAAATCCCGGCAGTCAGCGTTTCGTAATAGACATAGGCATTTCCGGCTATATTTTCCGCGATGGCATCGCCGTTGAGATAAACAGTATGGTAAAGCACGCCGATATCATTGGGCTTGTTCCATGCAAGAACGATGGCAAGGCCATTGATGGTCGCCGTCAGATTCACTGGTGTTGCCGGAGGAGCGACAATCGTTCCGCTGCCGGACAGAGTCAAATCAACCGAAATTCCATCTTCTGGGTTGCGAGTATGGCTGACGCAAAACGTATAGGAATCGGTGCTGTAATCGAGCGCATCAAATCGATAATAGGGTGTTACGGTCAGCCCTGCATAAACATATAGAGCGCTGTCTGTCTCGCCATTGCGCTTATAAAATACATGCCACAGCGGCGCAAAACCAGACCAGGACAAATTGACGACTGTTTCAGGGCTTCCATCCCACAGTTGAATTTCTTCTGCTTTCAGCCCGGTTTCGTAAGTGGGTGTGGCTGGTGCATCTGGTAATTCGAGTGTTCCTGAATCATCATAAACGTCAGGGTTGTATTCAACGCAGACGATTTTTCTGGTCAGGTCGTCCAGCCGGGTCGTTGTGATCATCCGAAAATACTTCGTGGATGATCCGATTTCCGTAACCACCCATTTGTCATACTGGGCGGGTAGTGGGTCGAATGTCGATAGGATAACGATTGTATCGCTGGTAGTCTCTTTCAATACAGTTGCCAGCGTATATTCCGCGACACTATCATCGGCCGACGACTGAATTTTCAATGTATAAGTGGTGTCAGGGTTCAGTGTCAGAGCTTTGTCGAGTTTGACTGTATTGGTGGTCGCCGTTATGACGCGACCGCCTTCGCCCCACAACGTGACGTCGTGCTGTACTTCGACAACATCCCACGGCAAGCAGCCAATGGCGTCAATATCCGATGCAAATGTTGCCGTGCATGTCAACAATCGGTTGTTATTTAGGGCAAAATAACCGTGCGCCTTTGCTTCTTCGAAAGATGTGCATCCCGGCAGCGATAACTGTGTTTTTTTGACTTCCGCTGTCTCGGAGTCAAAGTCTTGAGCGTGTAGCTCGATGGTTCTCTGCTTATAATGATTTTCCTTGTCCCAGAAGGTGATATCGACGGCGTTGGCCCGGCTCGTCATATCGAGATATTCAAGGCTGAGACTCTTTGAGTTGATGTTCCCGATATTAAAAATAAAGGACTGTGCCGGCAGGGTTTCGAGTTTGTCAACAAAGCAGGTGAATTCGCTGCCCATCTGGACCGTGTTGCCTCGTCCAAGAAGTCCAATATTATTAAGTATTTTACGGAGACTGGTTGATGCATCGATATAATAATTGCATTTAAAGCTGGTTGGCGACGCCACCCCTGCGCTGATATAGTGCGTGTCGCAGTTGTTGGCCCAGGCCAGAAAATCGGAATATCGGATTCGCGAATGCGGAACGCAACCGCCGTATTGTGAGTTATGTAGAACGTCATACGACGCCCATGCCGGGTTGTCGGCGGGCAGGTTTTCATAGGCTGAGCCGGTCCAGACAGGGACGGTTGCGCGCGTGGCGATTAATGACAGTGCCGGCAGGGATCCAGAGAATTTGTCGGTTGCAAGCGCCCGTAAGGCAAAGACTGTTGACCCCGGATACGTGAAATCGTCGTAAATAATCGACTCAATATATTCAATGTATGTTTCGTCGCTTACGCGGGTATCTGTGCTTTCTGCTGAGGCAAGTCTTACTCTGACCTGGTATGAGCCAGGCGTGATGCGGTCAGCATAAAACACTCGTCGCAACGGGGCGCTTTGTGCCCCGCTGATCGTGATATAATCATAGGCAAATTCGCCGACCCCGTAAAGTTCTTCTTCTTGCTGAATCCATCGCCATTCGTATCGATTCCGTCCGTATTCATTGCCCACCCATTGAATAGGATTATAGGGTTCTCCGATCCGATGGTCGAAAATGTTTTCTGATCCTGCCTCAACTTCGACCCATTGTTGATAATAGTCTGTGTAGCCAGCAGACCAGCGCCCAAAGAGTCGCGTAATCGGGATTGTGTTGTATTGTTTCAGGCGTGTCCAGCTTTCTGCGTTTTCTTCCTTGTATTCTATGTGAATATTAACGGTATAGGTGGTCAACTGGCCCTGATCGTTGGCATAGAACAATCCCCGCGGAAATCCGATGGCAATACCGAGTCCCTCGGTCTGTGTCCCATCCGCGTCGATGGTTGTCCATTCTGTGGTGAGTTTCGCGCCGGATGCCTTTAATGTCCTGGTGTCATTGAAATACTGGATAACCGGTTGGTCAACATCGCCGAGACGGTATTCCCAGTCGATTCCGTCAACGCCCTTAGTGACGGCGTTATCGTTCAGTCTTACGCTGGTTTCGTCGATGGATGTTATGCTGTGGTCGGCGATAGCATATAAGATATTGTAATATTGTTTGTCGCCGACAACTTCAATGTATTTGCCGATAATAGGCGGGACGATCCGCGCCGTGCCGTAAAGGACAGGCCATACCACGCCTTCACGGTTTGAGTTTTCTCCTGCCTTCCATGAATAAGTGCTTGATTGCTCGCCGGCACCAGTCGCATCGTTCATCATACCCGCGCTGTATGGCAGCAATGCGCCGATCAATATATTTCCGGCAACGGCAATCATCGCGCCGGCTGCCGCGCCAATCATCGCGGATTCTGCGGCAGAGAACCCAGCCGACATCGCGTATCCGCCAGAGCCGCCAATATACCACGTTGCCACGGATGCGATTACAACCACGATGATTTGCAGGATGAGCCTGAGCGGGTTTTTGCCATTATCTCCGCCGCCTTGTGGGGACGCGCAGAGCACGACGTTGCCTTCCGGATAAATCAGGGAATAGTCGGCATCTTCAGGAACGAGCTGTCCGTTCACAGCAGCGACATAATAGCAGCCATCCAGCGGGTTTCGTACCAGGTCGATGCAATGCTTCAGCGATAAACCACGTGGGACTTCCTTGAATTCGCGATTGTGCAGCGGGTCAAATGGATTGGTGATATTAGTAATTCGGATGTTTTGCCGTTTTAGGAGTTCTTCCACCGGTAATATCCTCTGATTTTGCGCTTGAAAAAGACGTCGTCGATGCGGGTCACAACGACGCCAGTTTTTTGCATGATGTGGATGAATTTACCTTCTCCGATATAGACGCCGAGATGCTGGACAAGGTTGGGTTTGTTGTGGTCGAGCGCGATAGTCACGGCGCAGCCGACTTCCGGATGTTCGATTTTCTCCCATTTACCGGAGTCGATTTCCGCCTGGATCATGTCGGCGTCAATTTCTGTATAAGCGTATTCTCCGCGGGCCTGCGCGGCGATGACTTTTTCGATGGCCAGGACTTCAATGTCCGGTGTGGAAATGTGATTGCCGTAACGCTTCATAACTTCCACAAACAGACTCTTGCAGTCGTAGGTGTTCTGGTTTTCGCTTCTGCGTTCGTACTTAGCGCCGAACAAATCATGTAATATCGAATCCACCTAAGCCCACCCCCGGTGCGTTTCCAAAACGCCCTGAATTGTTTTTTGCGCGGCAGCCAAGCAATGTGTGGTTGCAGGTCGTATCGGTCCCGGTGTATCCACACAGCCCGTCTGCTCCTTTGAATTTATAGCGGCAATGATTTCTCAATATTCTGTTTTGCGGAAAGCGCCGCTGGTACGGATTGCTTGCCGACAAAACAAAAGTCGCCCATTCGGCATTGCACTTCGGCTGTTTTAACTCGAAGGTGTGTTCGACTTCCGGATTGGCGTTCGGATCTGCGGCGATCACTTTCGTGTTGATGACAGCTATCGATACGGTGATCGGCGAATATCCATTAGCCTTGATGTAATCATCGTAATATTGGATATACTGATCCATGACGCGGGATACGTTGGATATCTGAATATTGACCTGCGGGACTTCCCCGGATGAACCGTCGGAGATTTCACTAATATTGAACACAGGAGCCGCTATCCATGTTTCGGCCTGCGTGTCTTCCGGATGCTGCCATGTGATATTCTCGGAATTGTTCACGAGGCGTACGGGGTCATCTATGCCAGGGATGACAATGCGCAGGCAGACCAAAAATACGCTGTCAGTATTGAGTTTGTTTTTTTCGGTAATAGCTGTTGATGATAGCGGCAGCGGCATCTATACCTCCCGAATCTGGACCGAGAGAGATCGGTATCCCGGAAAGACAATCTGTGAGTCCAGTTCGTCCTGATTAAACATGACCGTATAAGACGTACCCGTGGCAACGTGTGTCCATGTAAACGCCAATCCCTGGTTATTCAAAAAGAATGTCTCGAGTAGCTGGTAATCGGTTTCGGTTAGTGCGCATTTTTCGTCCCATTCCAGCGAGAACACTTTCTTGGCCTTCGACCATTTTCGGCGCTGCTGAACGTATGGTCCTTCTTTTTCAGTTGAATAGGTCGGAAACAGGGTTACTTCTCGAATCGGGAAGATGGGTTCTGCTATGCTTGGCCATACTGCCATATTATCCTCCTAATGCGCTGCGCAGTCCGCCCACATTGCGCTCCAATGCGTCGAGCCACACGGTAACGATGTACTCTTGGCCGTTGAAGTTCACGTCGGATTTGGTCTGTTTGAGCGGCGTGCCGCTTTCATTCTTCAGTTCAACCGTAACTGGGGTTGGCTTGTGGACTCCGACCAGACCGCCATCAGCGAAATGCACCTGATTGGTATCGTAAATCGGAGGCGACGGGATGGAGAAGTTGATGGCGCCCGCCGGGATCAGTCCGCGATTCAGTGCATCCAGAAAACTCGCACCATACTTATTGACGGATGATTTCTTGATGACATATTCACCGCCCATCGCCATGATCGGGACGTCGTCTCTATGCCCGGAACCACCCCTGATCGGGCCGCCTTCCGCTTTGGCTTCGGGACCATTAACCATCTGGGATGTTAAGATGCCTATCTGGGTACCGACGAATGCCGAGGCGATCGCAGCATAGGCTGCGCCAACCGCTGGATTGATTTTTGATCCTGCTTCATACGCATTAATGACAGACTGCACACCTTTTATGGTTGCCTCAACGATTGCAATGGCCTTCATGGCATAAAAGGCTTCTTTGGATTTCTTTCCGGTCGCCTCGTAGATCATGGATGCTGTTTCTGTTAGCATGCCAGCCATATCGCCGGCCGTGGTCATGCGCTGTTGGAATACCTGGCGCTCATGCGCTGCAATTTTTCCATTTGAGGCGATGATAAAGGCCGCATATTCTTCTTGCAGGGCCTCTAGTTTTGCTTTGCCGGCCGCAGAGAGATTCGCTTTATTGTTTTCGTGTTGTTCCAATTCCGTTTCGATTTGATTGAGATATCCACTGTCGGACTGATTAATGCCCTTTTCGGTGAATCTTAGATCGTCACCTTTTTGATTGGTATTGGCCTGAAATCGCCTGGAGGCCGCGGCGTCCATTTCATCCATCTCTGCTTTCAACGCTACTTGATTGGAGTCGTAACCGGCGGGAGCGTATGGCGATGTGTCATATCCAAATTTTCTATTATCGGTTCTTCTGCCCAAGGTGCGAATACTGGACATGCTATATGTTTGTGCGCGCAACTTGGCGGCGTATTCCTTTATTTCAGTGATGGATTTATTGACCGTGGTGGTGTCATTTGTGATGCCGGAGGCGGCATCGTTGCCTTCAATGGTCAGCCCGTTGACGGCATCGGATAATGCTTTAATGGCTTCTTCGATGGCAATGGGATCGACGCCTTGCAGTTTTTGCGTCAATAACTTCAGTGCTTCTTTCATTGCACTGATGCGCTTTGAAATATCTGTCTTTGGATCGGAGAATATTTTCTTTACAGCGCCTAGCTTATCGAAAGCGTCTTGCGCGAGATTTGGCTCGGCGGCAAGTATATCGACATCAATTTTAACGCCTTTTGCTGTTGGTTGAAAATCTGCGAATTTCTGCTTGAACTCATCGAGTGTTTTTGAAATCCTAATAACTTCGGCGAAGTCGTCGGATATTTGTTTTATCTTTTCTTCGCTGAGATTCTTTCCCCGGAGCGGATTAATGGTATATTTTACTTTACGCCCCTCGATGCTGTCGGGTGCATCCTTCATTCCGAATTGCAGTAATCCTTGGGCTAAATCAATAGCGGCAACGGCGTTTTGTGAATACTGAGCAGTCCGCATTGCAAGTTTTTCATTATAAAAATCCTTGATTGATTTTCCACCACGTTTATATATATCTTCAAGGGCTTTAATTATTGCCTCAGCCTCGCCCTTGGTCATGGCCTTGACGGTTTCCATGTGCGCCTTCGCTTCTTTTACGAGAAGATCGCGGCGCTTCTGGTCGTATTCCGCGTTGATCGCGGCTTCCATCTCTTTGAGGAATTTATAATTCTTCGCAGCCTCGGCCCGGCGGTAGTCATCGGTGCCCTGGAATTTAGTGAGTGCGGCCTGGCGTTCCAACTCAATTTTCTGAAAACTGTTAATTTCGGATTTAGCCCATTGTTCCAGTAGGGTGGCCATGGCAGTCTTGCCCTTGGCCTCGAGATCCGCTACGGCGCGTCCATATTTTTCGACAATAGCCTTGGCGTGATCTTCGTAATCTTTCTTACTCATGTAGCCGTACTGGGTCTTGTATTTCAGCTCCAATGCCTTGAGATCGGCATCGCGTTCACGTTGAAGTGATTCCGGTGATGTCACGACCAGCGACCTGTTCAACTCCATGATTTTTGAACGCTCAGCAACGAACTCGTCGAGCGCTTTGTTGCGGAATTGATTGATCGCACTATTGCCAGGAGAGCGGCGATATTTGTCGCGGGTGGCGATATCAAGATATGGATCCTGATCGTAGGTTCTGGGAGCCATCGCCCTGTATTTCGCTTTAGCCCATTCCATTTCCTGCTTGTGCTGTTGAGTTCCTAGTTTTCCTTCGTATTTATATTTTTCGTAGATTTGCCTCAATTCCAGCTTGTGGACATTTTCGGCGTTGACACCAATGTCATTGGTAGCATCGGCCGCAATTTTGATTACATTCTGAAGCATTGCTTGCCTGGATCGATATTCTAGGTCTTGAGCATTGCTGGCGTCATCCGGGTTGCGAACGGTTCCAAAGGATCCGGCTATTCCGCCGCCATAGGTGGCCTCCCATCCGGCGATATCTTTTTTAAATCCAGTTCCAGCGACAATTTTAACTGGAACCGCAGCCGTGGCAGAAGACGGGCCTATGTTACCCCCAAATCTCCTGGCGATGTGACCCCAGAAGCCGCCTTTTGCGTCTTCAGCGTTCTGCATTAACTGCTGTCGCGACAAAGCCTGCGGGGATAAATTGTAATCCCTGATTGAGGTTGTTGCACCAAGCAGTGAGTCGATAAACGATTTATTGGAATCTGTCAGTGCTTTGATCGGCCCCATGATGGGACCGGCGATGGAATCGATAATCCATTTATTGTATGGATTGACGGTTTTTGTGGTTGGGTTATATCCGTACAGAGCACCGCCAATGACATTTCCTAATTTGTCGTATCCTCGTCCCGATATGTCCGTGGATAATCGTTTCCCCTGGAATACCTTCCAGTCGGTGACAAGTTCAAAGGTTCCCTTGAGTAAGGGCTGTAACTGCCCCCACATGTTCTTGACGTCGCCAGTAGCGTTTTTTAGGAAGTCCTCAAGTTGGAAGCCGATATTGCCGACAGTTTTCACCGAGAACATATCCTTCCAGTAATCTGGCGTCAGGAACGGATATTCTTTTTCTGTGTCTGACTTGGTTCCTTCTTTGATTCTGCCGAGGCCGGTCCACTTTGCCGCGTTGCGTCCAAGCGCCTCGGGCCAATATTGAATCTGCCCCTTGGTGAATTGATAAAACGGGAAGATTCGGCTCATAACCGTCTTTTCGGTGCCGGTTAAATATGCCTTGTTGTATTTATAGAAAACATTTTGCGTAGTTTCGACGGCGGATGCCAATGATTGCCCGTTGGCCTTTGAGGCCAAGAGCAACGCGATGCGATTTACGGATTCTCCGAAGTTGGCGATTTTCGCCGGGATGCGATCCAGGGATTGCTCAAACATACCGGTCGATTTAGTTAAACCGTAACTCTGGGCTTGTCGCCATGTGTTTGGATTGGTCTTGCCCTTGCTTATAACCATTCTCAGGGCGTCATAATAATATTTTCCTGTCGCGCTAATATCAGACAGATTCCGCATGGGCATTTCAGACAACCCTTGCGTCACGGCGCCCATGAAGTTTCTGGTTTGGAATTTCGGCGACCATGACATAAGGCGCTTAAAAACATTGGACGTAAAATCAAGTGTTCCGCCAACCGCACCAACGGCGCGTTGGGGGCCAAAGGCTTCATCAAGCACTTTAACGAATTTCGGATTTATTGTTTTTATAAACGCAGGGTCATATAATTTCTTCGTATATCCCCGAACATCAAAGCCAAGTTTAGCTAATTTGGTAAAATTGCCTGATTCTGCGGCTACCCTAAAAGCATCCTTAAATTTATCAACGCTGCTCTTTGGGAATGATTTTTCGATGTCATAAAAAATATTGAACTGGCGGGCAAGAGTGTCCATGCCTTTTTCGATGGCAGGCGCTTTAGCGGCCAGCGTTGTCATTCCTTTACCGACAACACTGGCCGTTTTTGAAACGACTTTGAACGCAGGAGTTCCGATAAAATTCAGCGGGTCTGTAGCAATATCCCCGACAATGCCAAGAGTGGCCGAAGCGGCCCCCTTTTTCATCCCCATCTGTTTTTCGATAATATCACGGTAGGTTTTTTGCTGAGTAGTGTAGTCATTGCCAGACAATGCCGTTTTGGCATTATTGGCGACACTCCGGATATAGGAACTGGAGAAAGTCTTAACAAAAGCAGTGGCGGCGTCACCGGCTTTTTCGCGTCTCAATGACGCTTCGTTAGCCTTATAAATGGCATCCACGGGCGAGAGCGCGCCGAACATGGACACCATGCGCTTGATTGTGCCGGCCTTGGAGTGCTGTGCTCTCTCGAGGTTCGCAATGTTCTTGGCGATTTCCTCGGCTTCCTCGAGTCGGCGCAGGTCTTCCTCAGCTTTTTCTTCGCGGGCTTTTAGGTCATCAAGGTAACTCATTTTACATCCTATGAGCGCATGTATTTATCGAATTCGTTCTTACTTGCAAAACGTCCTACTCGCGCCCCGACTGCGATGACTTTCCCCAGTTGCTTGAAAAATTCGTTCTGTCGCTTTGCGTCTTCCTCGAGAGCTGTTACGAAGAAGCTGTATCCGTATTCCCAGACTCCTTGGTGTCCTCCGGCGATAAGGCGGCAAACCGAAGCATTAAGTCGTTCAGTATGGCTTCCCTGAGGCTTTTGAGGAATGGGTTTTCGCCCTCGAGCTTCAGGGACAGGTCGAAAAAAATGGCGTTGACCTCGGCGAACGCATCGTAAATCTGCTTCAATTCGCTGGGAACCAGGTCGTCGGTTTCCTCCAGGGAAATCCCGTGCACGCATTTGTCCCAATGCTCGCGCAGGAGTTTCTCGTTGGAAAAGATCGGGGTTTCGGCTGTTTCGGGTGTGGCGCCGGTCAGGTCTTTCCAGAGTTTCTTGATATCCTTGACGGTCAGTTCATAGACCGTGACAATCTTTCCGGCAATTTTGAGTTCTTTGAGTTCTCGAGACATGAATCATCCTCCCTTGAATGATTTGAGTGAGAAGTCCGGGGGATTTTCATCCCCCGGATATGGTGAGGTTAAAAACAGCGACTATACGCCTGTGGTCGTTGTCGTCGTTGTCGTCGTTGTCGTCGCAAACGCTGCCGTGAAGAACGGGCTGGTCGCGTGGCCGGTTGCATCAGCCAGGCCCTTGCCGGTAAACGACAGGGACGTGTACTCGTCACTGATCAGCGAAAACGCGCCGTTCGGGGTCAGCTTGCATTTCCAGAACTCATAATTGACGTTCGGGCCAACCGGGTTGTCCGATCGGAATTTCAATGCATACTGCTGGTTGGCGTTCATGTTCGCATACAGTGTCCGGGTGCCGGACATTGATGCCTTCAGGAACATGCGCAAGTTTTCCACAGACACTTCGTCCAGGGTAAAGTTCACGGTGTACCCCGTCTGGATGACGGTTTCCTGGTCGAGTTCTTTCAGGCCGGCGCGCGAGTTGTAATGCTCGAGGGTCTGCTCAGTCAGCTCGTATTCAAACTTCGGGCAGTTGCCGACATCGACATAGGAACCGACGCTGCCGTTTGTCCATTTCGCGATGGACAACACGCCTTTGCCGATCATGTAATTGTCTGGACTGGGGGATACTTTAACATCAGACATTGGATTGCCTCCTTTTAGGTTCCGATTTCCAATTGGTAATATTGTTGGTCATAAACGGTGAACAGATCCGTGGTGATCACGTAATCGCCGTCACTCTCGACGTTTAAAATCCCGCAACCCTTGATGAACGATTTGCCGTGCAGGGCTTCCACGCACTTGGTCATGATGGAAAAGATATTCGGCGTCGCCGTGTTGGTGAAGTCGTGCATATTGGAATCGCCGACATACACCGAAATATCGTGCCGGAATCTCAGGGACGGCCCCTTGTCTTCCACGCGCTTGCGATTCTTGGAGATGATGAGCGCAAACGGGGTGGTCAGGTTGACCATCGCGGGAAAGGTTTCTTCCTTGAGTTGGGTCTTTTTGCTGTATCGATCCAGTTCTCCATGATACGGCTTGACCAATTTCAATTCCGGGACGTTCACCCGGAGGTGGTCGCATAGGGCCGTGATGATCGCGCCTCGTTCAACGAGCAGGCTCATTAGAATTCCTCCATGAACGTGGACGTGAATTTTTGGACGCGCGTATCAATCGCATGCCCGCTGGCAGCTTCCTGTGTCACGCCGACCACTTCCTGTCCGAGGGTCAATTTCCCCTCGGCGATTCTCTCCAGGATTCGCTGGCAATCCTTGTAGGTTTCCCGCCAGACGGTTGAGTCGAAATATTTGCGAAGATGCAGGTTCCATATCGCCATCTTGCTCGACAGATTCGTCACCAACGGAGCGACGGTGACTTGCGGCACGGCATATCCTGCCAGCGACAGGTAGGCGTCGATTTCACGATCCGCCTGGTCGATGGCTTCGTCGATGTTGGTCTGGTCAACAACGGTTGCCCCGG
>Ga0116148_1004326_pt1 | contig 12457 bp, 11 predicted proteins | sample AD_UKC055_MetaG_FD_89786 | JGI IMG/M metagenome (GOLD analysis project Ga0116148, IMG submission 89786) | Active sludge microbial communities of municipal wastewater-treating anaerobic digesters from USA - AD_UKC055_MetaG | ecosystem: Engineered > Bioreactor > Anaerobic > Digestate | place: USA... | reverse complement strand
CCTCGCCCGCGCCACCCGCCGCCTGCGCCAGGAGAATCTTTTCGCCCGCCGCCTCGCCGTCGAAATCCGCTATTCGGATTACCGGGAGAGCAGCGCCAGGGTGCAGATCCCGCCGGCGCAAACCGACGAGGAACTGCTCGCCTCCGCCGCAGCCGCCCTCGAAAAGGCCCTGCTCCGCCGCGTGCGCGTGCGCAAGATCACGCTGCGCCTGGGCGGACTCGCACCGGCCGGCGGCCAGCTCGAACTTTTCGCCCCCGCAGCCGACCCCAAACGCGCGGCCCTCGGCCGGGCCCTGGATGTCATCCGCGATCGCTATGGCGAAAATGCGGTCCATTTCGGCCGCGTCGCGCTTTTTTCGCCGCCGGCCGCCAAAAGGCTTGAATTAACGGCCGCGAATGCGTATCTTGCGGAGAAAAACCGGCCCGCACTCCCCCGCCGTACGGGCGAACCCTCACCATCGATCCGGAGTCCTTATGAATGACCAAGCCGTAAGCATCATCCAGTTTTCCAATCGGGACGCCCGGGACCGGCGTCTGCTGAAGAAATTCGTCGATTTCCACTGGCAGCACTATGAAAAAGAGCCCGCTTTCGTCCCCCTCCTCGATTATGAATATCTCGGCTTCAAACTGATGGGCATGACCGGCTTTTTCGAACCGGATAACCTCTTCTTCCGCCATGCCGAAATGACCTTTTTCATCGCCATGCGCGGAGAGAGCGTGGTCGGCCGCTGCAACGCCTTTGTCAATCATAATCACAACCAGCGCTGGGGCGACAAGGTCGGTTTTTTCGGCCAGTTCGAGAGCATCGACGATCAGGTGGTGACCAACGCCCTCCTCGACGCCGCAGCCGCCTGGCTGAAAAGCCAGGGTATGACCGCCATGCGCGGCCCCCAGAATCTACCCGTCAATGAAGCGACCCCCGGCTTGCTCGTGCAGGGCTTCGAGACCCGCCCCGTCATCTACTACCAGTATAATAAGCCCTACTATGAACGGCTGCTGGCCAACTATGGACTGAATGTGGTTAAAAAGGTCAAATCGTGGGAGGTGCCGGTCGACCGGCCTATGGAGGAAAAACTGGAACGGGTCGGCAAAAAGGTGATCGAACACTATGGGGTGACCATCGAGACCTGGGGCCAGCGCCCCCTGGCGCAGCGCAAGGAGGAGATGCTCGAGGTCTATAACGACGCCTGGAACGACAACTGGGGCTACGTCCCCTTCACCCGCGAAGAGTTCTTCCGCAATGTCGATGACATGCAGCTGGTCATGGAAAAGGGCCTCTTTCTCTTCGTCTATGTCAAGGGCGAGCTGGCCGCCTTTTTCGGCGGTGTGCCCAACATTTGCGAACGCCTGGTCCCCCTCTCCTGGTGCAGGCGCTGCGAACTGCTCCGGGCTGCACGGCTGCTTCTGACCAAAAATAAAATCCGGGGATTCCGCCTCGGCTATATGGGGGTGAAACAGAAATTCCGCCGCCTTGGACTGGATGGCGTCATGCTCTGGAAGCAAAAGATCTACTCCCAGCAGAAGGGGTATGAATACTGCGATTTCGGCTGGGTGCTCGAGGACAATGTGCTGGTCATCCGGGTAGGCGAATCCATGCAGGATTCCCGGCTTTCAAAGGTCTATGCGGTTATGGAAAAAGAGATCGCCTGACCGCCGGATATCCCTGCTCATGAGCTATATTCCCCTTCACATGCATTCCAACTATTCGCTCTGCCGCGGTGCCAATACGATTCAGGAGATCTGCGCCGCGGCAGAAGCGCACTCTTTCTCCCATCTTGCCCTCACCGACACCAACGGGCTCTATGGCCTCGCTTTTTTTCTCGATCAGGCCCGCCAGCATCATCTGCAGCCCCTCACCGGCGCGCATCTGCAGACGGAGGGGGAAGAAGCGGTCGTCCTCGCCCGCAGTATGCAGGGCTACCACACCCTCTGCCGGCTCATCACCGCCCTGCATACCGGGGAACAACCCGTCCTGGCCCGGCTCCTCCAGCCCGTTGATCCGGAGATCGTCATCCTGACCCGAAATATTCCCCTCCTCCACCAGCTCACCGCGGCTGGGACCCGGGATAATCTTTATGCCGAACTCGTCCCGTACGCGGGGCGTGAAGAGCTGCTCCGCTTCGCCCGCAGCCGGGAGATCCCGGTCGCCGCCAGCTGCGGTGCCTATTTCCTCGGCGAGGAGGACTATACCATCCATCGCCTCCTGCGCGCCATCGATCTCAATACCACACTGGAAAAGATCCCGGCGGGCCAAATCGCCTCGCGGCATGCCCGTCTCCATTCGCCCCGGGAGATGGAAGCGCTCTTTCCGGATGCCCCCGACGCTCTGGCCAATACCTTTGCAATCGCCCGCCACTGCACCTTCGATCTCGATTTCGGCCGTTTCATATTTCCCTCTTTCACAGGCCCGCATGGGGAAGACGCCCAAAGCTGGCTGAGACAGGAGGTCCTGGCCGGAGCGCGCTGGCGCTATGGCGAGATCACCCCGGCGGTGCGGCAGCGCATGGAGTTTGAGCTGAATCTGATCAATGACAAAGGATTTGCGCCTTATTTCCTCGTCGTCGCCGATGCGGTCCGGCAGGCGCCGCGCACCTGCGGGCGCGGTTCGGCTGCCTCCAGCCTGGTCAGCTACTGCCTCGGCATCACCCACGTCGACCCGATCCGCTACGATCTCTTTTTCGAACGGTTCCTCAATCCCGGCCGCAGCGATCCCCCCGATATCGATGTCGATTTTCCCTGGGATGAGCGGGACGATGTGCTCAACTATCTTTTTCGCACCTACGGCCGGGGCTGCGTCGCCATGATCGCCAACCATAACTGTTTCAAGGTCCGTTCTGCGATGCGCGAGATCGCCAAGGTGTACGGAATTCCCGACAGCGAGATCGGTGCGATCACCAAAAAGCTGACCGGCTACTGGCAGCCGACGAGCGTGACGGAGATGATCAGCTCCCATCCGGTCTTCAAGGGGACGGAACTGCACCAGCCCTGGCCGGAGATCATCGCCCTGGCGGAACGAATCCGCGGATTTCCCCGCCATCTCTCTCTTCACTGCGGCGGCGTGGTGATCGCCCCGGATGGGCTGGAGCGCTATGTCCCCCTGCAGCCCGCCAAAAAGGTCCTGAACCTCTCTGGTGCAATTCCCGTGGAGGGCGGAAGAGTCCCCGCAGATGTGAGTCAGGTCATGGTCGTTCAGTGGGAGAAGGACCAGGCCGAGGAGATGGGGCTGGTCAAGATGGATATTCTCGGCAACCGCTCCCTGGCCGTAATCCGCGATGCCAGCGCGGCTGTCCATGAAAACTATGGCCGGGAGATCGATTTCCACCGTATCCAGCCGCTCCAGGACGAAGCCACCATGGAGCTGCTCGCACGCGGGGAGACCATCGGGGTCTTTTATGTCGAATCGCCAGCCATGCGCCAGCTCCAGCACAAGACCGGTAAAGGCGATTTTGAGCATCTGGTCATCCACAGCTCGATCATCAGGCCGGCCGCGGCGGTTTTTATCAGTGAATATGTTCGCCGCCTGCACGGCGGTTCATGGCAGCCCCTGCACCCGCGCCTGGAGGAGATGCTCAAGGATACCTACGGCATTATGGTCTACCAGGAGGATGTCTCCAAAGTAGCCATCGCCCTCGCCGGCTTCGATTCCTCGGCGGCGGACGGCCTGCGCAAGGTGGTCGGCAAAAAGAACAAGCAGCGTCAGCTCGCTGAATACAAACAGAAATTTTACGCCGGCGCCTCCCTGAACGGCGCGAGCCCGGAAGTGTGCGATCGGATCTGGGAGATGATTCTCAGCTTTGCCGAGTACAGTTTTTGCAAGGCCCATTCCGCCTCCTTTGCGCTCGTCTCCTTTCAGTCCGCCTGGCTCAGGGTGCACTATCCAGCGGAATTCATCGCCGCCGTCATCAGCAACCAGGGCGGCTATTACTCGACCTTCGCCTATGTCTCGGAGGCCCGGCGCATGGGACTCGAGATCCTGCCGCCCGATATCAATCGCAGCCGGTTCACCTATCAGGGCCGGGATCGCCAGGTGCGGGTCGGACTGATGCAGCTCAAGCAGTTGAGCCGCGACGGGAGGGAGGCTCTGCTCGCAGAACGGTGCCGCAATGGCCCCTTTCACAGCCTTGGCGATTTTCTCGCCCGGACCGGCTGCACCCCCTCGGATTGCGCCATCCTCATCAAAGCGGGCTGTTTCGACACCGTTGAAAAGGCAAAAAGCCGCCCGCAGCTGCTCTGGCAGATGCATCATTTTTTCAGCAGAAAAACCGGGCCGGCGCAGGGCACCCTTTCGCTCTTCGATCAGGCTCCACCCGAGGCGGCGAATCTGCCGGCACCGCCCGATTACGACCTCCGCGACCTCATGCGCATGGAGCAGGAGATCCTGGGATTTCTGCTATCGCATCACCCGCTGGAACTTTACCGCGAAAAGATCGAACGCATCCGCCATGTCGCCGGCTGCGATCTTGAAAAGCATATCGGCAAGGAGGTCACTACCATCGGCTGGCTGATCACCGCCAAGATGGCCACCACGCATAAAAAAGAACTGATGGAGTTTCTCAGCTTCGAAGACACCACCGCCATCTACGAAACCACCTTCTTCCCCGGCGCGTATGCCCGGTTCGCCCATATGATGAGCAGTAATCGCCCCTACGTGCTCAGGGGTGTGGTGGACGAACAATTCGGGGCCGTGAGCCTGATTGTGGACAAGGTCACGTTTTTATGACTTTATACTGGCTATTTCATTATTTTTGCTTTATATTTACCGGAGAGAGAAGCCGGGCAGGAGGGCTGAACAGAGGTAGGGATGGAAGAAGAATTCAAGATTGACCTTTTACGGCGGATGCCGAAGGTGGAACTGCATCTCCACCTTGAAGGAGCGATCCAGCCGGCAACCGCTATCGATCTGATGCGGCGGAACGGGGCTGGCCATGTGCCCGCAACCAGCGATGAACTGGAACGGCTCTACCGGTTCGAAGACTTGTCCCAGTTCGTCATCGCACTGCGCTCGGTTTCCAATCATATCCAGCGCCTGGAAGACCTGCAGCGCATTACCCGCGAGCTGCTGGATTCCCTGGTCAGCCAGAATGTCCGTTATCTCGAATTCGACTGCGCGGTGCAGAAATACCTTGACCTGGGTTTCACTCTCGAAGAGATCCTGGATACCCTCCAGAGCTGCACCCGTGAAGCTGAATCTCAGATCGTGGCGCGCCTGGTCATCAATCTGCAGCGTTCACATGGCGCGCAAAAAACCGCCGATCTGGTCGAGCGCATCGCCGCTCTTGACCACCCCCTTGTCGCCGGGATCGGCCTCTCCGGTGACGAATTCCGCTTCCCCCAGTGTGATTACCGCCGCGCTTTCGATCTCGCCAGGGAGGCAGGACTGCACCGCACCGTACATGCGGGTGAGGCCCTTGGACCCGAAAGTGTGCGGGATGCCCTCGACCTGCTCCACGCCGAACGCATCGATCACGGCACCCGCGCCATCGAGGATCCCCGTCTGGTCGACCGCCTTAAAGAGGAAAGAATCCCCCTCACACAGTGCCTGAGCAGCAACCTCAGGCTCAATATTGTCCCCCGTCTCAGCTCGCATCCCTTCCCGCTCTTTCTGCGCCAGGGACTGGTGGTGGCCCTCCACACCGACGATCCCCAGGTCTTCCGGGTCACCCTGACCGACGAGTACCAGCTCGCGCAGTCCGGTTTCGGCCTGAGCCGGGAAGAAATACGCCGGATTGTTCTGAACGGCGTGCAGGGCTCTTTCCTGCCCCAGGGTCCAAAAGAGGAACTGCGCAAAAGAGTGACAGCGGAATGGGAGCAACTCTGATCTCTGCTGCAGCATCGCGCCGGACGGCCCGGCGCGATCCGTGAACAACAGGCTCGACCGGTCCCTTTACGATCGGCCAGGGGCAACTCAAATCCGGATCACTCCCGCTGCAATTTCCTCCTCCGCCGCCTCAAGATCGGCCGGCTTGCCGAGGTCGCGCCAATACCAGTCATCCATCCTCCAGCCGCGCACACGGTTTTCCCTCGCCGCCGCCAGATAGAGATCGACACTCGAAAACCTCTCCTCTGCATGCCCGGTGAAAAGAGCAGGCGAGATCACCTGGATCCCGTTGAAGGCGAGATAGCGGAGTCTGCCCAGCGGCACCCGCACCAGCTCCGCCTCGCCGCCTTCGCTCCCGGCTCTGCCGCAGAGATTCCCCCTTCCGTCGAATACCAGATATCTTTTGGTCGTGCGCGCCTGTACCGCCAGGGTTGCCAGGGCACTGCTCCTGACGTGGGCCCGGTAAAGCGAACGCAGGGGCAGGGCGGTGAGCACATCGACGTTATGGACCAGGATCGGCTCATCATCGCCGAGGAGCGAAATCATCCGCTTGATGCCGCCGCCGGTGCCGAGGATCTCCTTTTCTTCCGACAGGCTGATTTGAAGGCCGGGGAAAGGATGGAGATCAAGCCAGGCGCGGATCTGGTCGGTGAAATGGTGGACGTTGACAGCGATGCGATCAAATCCCGCAGCGGCAAGGCGGCTCAGGGTGATCTTGAGCAGGGAGCGGCCCGCGAGGGGAACCAGTGCTTTAGGGGTGGAAAGGGTGAGAGGGTGGAGCCGGGTGCCGAAACCCGCCGCCAGTATCATCGCTTTCATACGAACCGGGGCATGTCAAGATGTTTCAGTTCGACGGCGTAGCCGGCTGACCGCAGCCGTGCGGCGACCTGGACGGCGCAAAAGACCGAGCGATGCTGACCACCGGTGCAGCCGAAACTGACCATGAGACGTTCGAATCCGCGCATGGTGTAGCTTTCCGCACTGATCCTGATCAGGGCCTCCACATGATCGAGAAAAACGGCTACTTCCGGCAGGCGGCCCAGATAATCCTGCACCTCCTTATCTTCACCGGTCCGTTTGAGAAATTGCGGATCGCGGCCGGGGTTAGGCAGCCCGCGGCAGTCAAAGACATAGCCGCCGCCATGGCCGGATGGATCATGGGGAATTCCGGATACGTGATAGCCAAAGCTGCAAATCACGATGGTCAATTTTTTACTGTTCATCAGCCTTTTCTCCGGATTCATTTGATTTCGCGCAGCGCAGGATCATTGATCAAATGGACAAAAACACTACGCAGCGTTGGCAGCTGCTCGAGCACCGCCGCCTTTTGCAGCAGAATCTCCAGGTTGCCCAGTGCATAGGGCACAGATTTGAGAAAATTCCGTTTACCCTTGACCGCAGCCAGATAGCCATAGGCCCCCAAAGCCTGCAGCACCCGCATGAGGACAAAACTGTAAAAATAGCCTTTGAATCTCGACTCATCCACTGCTTCGACCTCGTTCAGCACCGTCAGATAATAGTCGAGGAGCACTTCCCGCGCGGACTGCGGGATATCGGCCTTGGCATCAAAGAGGAGGGAGGCGACATCATATTGAAGAGCTCCCCGGCGTCCGGACTGGTAATCGATGAAATGGGGTTCGTTGTCGAGAATCATCACATTGCGCGACTGAAAATCACGATAGAGGAAACTGTCCGCCGGCACTTCCAGGAGGTGCTTCACCAGCCGCGCGAAATCCTCGCCAAGAGCCCCGTTATCCAGGGCAGCGGTGTAAAAAGGGGCGAGAAAACGATGCTGAAAATAACGCAAATCCCACAGCATCGACTCGCGGCCGAAAAGGGCATGCTGATAACAAAAACTGTAGTCAATTGTCCGGCCGGCGGTTATCTGAAAACGGGGCAGCCAGTAGAGCACTTTTTCGTACATCGCCATGACGGTGGGCCCGAACCCCTCCTTTTCCCGCAGCGGCTGCATCCATTCGTAGAGGGTGAAAAATCCCAGATCCTGTTCGAGATAGATCCCGTTCTCCAGTTCGGCGGCATAGATCGCCGGCACCGGCAGGTGATAGTGCGCAAAATGGCTGCTGAAATGGTAAAAAGCCTCGTTCTCCGGCCGGTTGTCACCCGCCACACCGATCACAGAGCGGTAGACGTTCTGCATACGGTAGATGCGGCGCTCCGAACCATCTCCCTTGAGGGGATTGATGCGATCCGGCGTCTCGCCGTAGCATTTTCGGAAGAGCTTTTCAAGCAGTATGGTTTCCAAGGGCGGCGTCCGGTTAACGATCAGCAGGAATTGCACAAAACATAAACAAATTTATGCAAAAATACAATTTGATTTCTTTAAATCGGTTTCCGTGACGGCGCAGGCAGATGCTTCCCCACATGCTCGAAAGCGGGTTTTCCGCAGGCCGGTATCGTATTCATCCCGCAGGAAATTAAACGAAAGGAAATTAGGCAAGACAGTAAATTTGCTTGCGTTTTCAAACGATCTGTGTTACATTTTACGGCGCTGGATTCAATTCTTTTCCGGCGATAACTGTCGTATGCGCCCTCGTCAACAGGGGCGCGCAAGCCGGCGAAGCGGACAACCAAGGCTGAGGTGCAGACGTGACATCCCTGAATGATATTTTTGCGCAGTTTTCGGGCAACGGACTCATCGAATGGTTCGAGGATCTGACCGAACTGTGGCATGAAACCGGTCCCATACCTCCGGATGACCATCTCTCACCCAAGGGCATGACGCAGGCGCTTCATTATCATAACTACTGGCTCTGGCATCAGGAGGACGAGGCCCGGCGCACCGACCTGCCGGACAAGGACATCGCCGCTGCCAAGCGCGCCATCGACTCCCATAACCAGCACCGTAACGACGGCATCGAAAAGATCGATCTCTGGATCGATAATGTACTCAATGCCGCAGGAATCAATCCCGGTCCGGAAATCGAACTCAACTCCGAAACCCCCGGCAGCATGGTAGACCGGCTCTCCATCCTCTCGCTTAAAATCTATCACATGGATGAGCAAGCTCTGCGCAAGGATCTTGAAGCCGACCTCCAGGAATTGTGCGTGATCCGCGGGAATGTCCTCCGCGAACAGCGCCAGGACCTCGCAAACGCCCTCGACAAGCTTTTCCTCGACCTGCGCAAGGTGAACAAACGCCACAAAGTCTACCGACAGTATAAAATGTACAATGATCCCCGCTTCAATCCGGCCATCTATCGCAACAAGAGGGAGGAGAGCCGGTAGCACACGGCCGCCCGCTCTCCCGCCGATTATGTCAGTGAGCTGAAAGACGTGCTTGACAAGCACGTCAAATGGGTAACACTCGGCCGCCTGCTCTTCCACCGATTCTGTCCCGCATAATGCACCCTGCTTCATCCCGCCGGCACGTCCTGACCGTCCAGCATTCAAAAATTATGCCCTGCAGGGAACTCCCGCCCCTGTTTGGCGTTTCATAGCAAGGGTTTGATCCTGCTAATACTGTGGCACAGATCGGTGCGATTTCTGCAAAGAATCGTATGCCGGGATCCGATTTTGTTTGATATTTCAATAATTTTAGCTATATTATATCTATTTTATTTTTAACATCGTAATTACGCACCATTCGAAATAAATGATATCAGGCACGACGGTGCATAGAGTGCCTGGAAGGAGGCTGGTGATATATGAACAAGATCGGCACATTAAGCAATGTTGATGCCCTGAAAATGGCGATCCAGTGCAAGATGGATATGAAGCTCTATTACGATCGGGCCGCCACCCTGATTAAAAACGACGACGCTACGGCCATTCTTCTCGGACTGGCCGCAAAGGAAGAGGCCCATCGCCTGCAGCTCATCCGGAAATACAGCTCCATCAGCGGCAAAAAAATCCTTTACCTGAACCTCGGCAAAAAGCACAAGCTCGGCACCCTGATTCCCTGCGGCGATGATCCGAATGAGGCGATACGCAATACCAAAAAGAACGAGACCGAAATTAAGAATTTCTTTATCACCGTGTCACGGCGGATGTACCAGAGCGATATGCGTATGCTCTTCCGCGAGATCGCCCTTGAGGAAGAACAGCATATCGTACTGCTCGAATCTTCCTTTTGCGAACCCCTCAATCTGGATCAGCCGGCAGAGCGGAATGACGAAGGACTCTATCGTGAAATCGCCGATGCCAAAAATGTGAATTCGACCTGGTAAACAACGCCGCAGCTCCTCTCTAACGGAGCTCTCCTGTCTCACCCCGCCTCGATCTCCGCAAGAGTTGAGGCGGTTTTTTTTGGACGCGACGCATCCTGGCACCTCTATTCCATATTCATCGATTTGCGCTTGATTTACAATATTTTATTTACTAATATTAAGCGCAATCCGCGCCATCTGGCACGGGAAGGTGATCCTGTATCTGTTCGAGGAGCAGCATGAAACCCGTATATCTCGATCATCACGCCACCACGCCTCTGGATGAAGAGGTCCTTGAGGCGATGATGCCCTATCTCACCACCGAATTCGGTAATGCCTCCAGCAGCACCCACGACTATGGCCGCCGGGCACGCGCCGCCGTCGAAAAAGGCCGGGAAGAGGTGGCCGCCCTCATCGGCGCAGAACGGTCCGATGAGATCATCCTCACCAGCGGAGCGACCGAATCCGACAATCTCGCCATCAAAGGGCTGGCTTTGCAGCGCACGGACCACAGCGGCCATATCATCACCATAGCGATTGAGCACAAAGCCATCCTCGATACCGCCCATTTCCTGGAGAAACAGGGATTCAGCCTCTCTTTTGTTCCCATCGACCGCTATGGCCTCGTCGATCTGGATGCCCTGCGCAGCCTCATCCGGCCGGATACCTTTCTGATCACCATTCAGGCGGCCAACAGCGAAATCGGCACCATCCAGCCCATCGACGAAATCGGCGCCATCGCCCGCGAACACAATATCCTCTTCCACACTGATGCCGTGCAGGCTCTTGGCAAAATGGAGATCAATGTAGTGCGCGACCATATCGACATGCTGTCGATATCCGGCCACAAAATTTATGGTCCCAAGGGCGTCGGCGCCCTCTATGTGCGCAAAGGCGTCCGCCTCCAGCCCATTTTTCACGGCGGCGGCCACGAGATGGGCATGCGCTCGGGGACGCTCAATGTAGCCGGGGTCGTCGGCCTTGGCAAGGCGGCTTTCATCGCGGCAAGAGATCTTGAGAGCGAAAGTGCCCGGCTCACCGGACTGCGCGAAAGGCTGCGCGCTGGCATCGAAAGCCGTATCGATCTGGTCCAGCTCAATGGCCATCCCACCCGCCGCCTGGCCAATAATCTGAATTTCAGCTTCTCCTTTGTCGAGGGAGAGTCTCTGATGCTCGGCTGCCGCGGTTTCGCCCTCTCCTCCGGATCGGCCTGCACCTCGGCTTCGCTGCAATCATCCTACGTGCTGCGCGCCCTGCAGATTCCCGATGCCCTCGCGCACTCTTCGATCCGCTTTGGATTGGGCAAAAGCAATACCGCTGAACAAATTGATACCCTGCTTGATCTGCTTGTTAAAAATGTCAAACGCCTCCGTGAAATGTCGCCCCTCTATGATATGGCCAGGGAGGGGATAGACATTGAAAGCTTCTCCTGGGGCGCTCACGATCACCACAATCATTGAGGATCGATATGGATGCATGGGATGAATACACCGAAGCGGTGATGGATCATTATGAACACCCGCGCAATGTCGGCGTCGTTGAAAATCCCGACGGCGTGGGTATCGTCGGGAATCCGGCGTGCGGCGACGTTATGAAGCTGAGCATTCGCATCGAGGACGACCATATTGTGGATGCCAGGTTCAAGACCTTCGGCTGCGGAGCCGCCATCGCAACCAGCTCGATGGTGACCGAAATAGTCAAGGGCAAGACCCTCGATGAAGCCCTGCAAATTTCCAACAAGGCGGTGGCCCAGTCCCTCGGAGGTCTCCCCAAGATCAAAATGCACTGCAGTGTCCTCGCCGAGGACGCCCTCAAAGCAGCTATTGACGACTATCGCAAGAAGAAAAAGGACAAGAAACAGGAAGGAGCTGACTGATGGATGAACTCAAACTCTATCTGGTCTACCATCTCGGGATCAATCCCTGCTGGAACCTTCGCGTCGCACGTACTCCCGAAGAGGCACTCACTTCCTGCTTCCACCACTCTGACTCCGTCGGGGTCAATGACATGGACGCGGGCAGCTGCCGGGTTGAGGAGATCAAACTGGAGGGCTATAAAATAAGGATCGAAAAGGTCTGAGTGCGAACATAATGAAATATTATTGGCTCCTTTGGAGTTGATAGCTAAAGATTGAAGGAGGTTCTCGGATGAAGCCTGTAATGATAAAAACTGGTGTCCACTGGATAGGCGCACTCCATCCCGACCTGCGCCTTTTTGATATCATTATGCAGACCAAAAATGGGACAACCTATAACAGCTATCTGGTCAAGGGAGAGCAAGTCGCCGTCATCGATACGGTCAAGGACAGGTTCAGCACTCCCTTTCTCGAACACATCGCTGGATTGACCGATTTCGAGCGCATCGCCTATATCGTTGTGCAGCACAACGAAATGGATCATTCCGGTTCTCTGGCGGCCCTGCTCGAAAAGGCCCCGCAGGCCCAGGTGATCTGTTCCAAACCTGCCGCCCGCTAT
>Ga0116148_1004324_pt1 | contig 12458 bp, 8 predicted proteins | sample AD_UKC055_MetaG_FD_89786 | JGI IMG/M metagenome (GOLD analysis project Ga0116148, IMG submission 89786) | Active sludge microbial communities of municipal wastewater-treating anaerobic digesters from USA - AD_UKC055_MetaG | ecosystem: Engineered > Bioreactor > Anaerobic > Digestate | place: USA... | reverse complement strand
GCCGAGGGAGAAAAGCCGAGCATGAGATTTCGGGCGGTGCAGCTTTCGGCCTTGTCGCAATCGGTGGTGGAAGCAGGGGGTGAGAAGGCGCAGTGGCCTGTACGGTGTGCCACTCACGCGCATGCGCTTCGCGACGGATTGGTGGCGATATCGGGAACGCCCGTGGAAAAAAGTCTTGCGTATTGGGTGGACAAGCTCGCCGCGGCGCTTTCGGCCACTGGCGCAAGTTCAGCGGACCTCAGTGAGATTGTGGATGCAACGTGGGAACAAGCGGGCCGCGAAGGGATGGCGCGAGACAAAGGGCAAGTCACGGGACCGGAAGCTCCCTTGCCTACGAAGGCGTTGACCATCGACGATCTCAAGTCGCACAAGCCGATCGTGAGCAAAGCTCCTGCCCTCGACACCCTGCAGACAGATGTGCATCCATCCGCCGTGCTCAACCTTTTCGCTGAAGATGCCAACAAGGAGCACTCGTTATTCTGCTCCATGAGCCCGGAAAAAAAGGTGATTCATTGCGAACCGCTGGCCGCGGGCATTCCGGCTTCGCAATTGGGAATGCGGCTGTTGGGAACGAGTGACGATGATGTTGCTCCCTTGTTATTTGCCGGGTCGAGAGGCAGCGAAGGCGTGTACCGGATCGTGGGAGGGGATAAAATCACGGCATCGACGGCATTGGGGGGGTATGTCACCAAAGATGTGGCTTCGGTACTAACGTGGGATGAGGGGAGCAAACGGATATTGTTGCATCGCAAGACAGGGGCGGACGAGCCGAAGTCCGTGCCGGTCAGGCTCGATGAGAAGCTCAAGATATCCCAACCCGTGCGTGATGTTCATGTGTTTTGGGATCATATTTTGGTGCGGGGCGCAAATCGATTCGATGAGACCTGGTTGGCGGCAGCGTGTATCAAACCGGGAGCCACGGGGATCGAAGCCCCGGTGGACGTAGGGATGCTGCCGGAGTCGGGAGCCAATCGTCCTCCCACCGAAACGGATCTTCCGATGGTGGGATGTCGAACCGACAAAACGAAGGTGGTGCGAGTGCGCGGTGATAGCCACGATTTCTTATCGTTTTTCGTGGCCGATAAGTGGACCAAGCCGGTGAAAACATCCCGAACGGGAGGCGATCTTTCGTGTCGTCGTGTCGAAGCGTACTTGACTCGTTTCGATTCTCCTGCCGGAGCTGGAATGCTCGAGTCGTCGATCGTGGTGGAGAAGTGCTCGCCGGCCGCGTGTCAAACTTCTGAACTTACGATCGAGGAGATGTTCAAGGGCACGCTGGGTCTTGCGCCCGCGTCCGCGCCATTGATCGCGCAAATCGAAGGCAAGATACTCGTGGTGTGGACCGCCGCCGAGCGTGGTGGTTTGCGATTGCGCCTGGCACCAATCGATGCGCTCGCGAAAACCCCGGACACGGTGCTATTCGACGATCTGGTGCAAGAAGGAAAGGTTCAAAAAACCAGCAGTATTGCGGAGGTGCGACTCCTGGCACGGGCAAGCTTCGCCGTGCTGCTCATCAGAACGTCCCAAGGGCTTCATGCGTTGCATATCGACGCCGAAGGGCGCATGCAGCTTCTCAAGGTTGAATCCTGAGAGGGAGTGAAAACCCTGTTGGGTACGAAAGGCACCTGCCGGTGTGACGAAACAGATTGTCGGTATATAGCTAACTACTTGTAATTACACGATATTTTAGAGCTTGGGCGCGATGCTGGAGGGGGAGCGACGATGCTATCGGTTCGTCTGCTTTGCGCCGACGAGGGAAGACAGAATTGTCCCGGTCGCGGCGTGAGAACGGGTTTGTCGTGTTCCCATTCGCTTTGTTGTTCTTCGACCCAGCGAGTGGAACCCAGCATAATGGCCGCCCATCGAACATCGGGGGTGTTGGAAAGCGCGATTTTCACACCCATGGTGAGCGGTGCGGAAAGCAAGGCGCCGACGGGACCCCAAATCCAGTACCAAAAAACGACGGAGATGAGCACGACGAGGGGGGATAATCCTAGGGCGCGGCCCATGACTCTGGGTTCGATAACGCTTCCGAACAGGAAGGTGAGGAGAAGGTAGGCGGCGGTGACAGCGATGGCCGCTCCGGGGCTGAGTTGAATCCATGCAAGCAATATGGGGGGAATCCCGGCGAGAATGCTTCCGATGGTGGGGATATAGCTGAGCACAAAGGCAAGAAGTCCCCAGAGCACGGGAAAGTCGAGCCCAAGGACGGCCACCCAGATTCCCGCGAGCAATCCCGTGGCGGCGCTGATGGCGGTTTTGACGAACAAGTATTTTTGCAGCTCTCGTGCCGCTGTGGTGAACCGACGAAGGTCTGCTCCGGGATCGCCGATGGCGTAGCGAATTTTGACTTGCCAACGATTGATCTCGAACAGCAGGAACACCACGAGCAAAAACACGAAAAGCGTGGTGGACACGGCGGATGCCACGCTCGACACCAGCGAGCCCACCATCGGAATCACCTTGCCGAAGGTAGAGACATGCTCATTGAACTCGCGGGAAAGATGGATCCCGTGTTGATCCAACCACACCACATCATTGCGCAACACGTGGGTGAGACGATCTTGATAACGAGGCAAAGCGTTATAGAAAGCTCCGAGGGAGTTGCCCAACAAGGACAAAAGGGCGCCGACCACGCTCACATCGAGCAACACCGCGAGAAGAATTGCCACGGGGGACGGGAAGCGCATTCGTTCGAGGAAGCGGACCACGGGTAGGGACACGGCCGTGATGACGACCGCCAGGGCAAGAGGGACGAGCAAGGGTCCCACGATTTTGACTCCAGCGATGACGATGACCGAAGCCGCGAGCAGAAGAACCGTCTTTTCTCCGTGGCCGTATTTCATCCCTTCGCCTTGCGCTTCCATGCGCCGAAATCCATGAGCAGCGTAGCCCAATTGGATCGCGGACGCACGTCATCTGCGTGTCGTCGCGTCGTTGCAACGGCTCGAAGCATGAGTCAGGAAGGATATGTCTGGAACCTGGAGGCGCGACGTGGCATCGAAGGGCTGAACGAGGGCCCGTTTCCCTTTACCAAGGAGTGCTATCGATGACCGGCACGTTTGAAGCCTTCCAGATATCCGACCGGGTTTTTTGGGTAGGAGCCATTGATTGGTCTATCCGCGACTTTCATGGATACCTCACGGATCGCGGGACGACCTACAATGCGTTCCTCATCAAAGGAGACCAAAAGAACGTACTGGTCGATACCGTCAAAAAGCCTTTCTACGAAGAGATGTATTCACGCATCGCTTCCGTTATCGATCCTTCCACCATCGATACGGTGATTTCTCACCACGCCGAACTCGACCATTCCGGAAGTCTTCCTGCGTTGGTAGCCGCCGTTCGTCCGACGAATGTGCTGACGTCCAAAGCGGGGGTCGATGCGCTTTCCCAGCATTTTTCGCTCGATGTACCCGTGCAAGCGGTACCGTCGGGCACCACGATGGAGCTAGGGGACATTCGGCTGACCTTCCATGACACTCGAATGCTTCACTGGCCCGAAAGCATGGTGTCCTGGTTGGACGGCGATGACATTCTGTTTTCTCAAGACGGATTCGGCATGCATCTGGCGTCGTCGCAGCGATGGACCGACGAACTCAATGCTGAACTCATCCATCGGGAAACCGCGAAGTACTACGCCAACATACTCATGCCTTTCGCGGGACCCGTATCGAAAGTGGTTGGCAAACTGGGTCCTGTCATTCAGAAAGCCAAGATCATCGCCAACGAGCACGGGCCGATGTGGCGTTCGGGCATCGAGGAATTGCTGGGTTGGTACAACCGATGGAGTGAGCGAAAGCCCACGCGCAAGGTGGTGATCACCTATGCTTCGATGTGGCAGAGCACGGCAACCATGGCGCGCGCGATCGCGGAAGGTGCGGCGCAAGGTGGCATGCAAGTGGCCTTGATGGGATTGGACACCGCCCACCGATCCGACATTGCCATGGAACTGCTCGACGCCGGTGCGCTCGTGGTGGGTTCTCCCAACCTCAATGGATTCATGTATCCTACCGTCGCCGACCTTCTCACCTATCTCAAAGGGTTGAAACCCAAGGGCCTGGTCGGTGCCGCGTTTGGATCGTATGGGTGGAGCCCCGCCGCCTTGGATCAAGTGCAAGCAGCGCTGCAAGAAATCAAAATGGATCTCGTGGCTGAACCCTTGGGGGTCAAGTACGTTCCCACCACACAAGACTGGCAAGCCTGCCGACAACTCGGAAAAACCGTTGCCGAACGCGTTCAATCCCTTTGTGGATAGATGCGTAGCGCTGGATTAACGTCGAAATATTACGGAACTTCTCTCGATATTCGAATAATGGAACCGCTGAAGCAGTCCGTTTCGGGATAGCTTGTGGATCGGAGGGGGCGGAGGGGGAGTCCCTCCGTCTTGCTCTGCCTTTTTGCCCACGAACGGACGAGTCCGCAAGTATTCCACCTGACCCTGGTCGTCGAACAAGAACGTCAGCGGCAGCGGTATTCCTTGGACATAGAACAAGAAATTGTTGGGAAGCGTGGGAGTGAGACGATGTTCATAGGGAATGTCAAGGTCGTCTAGCGTGGGCAATTCGATGTTCAAATCGTTGCCGTCTTTGGTGACGACCATCGTTCCCACGTTGAAGGGATCATGGAAGACTCCCTCGAATTGGGTGAAGGTCGAAGGATTGACGGTGATATCGGGTGGTGTGGTTGGCGCTGGAAGCGAACACAGAGTCTGCAGCGCCAAGACGAACGTACTGATGAAGTACGCTCCATCGGTGTTCGCGAGTGTGATGAAACCGAGGTCACAGTCCGGAACCCAATACATATCAGCCGCGAAACCTGGTAGCGCACCAGCATGTTGTACGATCTTGATATCGTAAAACGACCCCAAGAAAGCGCCTTGCTGCACCATCAACCCGTAGCCATAGGCCAGACGATCCAAAAACTCCTTCGTGCTCACTTGAGGCTTCATCATCTCCTCACGAAGAGAATGAGCGAGCACGCCGTCGTTGCCATCCCGTAAAAACTGAATGAATTTAGCTAGATCCAAGACAGAAGACCAGGCGTACCCCGCCGGCCTGCCCCAGGCGTTGTCATACGTATCGGGCTCCACCGTCAGCGGTTGCCCCGTCGTCCAATGAACCGTCTTGCCCAAGGCATAATCACCATCGGCCAATACCTCCGATGGCAAGAAATACGTTCGATCCATCCCCTGAGGCAACAACACCTCGTCGTGCATCCGAAGGCGATAGTAGTCTCCGCCCACCGTTTCCGCGACGAGACCCGCGAACATATATCCGGGGTTCGAGTAGTTGTACATGCGCCCGGGGGGAGCCATCAAATAGCCATTTTCAGCGTAGGGTCCAAGCATGACCTCTTTCAGGTGGTCATCGGATCGGGTGCTGTCGATTTCCAGGGCGTCCACGATGGCGGATTCATGAGTCAATAGATGTTTGATCCGAATCGACGAAGCCCACGAAGGGTCCTTCGCAAAATCGAGGGTCGGTAAGTAGGTTGTGATGGGTTGTTCGAGATCGATGTCTCCACGCTCGACGAGTTGAAGCACGGCGGTGGCAGTCAAGGGTTTGGTGATGGAGGCGATGCGGAACAGTGTGGTGTCATGAACCGGATCGTTGTTGTTCTCCCCCTTGCTCCCCAACCCCGTGGAAAAGCTAAGTTTTCCCCCCTCCACAATGGCCAGGGCCACGCCAGGAGCGCCGAATTTCATGCGCTCTTTTTCCAAGGAATCGACAATGGGCTCGAAGCGAGGATCGGCTGCGTCCTGGATGACGTCCTGCTGGACGACGTCCTCGACAACGTCCGCTGGCACATCGGGCGAAGAGTCGTCGCTGGCCTCGAAGGCATCATCCGATTGAACGTCGAGGTCCGTGGTATCGATGCCGGCGTCTTGCGAAGCTTTGTGGGGCGAAGGATCCGAGTTGGAGCCGCAAGCAGTCACGGTAACGCCGAACAACACAGTGATATAGATGGCTCTTCGCATGGGTCACAGCGTGTCATGCATGACGTTTGCGTCAAGAGTCTTGCTCATTTGGCTGCACGTGCTTTCGTATCTCCGGCTCCCCCCAAGGGCGACCATGATAGGTAATGGGCATCCGTGCTTGCAGCACCAACGGGGTATTGGATCGACTGATTCGGGAGGTGAGAAAACGCCCGACCGTCGCGTTCGTGAGCATTTCAGCCGCCCCCGTGGGGTCGAAACCACCGCTTGGGGGAAGCATTTTACGAACGCGCGCCTTGTCCAGGGTCGATCCCAGACGTCCGAGAAGCACTGTCCCAGATTGAGCAAGAAGCTTGTAATCGACGTCCGTGAGGTTATGGGAACCTAGCAGCAACCCCACGCCACCGCGTGAGTCTTCCTGAAGAAGTTTTCGAAGCAGTTGCTTCGACGATGGGTCTCCCATGGGAGGAAGAAAAGGACTCGCTTCATCGATATGAATGAGCAGGCGCCGCGAACTGGACTCTTGCCTGGCCATCCACGTGAACACATCCACCAATAGCGTGATGACGAAACGCTGTTGCGTGAGTGCATCCCCAAGCCCCGGCAACCAGATCACGTTGACAGGAGCTTTCCCTGGCGTGGTCGATTCCACGAGTTGTTCGATACGAAGACGCGGTCCTTGTGTGAAGAGCGGGCCGAGCTTCCCATCGAGAAGGGATTGAATCAGCAATGCCAACGTTTCTCGTCGCGTTCTGGAACGAAGAAAGGGCTCGACGCGCAATTCCGACGGGTTTCGCAATTGCGTGATGAGACCCGCGAGGCTGGAGGAACCCGATGGGGTTTCAAGGACTTGCGCGAGATACTCCTGGGCGAGGCTGGCCCAGGTTTCTGGAACGGGTAACCCTCCGAGCAACACCTCCGCCATGGCGATACGACAAAGTCGTCGTGTGGCCTCATCGAGGGTGGGTTCGGGAAACCACAAAGGACGAAGAGAAGTTCGCTGTCCGACGTCGGACCCTGGTGTGTACAGTCGGATTTGGGCGTGTTCGAGCCATGCTTTTTTTCGCGAGGTCAGGTCATCATCGCCCAAGGTGGCCGTCGCCGCCAATTGTACGAGATCCCCTTGTCGATCGAAGACGATGCAGGGAATGCCAGCGATGGCAGCTTCCTCGATGATGCATTTCGCCAAACAGGTTTTTCCGGAACCGGATGTTCCAAAGATGGCGAGATGCTTTTGGATATCGGAGGGTTCGAGACGTGCGGCTTTGCCCGTTTCCCTCTCTTGCCCCAACCAGATGGGTAATGGAGTGAGAGCGGTTTGGGCGCGCGGTGACGCGCTCTCGCTGTTTGCCCGAGAAGCCGGTGGTGGACGGTGGGAGCGGGCGACAGAGCCGCGACGAGGTAGTTGTTCGACATCAGGTAGTGTTCGTCCCCATCTCGTCCAGCACGGTTGTTGCGCGGGGCAGGTTTTGCAAATCGTCGTGTCCGCGGGACCGGTGGCGTCTTGTTCTCGCCATCGTTCGAGCTGTGAAACCCATGTAACTAATTGAGTTTGCTGGGTAATATCTGGATGCGATACCTCGAGTCTGCGCACGTCGTCGGGTTGAATCTGCACCAGGACAATCGACGATTTCCCATTCCGCGCCTTTCGGTCCAGCGCGTATATCATTCCGAGAACCTCATGGGATCGGGGTTCGGGTCGTTGGAAAGAAGTATTGACTATCCACGGGATAGCGGTGGGCGCATGGCAGCAGGCCATCGCCACGGATCCTTCGACCACGACACTACCCAGGTCCACGCGTAGGGTTGGGTCCGATAAGGATAGCGTTTTGTCGATGGCCTCCTGCGCGGATTGGGCGAGGCCTGCCGCGGCGCCAAGCAGTTCAGCGAAGGTAGCGCATGCGCTTCTCAGTAATTGATCCACCTGATAGAGGGTGTCGCCGTCGATTTGTGGAAGAAGGGGAATCAGTCGAGGATAGATGTAGTCATAAGCGTGTCGCCAACAGGCGCGGGCGAGGTCTTTCTCCGAAGGTGGTATTGCGGCGAGCGATGAAAGAAGCGAATCGTTTCGATGGGCGGTTGTCACCAGATGGTCAAGGGTTTGGGAGAGTGCGTCGTGCAGGACGACTTGTCCCTCGTCTTGAACGGGAACACCTTCTTTTTCGAGGATGAACAATCGAGGGCATCGTGCGGCTCGAAGGACCTGTTCGAGAGGAAGGAGGGTCATGCTGTTTCCACCATTGCCTCGGGGCGAAGCATGACGATCGGAATGCGTTTCCGGTCGAGGGCAACATGGGCGAGGCCGCGGGATACGAGCGCCTCGGTGGCTTGATGGATGGCTTCCGCGGGGGCTTCGAGTTCGCGGACGAGCTTTGGCAGCGAAATGAAGGCTGCCCGGTTGCGCAGCAGGGCCAGTATGGTTTCTTGCCACTGGCGTGTGTCGCCCCGGGAGACACCGTCATCGGTGAAGGCGGCTCCGATCAGGTTGCCGACGACTCGATCGATGGCATCAATATCGAACACCGCACGTCGAATCTCTTCTTCTGCGAGGGGAACGTCGCCGGTGGCTGCCGCATTGAGAAGTTGTTCAAACGCCGCCAAAGGAGCCACCATCTCCGGATCGATCCAGAAAACGAGGCTACGAGGGTAGAGACGTTGAAGCATATTTCGTGAGGCAGGGGGTAAGGGAAGGGCCGTTTCACGCACGAGCATCACCCGATCGGCTTGCTCATCGCGCAGCATGTCGCGCATGCGTTTGGTGGCGGACGCGACCGATTGTCCGTGGGCGCTGTTGTTGGTTTCGAAATACAACCTGAGTCGCTTCGTCGACAGCAGCAGGGTAATGCGACAGCCTGCTCGTGAACGTGTACGCATGGCAGGGATGTCGACGTTTTCGATGCGGGCTCCGAATACCGTTTTCCCATGCAACCAGGCGGTGGTGAGAGCCTCTCGCAAAGCGCTTTGAACGATCTGTTCACGCACTTCGGGCATTCGTTCCGGCCGCCTTCGATCGTCTTCGATCATGGCATGCAGCCTGCGTTGTATTTCCTCCGAACGGACGATTGGCCTTGGCTCGGCGGGTTTCGAATGGGTTCCTCCCGCCCGATCGTCGAGCCATTGACGCATGAATCGCAGGATCGATCGTGGAGATCGAAGGTGATTGGATCGAATCAGGTCGAGCAAAGCATCGGATTCGAAAGGATAAGCGGGATTGGCTGGTGCGAGTCCGACACCGCGCCAGAAGCGGTGCATGCGAAGCTCGACGAGGGACACGGCTTGTTCGGGTCGGAGGGCAAGAAGGGGTATGGGGGCTCGCGCTTCCATACGGTCTCGAACGTGGTGAGGCGCGCGTTGGCGGAGTCTAGGCCAGGTTTGGGTTTGGCAAAGCATCAGCAGCACCGTCGGCCCGCCCAGGTTATACAGCTCTCCGAGCGCGGTGAGCCAGGCAGCCACGGCTTCCTCTCCCAACCGTTCGGTTCCTTCGACTTGATCGAAAGCGAGCGCCAAGGGAACGTCGGCCAATGCCGCCAAGTCCACGAGTAAGCGCAAGCCGCGCCAGGCATTTTGCTCATCATCGAGGATGATTCGTGTTCCAAGACGGGTAGCGGCTTGCTCGGAAAGGGATACGCCACCGAGCCAGGCGATGAGGTCTTGTCGCAAATCGGGATGAGGAAAGCCGGCGATGACTCGAAAGAGTTCGAGGTCCATTCCCGCGAGGGCGTCGAGCCGTTGCGCGGAAAGAACGAAGCTACGTTCGATATCGCCCCAGCAGCAAGCGGCGACTTCGGCGAATGCGCCGAGGAAAAAGGAGGGACGATTGGGAATGACTTTGTCGAGGGTTTCCACCAGGTCAGGAGGCGTCCAGGGGGCCCAGCGCACCAATCGTGCGATTCGTAGCAGCGCACGAAGCACGATGACCGCCAGGGGAGATCCCACCGCGGAATCTAAATGTCCGGATACGGATAGTGGACGAGATAAATTTCGGACGGTTTCGTGAAGGAAGTGGTGGAAAATACGGTGAAAGGCTCGCAAAGGTTCGATGGGAGCCAACGCAAAAAATTGCCCATCCGTCGAGCAAAGGCTGTCCTCGGAAGCTTGACGAAGCCAGGCCAATAGATGGGTTTTCCCTTCTCCCGGATCGCCGGTAATGACCTGGAAGACCGGCTGTCGCTCCTCGGCACACGGACCCACCAGCCCAAGCAGATGCTGGCGAAGGGAAGCATGGATGGTCGGAACGTCCAGAGGGGTCCGCAAGGCGTGCGCGAGAACACTATCCGAAAATGGACTAGGCGCACTCGCCAGCACGCGTTCCAGGTCCTCGATATCCGCGGTTCGATACTCCATCATCGAAGCACCACGAAGTACAACAACCCACGGTTCGGCACTTCGATGCCATGCTGCCGATCGGTCAGACGCTCCGGATCATTGGCCACTTTCAGGTCGATGCGGAATTGCTCTTCCAACGCAAGCAAGGCATCGTCGAAAGCCTCGCGGGAGATTCCAAGGGATATTAGCGATTCACGCACGCGAGGCAGAGGAACCAAGGCGCCGTGTCCCCCTTTCGTGCTTAGCTCATGGCAAGCGTGGCGAAGGGCGGATTCGAATTGTTCGAGCGTTCGGGGCAAAGCTGGTTGGCAAGGCTGCTCGGTGACGGCAGAGGCTCCCACGGTGATCGCGATGGCTTCGACCAACGCGTGAAGATCGGCGACTTGCTTGCGTAAGGTATCCAATTGTTGAAGTATGGTTGCGTTTTGGGAGCCGTCCTCTCCGTGCAACGCCTGCTTGCCCGCGGCGGTGATGTTCAAACGCGCGGAGGCACCTTTTCGAGCGGGGGGCGTGGATAGGATGAGTTGCCGCTCGATCAATTCGGAAACGGTGGATGAATCGGCTTTGAGCGAGGCCTGGGTCACGGGGCCCCGGGCCAGCAGTGTTCGCAACACGCGCTCTTGTTGCGGTGTCATGACTGCGGCTTAGTACAGCTTTTGTCGAGTGGATACAGGCAATCAGGGTTTGCCTGCGACCCTCGGGTTCGACTTTGCCTTCGGGAAGGAGGTCGCAAGGAGAGATCTAGCCATCCACGCCGCAACGAGCGGCTTTGCAGCGCCCGCTTTCAGGACTGAGGCAAAGGTGTTGCTACTCTTTCGTTCTTCCTGCAGCCACAACGGCTACTTCTCTCCGATAGCGAGTTTTGGGGTCGTGCGCCGCAAGCGCTCGAAGGGTGGCGGTTTGCTCACTCTTGCCACGAGACACAGGCCCAAACGGTTCGGGAACACCGCGAAGCGACTTCGTTTCAAGCTTTGTGATAGAGCCGGTGACTAAACCATAGTGACTGAAATTGCGGCGTCGCAATATCGACGCTACGATTCCCATAGTAGAGCGCGACTTTCTCGCGTTGGGAAAGCTTCACTTCACGATAAATTCGCTGACGATGGGAAATATCCAGACCAGAGGGCACGTCGAAGAGCTTGCTATCTCGAAGCTGGAAGCTCATGGATGGACCGTTGTCGGAGGTGAACGCCGGGGGGTGGATCTGGACCTTTTCGTTCAATTCGACGGAATCAGCGGCAAGGTCTTCTTCCGCAACGCCTTCAATCTATCGCAGGGGATGGCGGAGACTGCCAACTCGGACCCATGCTCCGTGTGGATCGAGCTGGGCGAGCCCGTCGGAGAGCCCACGTGGTGGTCTTTGTGGGACCAATATAGGTTTGGTCAAGGCAGCAAAGAACATGCGTTCATCGCCACCATCATCCACGAAGCTATCGGCATAGGGTGGACGAAAGTGGCTGGCGGAGACGTGGAGCCTGGGCAAACCTGGCGATCGCCGAGCAAGACGCTCGATACCATCATCTCCCGGGCGGCGTGTCTGGCGCCGAGCCGCAACGAGGCTGATCGACGATACGAAATCTGGAAGAAGCAACGGCACAACTTCGGATCTCCACCGAAAAAGCATAGCCTGGTGCTATTCCTCGTCCTTTTGGCGATGCCTGTCGGCGTCATGTTTTTCGACTGGCTCGATAACGGAAAGTTAACGATCGCTTCGATCGTCGGCCCCGTCCTGTTGTCGATCTTGCCCTTCATTTTCCTCCTCGATCTGTTGAAAACCTCAAAGGACCATCTTCGGCGCCCCCGTAACCTGGTCGCCGGAGTGGACGCCGTGGTCAATGCTATGCGGATCACCGGCGTGTTCGACGTTTTCAAGGTGACGACGGCGAAGCTCCGCCACGGCCTTCCGGTGGTGGTTCGCTCCCACGGCTATCTCGACCGTCATCACCAACCCCACGGGAGCCCCAAATCCAATACGAAAGGGTCCCCTGCAAGAGCTGTTGGAGACAAAGGGATCCATATCAACGATACCCCGCACGTGAGGTGGATGTTTGCAACAAGGAGAATTGGCCCAGTTGATTCTGCAACTCCGGGGCATCGGGGACCGGTTGACAGCCGCTATGGCGCCGGGAATGGGTGGCAGACGTTGCTGACGAGCCGTGTCTGGGCAACAAAAAGGACAATTTGTCCGATCCAT
>Ga0116148_1004322_pt1 | contig 12467 bp, 11 predicted proteins | sample AD_UKC055_MetaG_FD_89786 | JGI IMG/M metagenome (GOLD analysis project Ga0116148, IMG submission 89786) | Active sludge microbial communities of municipal wastewater-treating anaerobic digesters from USA - AD_UKC055_MetaG | ecosystem: Engineered > Bioreactor > Anaerobic > Digestate | place: USA... | reverse complement strand
TTACCACCTAACGACACCGCTTTTGTGCATTCTTCTAAATCATTTACCAAATAGTGCGCGAATAATTTATAAAAATCTTCTTCCTTGATTTCCGTTTCTTCTTCTTCGTATTCGGTTGTACCAAATTCCTTCTCTTTTAAATATTTCCGTAAAATATATAATCCTTTTTCTGGTCTTGCTACGTCTTTAATCTCTCCTTTATCAATTTTTTGCTTAAATTCCCAAATAGTTCCGTGAATCGTATTTATTTTTGTATCCGGTAATGCTTCACTTATGCTCCTTATTAAATCAGCATAGCGAATTCCTTTTGGCGAATTTTCTAAAATTTCCCTCGTGGCTTTAATTATTTTTTCTCGTTGTGTGGTCATATTTTAAAAATTAATTTTTATAAAACTTTTTATTTACTTTTTTATCTTCTTTGCTCACGCTGTATTCTTCGTCATCAATTTCGCTGTAATTAGTATAAAGATGGTTTTTGTCTAAACGCTTGAAAAAACACGTTTTCAGCCATTCGATTGATAACCCCCTGAATAAACTCAAGGTGTTTTAGTTTGTTTTACATAAGTTTATTTTCCTAATTTTAAATTTTTAGGAAATTTGAAAACAAAGATTGAAATTATTAAAAATATCGTAACTATTATTTCCGCCATCATTATTGTTTTGCCTGAACCAGTAGACGCTTTAAAAACCAATTTTTTATTACCGCCCAATTCTAAAAGACGTTTGGTTTTTCCCAATAACTCGTCTATTGCATTTTCTTGATAAATTTTTAATTGCATAGTTAAAGCAAGTAAAAACTTTCTAATTGCCCTTAAAATACTCAATTTTTGTTTTACTTGCCAGCACAAAAGCAAGTAAAACAATTATTTTTTGCTTATTTCCTCTGCTCCCGGTAATCGATACTTTGTACCCTTCACATAACCTGATGGTGGGATAATTTGAATCAAAAGGCCACGTTTGGCCCAATTTTTTAACATTTTCGCCATTTTATCTCTTTGCACAATCCCTGTTATTTTCCTAGCTTCTTCATTAGTAATGTATTTATTTTCCTCAAGATAAAAACTTATTTTTTCCCATTCGCTTACTATTTTTTCGTTTAACAAAATTACTCTAACTGCATCTTGTAAATTTGGATATGTCCAGAAAATGGGTGGGTAAAGATTTTGCGTTTTCATTTCAGCGCGTATTGCTCTCACCCCTTCGTTTTGGTCCAAGTTTGGCGGCGATGGAAATTCTCGCAAATGCTTTACTAAAAGGTCATTCCTGTATCCCTCTGCTCGCACTTGTCCGATATTAGCCGGTGTTATGTTGTATGGAAATAAGCCCGGACTTTCTATTTCTACCCTATCCTCAAAAATTTTAATCTCAATGTCTCTTTTGATGTAATAGTCACGGTGAATAACTGCATTTGTAATTGCTTCTTTTATTGCACGTTCTGGAATCTGGTATTGGGTAGTAAAGCCCGATGGGATTTTTATTCCGTTTCTCAAAAGAGTTAAAACATATTCGTGAGCTCTCTGTATCTGTTTTACAACTGGTCCATTTATATTCTCTGGCGTACTAATGAGGTTTGGCGTCTCTCTAATAGTTTCTATTGTTCCTGTATATTGAAAAACTCGTATTGCAGATTTTGTTTCCATTAAGTCATTGGGAAATTCAGCAAAAAGCAGAACTGCGGCTCTTGTCGGCAATAAAATTCCTTTATCATTTTTGCGAGCTAATCCAGTTTTTTCTAAAATTACTTTAATATCTGTATCCTCAATTTTGCGATTTTCTTTCCACTTTTTAAATTCATTAGTATTTAATAAATTGAAATCAACCTCTACTAATTCTCTGTCGGCTTTCTCAAATCCTTTTGCGTAAGAAAATTTAATAACTTCCTGAGGAGTTAATAATTTGTTACTTTTTTCTAAACGAACGTAAACATGATTATTTATTGACCGAAAATTATCAGTCGCTTTTGGTATAAATAATAGGGCAATATTCTTTTTTGCTTCTTTTACAAATATTTTTTCCGCCGGCCAAATTGAGGCGAGCGGCGGAACAATCCGTTGAATTTCTCTTTCTAAGGCATCAAAATTTTGTATATTTTCTTCAATGCCAAAAATTCTGTCAAAACTCTTTATAGTAATTTCTTCGGGGTCATTAATTCCTAAAACAATAACGCCGCCATCGGTGTTGACCATCGCAACTACTGTTTCAATAATATTATTAACAATTTTATTGCCGCGTAATCGTTTAAATTCAATAGTTTGAGTTTCTGCTGGCACTGCTAATATATCTCTTATTAACTCTTGTTGTGTCATACTTTTATTTAAAAATCCTTCTATAAACCCGCAAAATTGCTTCTTCAACGCCGGTTTTTGTTCCTTCAATTTTGCTTGAGATAGCCGCTTCCTTAACGATATGCATTTGGATAAAAAAATTAACATCCGGCACCAAAAAAGAATAGGCATTAAGCTCGCCCAATAAACGAACCGCTTCCTCTAATAGAATATTTTTTGTATGTTCCTGTTTGAAAATTTTGTTTTGTCATAAAGTTGAAATAAGAATATTTATATTTCAAGTTTAAGGCAAAACTTGAAATAAGCCAATTTTATATTTCAAGTTTGATAAAACTCCTTGTTTATTTTCTTATTTTCATCGCTAATTTGATATTATTCGTCATCAATTTCGCCGTAATTAGTATAAAGATGGTTTTTATCTAAACACTCAAGCAACTTTCCTCCCTCAATTCCCTTTTCCCCAGCAGATAGGCAAAAAAGAATAGGTTTAGATATTTCCGTTCTCTGATTTTTCTCAACCGCCTTTGTCTGCTTTGCAAGCAAGCCACTGATTTTTTATTATAATATCAAACTAGTCCAATTATCAAGTGAATTGTCCTTAAAATCTTTGCTTTTTTTATTAAAATAAATCCAGCGTCCGCGATAATTCGGTCTGGTGTTAACGATTATCCCACCAAAATATTTTTTGCCTTTTTTATTTTCGCTTTGAATATAGTTGTATAAACCATCAATTTTTGGACCTGCGACTTGTTTTGTCAGCCCGGCTTTTGTATCAAATAAGCCAATTCTTCCGTCTTTTAATTTCACAATAAAATCAACATAAAAAGGTTTCTTTTCGCCATTTTTGTAAGGAATGGCAAAAAATGTGGCATCTCTATCACCATTTTTAAACCACCAATCCACTTTGTCCGACTTTTCTAAAAAATCGATAAAAGCTATTTCCGATTTCCATTTCTCGTCACTGTAAAATGGTTGCATAATTGATTTTTTACTTTCAACTTTTTTATATTCGCTTCCAAAAGATAAAGTTTCTGGAATATTCCAATTCGGGACCTCAATCATTTCGCTTTCTATTTTTTCAACTTCTTTTTGGTATTTTTCTTTTGCTTTGTTTAAAATATTGACGAAATGCTGAGAATTTTTTTCCGATAAAACTATTTGAATTATTTCGTCTTCGCTTTCACCCCACTTAAAGCCAAAATTCTCATAGAAAAATTTATAGATTGCTTCTTTAGCTCTTGCAACCGATCTATCTTCGGGATAAAAAGGAGTTAAATTATTGCATATAAAAAAATCAAACAATTTTTGCATATCTGATCCACTTGCTTTTATCTTTTTATCACCTATAATTTTTGCCCCAGCCAAAGCGTCAACATCTTCGGCTTTGTAATCAGAAATAATTTTTAGGTCGGATTTTTTCGCTTTAGTATCAATCTGTTTCTTTCGATTATATTCTTTCGCCTGTTCCAAAAATATCTTTGTAAAAAGCGGAGATAACCTTGTTTTCTCGCGATGTCTTTTCGGGTAGTACGAAAGCAAAGTTAATTTAGGGTCAAAACGCCTTTTACTTGTGTAAATAGTGATGTAATTTTTGGCGATATCTTCTGTAATCTCTATGTTATCCAAGTTAGTATAAACATAACCATAATTTAAAAATTCGCTTTTATAATAACCTTTATCAGGCTCGGGCATTCGCATAATTCTGCCAACCGTCTGGATTGAAAAAATTGGGCTGTGCCATTGTCTAAATAAAACTAAAATCTGCGCTCTTGGACAATCCCAACCTAAAGCAATAGCCTGTTTGAAAATTAAAACCTCAACCTCATTGTCTTGTTTTTCAATATTTTCTTTGTTGATATGCTCACCTGAAAGCCAAACCGCTAACCGATTATTCCCTTTTTCGGTAGAAATTTTATATTTATTTTTTAAAATACTTTCCACTCGTTCTCTTATTCTATCTTCCAAACTTGTTTTTCTATCAGGTAATTGAATTAAAACTAAAGGATTAACATTAACTCCCTCTTTTTGAAATCCCTTTATTAATTCTTGTCTTTTTTCCATCGCCGCATCTATAACTAATTCTTCGCTTCCGCTGCTCAACTTTTGCGTTTTTATTTTCCCTTCCTTAATAAAATTTTCAAAATTATCATTTAAAATCACACCCTTTTTAATCATTCCTTCTCTCTTAACATCCTCTAACTGAACAAATACTTTTCCGTCTTCATTAGTAATGGTTGCTGGCGTTGCCGTAACCTCAATTGTTAATTTTGGTCCAATCATCTGAATTAATCCTTGTGAAATTTCACTAGTGGCATGATGATGGGCTTCATCAATGATTAAAATTATTCCCCGGCTATCTTCCTTTGTTCTCTCTAATACTTTTGATAAATTAAAATCCTGCTCATTATCCCGAATATAGACATTGTCCGCTCTATTTATACTTTCCCAATTGAAAAACAAAATTTCGTTTTCGCTAATTTTTCTATCGTCCAAATCCTCAAAATAGGAACACTTTAAAGCTCGGCTCGTTTCAAAATAATTTTCTAACTTCTCTCGGCTTTGAATATGAAGTTGTCGTGGTGCCGTCCAAATAAAACTCAGCGATTGTTTTATGTCTCTATCGTCAACTAACTGCTTCAAAAATTCCGCCATCATTATTGTTTTGCCTGAACCAGTAGGCGCTTTAAAAACCAATTTTTTATTACCGCCCAATTCTAAAAGACGTTTGGTTCTTTCCAATAACTCGTCTATTGCATTTTCTTGATAAATTTTTAATTGCATAGTTGACCTTATTTTTAGAATGGTATTTCTCCAAAATTAAAATTATTTTCACTTTCTTCCTCTGTTAAATCCTCGTTGTCATCTTTGACTAAAACACTTTCTATCTCATCTTTTAGTTTTAATACTTTATCTTTTATTTCATTAACCCATGAAGGAACTTTAACTGAGGTTTGGTTTTTAACTTTCAAGAACAATGATAGTCCTTTTACTGATTTATTTGGATCGCCTTCATTATAAACATCTTTATAGCCAGCTTCTTTAAGGGCAAAATTAAAATCATTCTGAAACCCAAAATAGTTATCTTTAATCTCGCTATTTGGAAAATCACTAATAGAATTCTCTTTTAAAATTTTAAATAGAGCATTATTTATTTCTTTGTGTCGTTTATCGTTATTTTTATCCTTATCCCCATCAAAAATTACAAAGCAAGGTACACCCAATTCCGCATATAATCTATAAAACCTGTCCATCTCATTTTTAGAACCACATTTTACGATCGCGATTCTTTCTTTTACCCAATCAAAGTTTATTTTGTTAAAGAAAAACGGCAATAATAATGCTTCTGAGTTACCCTCAACAAGAATAATCTTTTTGGCAAAAAATGCTTCAGTTGAAGCCATGCTATCAGATGTTTGTTCGTAAGCCTCTTTATAATGTAACCTCAATTTTTCTAATCCTTCTTTTCTTTTTAAATCATCAGAAATATCTTTACCATATCTTATTGCCCAGTCATTCAGAAGCTCTTCCGCGTTGGCATTTCTTATATAAGTGCCCTTATCTTTTGTTTTGCGTACTAAAAATATCTCATCAAAATATTCCAGCGCTAAGAAATATGGCGAATGCGTTGTATAAAATATTTGAATATTTTTATCTTTTGATAGCTTTCTTAAAATTTTATAAAAATTTCTTTGTGCCTGTGGATGTAAAAATAATTCTGGTTCATCAATAAAAATAGGATTTTCTCCGCCTAATTTAATTTCTGAATAAGCCTTTAAAATTGCTACCGTTATTGAAGCCTGCGCTCCCATTCCCAGTTGGGAGGCTTGAAGTTTAAGGTCAATATCTTTTTCGTTTACTATAATTTGTAAAGTTCTGTAGAAATCCCACGGGTCGTATAAATTTAGATTCACTTCAAAATCATCTATGCTTCTATTCAGCTGTTCGGCACTTTCTTTTTTTAATATGTCAATAAAATCGCTCATTATTTTTTTACCTTCTGCATTTTCAACCGAAAATAAAAGATTGTCTCTTATTTTGTCTAAATCTTCCTTCAATTTATCTGATTTTTTAACCTCTTTTTTGCCATCTTGAATTTTTTCCTCAAGAAATCTTTTATTTATATCCTGTAATAACCTACCTAGAAGACTCCACCTGTCCGATGGTAAATAATCAACGATTGTTCTTTTATTGCCTATATATGCGCAACAAAATTGCTCTCTGTTTACGTTTTTTTGATATCGCCCATTTTTAAGGATTAAGAAATTGTATTTTGGTTTACTCTCGTTTAATTCAAAAGTATAGCTATTGTCAAATTTTAAACTAATAAAGATTTTATTTTCTTCATCTCCGAGATAATGATCGGATTTTTTAGTAGAATTAAATGTTGGATAAGTTGGACCGAGCAACCAGTTTATTGCTTCAAAAACATTACTTTTGCCAGTATTATTTTCACCGATAAAAGCATTTAAGCCAGAATTTGGTTTAAACTTCAATTTTTTTATACTCTTGTAATTTTTTATACAGATTTCAGTTATCTTCATAATTTTTACTTAAAAATCCTTCTATATACTCGCAAAATCGCTTCGGGGATTGGCGACAATTGGACTTTTTGCTTCACGTCTTTAAATTCTTCATCAAAAGTTTCATCACTTAGAGAAAAAACATAGACGCTGAATTTTCCTTTTATATCTTTAATTGCTTTTTTGAAAATTGGAATTGCTACTTGGTCCCAAATAATGCCCGTATAATGGTTTGAATTTTTGAAAATCTTAAATCTTTTATTATCAATCACTTTTTCAAAAGTTCCTTCTTTAACACAGAGCATTTCTGTTGCCTGCTGGGTAAGTTTAATTTTGTTTTTGTCAGTAGGCTCATTATAATCAACAAAATCAGTTTTGAAATATTTTAAGTTCCCACCTAAACCTTCTACTTTTTCGCCTTTTAAGTTTTTATATCCCTCAATAACCTTTTTAATTCTTGGATAGCAAATATCTTCAGCAATTTTTAAGCCACTGCCATTGTTGTTCTCGTTGTTAGTGCACAGAATAAATTTTCTATTGCCACCATCTTCTTTATTGAGTTCTAAAACTGCGTGAGCGGTCGTCCCAGACCCAGCCATGAAATCTAAAATTAATGAATTCTGTTTCGCAGCAATTGTTAAAATATATTTAATTAATTTTACAGATTTAGGATATTCAAATACTCTTTTACTAAATATATTTTCTATTTCGTTAGTTCCTGTTGATGTAGCACATAAATCTTTAGGTATCAAATTATTAAAGGGATATTCGCGCTTAATGATATTTCCTTCATTATCACAAAATTCATATATTTTATAATAGACATTAAGAATTCCACCTTTATTTTTTTTAAAAACAATAAAGCCATTTTTTAGTCCCCACTCTACTTTCTCTTTACTCCAACGCCATCTCCAGACTTTTTTATAATTATCTTTTCCGCCAGGAACCGCTGTCAGGTTACCTTTTTTTATTGGGAAATCTAAACTCTCTATATATCCAAGACTTTTCCTATCCAATTTATTCAATTTGTATCTTCCTCGTTCATTAACATATTTATCAGTCAAAATATAATTACTTGTATCTGCCTTATATCTATTCAAATGTAACTTTTCTCTATTTCTCGCATAACATAATATATATTCTGTCTCTACAGTAATATTATTTGGATCAGTACCCGATCCCCCTTTACTTCGCCATATCAATTGTGCAACAAAATTATTTTCTCCAAATATCTGGTCCATCAATATTTTTAATTGTGCTACTTCGTTATCATCAATTGAAATAAAAATTACTCCGGTGTCTTTTAATAAATTCTTTGCTAATTCCAATCTTTTCTCCATAAAAGAAAGCCATTTTGAATGGCGGTAAGAATCTTCCCTATCAACATAGTGATCGTTGAAAATAAAATCTTTGTTGCCAGTGTTATATGGCGGATCAATATATATGACATCAACTTTTTTCGCGTGGGTATAATTTAAAACTGAAAGAGCATGATAATTGTCGCCTTCAATCAATAGGTTCATTGGCTTATTTTTATCGGTAATAATTTCTTTGTTTTTTACCTCTTTCAGCACTGGCAGTTTTTTCTTACACATCTCAACAACCTCTTCCGGTTTTTCTTCCCAAACAAGGCCGTATTTCTTCTGTTTCTTCAATTCTTTTTTTAATCGTTCATTTTCCGCTTTTAATTTTTCAATTTCAGATTTTTTTGTGTTTTTGGGCATAATATAATTTAGATTATCCCTTTATTTTTAAAACTAAAGAATTTATCTTTGGCCACAATTATATGGTCAGCCACTTCTATCCCCAAGATTTTTCCGGACTCAACTAATCTTCGGGTTAATATTAAATCGTCTTCCGATGGTTCGGGGTCGCCTGATGGGTGATTATGTGCCAAAACTATTTGAGCGGCAAAATTTCTAACTGCCGGCTCAAATACTTCTCTAGGATGGACTAAATTAGCATTAAGCGAACCAATAGAAACGGTTTCTTTGTAAATTAACCTATTACGGGCATCAAGATACAACACAACAAAATTTTCTTTTTTATTCTCTTTAATATAAGCAAGTTCTTTAACGGCGTCCTCGGGAGAGTTTATATAAATCTCTTTTTCTGATTTTTCTTTAAATAATCGGCTACCTAATTCAATTGCGGCTAAAATCTGGATAGCTTTTGTTGGGCCTACTCCATGCATATTCCTTAACTCTTCATAAGAAGCCTCTAAAAGTTTTTTGTCGCCGTATTTTACTAAAATGTCATCTGCAATTTCTAAGGCGTTTTTACCTTTTAATCCTGTACGCAAAAGAATAGCTAATAACTCTTCTTTTTTTAACGCCTTTGCGCCTTTCTTTGCTAATTTCTCACGCGGTCTTTCAAACTCCGGCAAATCTTTAATTGTTTTTTTAGATTTAACTTCCATAGTTTTACTTCAATAAATTATCAACGGAAACATTGAGGGCTTTAGCTATTTTTTGGAGTGTGCTAATTGAAGGATTAGTGATACCGCCTGACTCCAATTTTATGACCGTGTTATAGGAAATATCAGCCAATTTAGAAAGCCGGTCTTGCGATAAGCCCTTTTGTTTTCTTAATTTCTTTATATTTTTACCTATTTGTGAAATCTCTCTTAACATAGTAGTATCAAAATAATAGAACGTATGTATAAAATAATCCTCATCTATAATTATGATACAAAATTATTTTGATAATGTAAAGAGAATTTTAGGGAGTTTAATTTTAAATGCCCGCGTAGGAAGGGCTAGAGCAAGGGCATTTACTGAGAATAATCTAGAAACTTAAATTTATTATGCAAAAACAAAAAACGGGACACATTGTTTTTCTTGTCCCGTTATCAAATTATCGAAGGACTTCTTTTTTTAGCCAATGAACTGCTTTTTTAAGGGTTGGCTCTTTTTCTTTCTCTAAAAGAGAAAGTATTTGACAAGCAACTTCTTACCAATTTTCAATTTTATCTTTGAGTTTCACCGTTGTTGTCAAAGCGGCTCTTTTTAACCAAATATTTTTAGATTTTGCCCAAGTATATAGAGCTTCGATTCTTTCTGGTGATCCTATTAATACTTTCACTGCAACTTCACTACTCATTGTATCACAAGTTGCCCAATTATTAATATATTTTTTAATTAATTTTTCAAGTTCAGAAATGCTTAATTTTCCACCAATTTTGCTTAAAAGAAATATTCCAGTCATTTGATTCTCAAACACTTTTGTTGACATCAACTCTTTGACAATCTTTAACCAACTCTCTTTCGTTTCTTTTTGAAATCGTTTGAAGTACTCTTTAGCAATTTTTCTAATTTCTTGAGTTTTTACCCCATAAGAAATCACCTTTTTACCAATTAATCTATTTCGGCTCCTTGCAAATTTTTTGTCGCTCAATTTCCTCAACTCTTTATTAATAAAAACAGAAATTTTGTTATTTAAATTTGCCATAGATTGTCACCCCCTCTAAATTATTAATCCTCGCATCTTCCCTGGACAAGATTATTCAAAATCCGCAAGCGGATTTTGTTCAAAATTTTTGCCAAAATCAAAAAAGTGATATTGGCGGTGTTTTTTGGACGAAGTTCGAACATTTTTTGAGCAAAACTCCGAATGATTGCGCGCTTCGCGCGCAAAACCAGAACGCTCGGGCGGGCAAAAAGGAAGAGGGTTGGGGGGAGGAATTTTTGCCCGCCCTCGCTTTCCGCCGCCGCCGAATTTCGTGCCAACGAAGTTGGCGCACCGCTTGATTCCAATTTACCAAATTTTATTCCTTTTCTGCAAATTCTTTTTCCAATTCGGGAACAACTTTTTGACAATCGCCCTTTAACATAAAATCTTCATTTCCGAGATAAGAGGGTTGGCTTAAATTAATCGCAATGATTTTTCCATTTGGATTATTTTCTTTATACCAGCCGAGGAAACCTCTGTCATCATAGCTTAAGCCAACCGTAACCACTGCATCAATATCTTTTAACCATTCTGGCTGGACATTTTCTTTTAGCCACGGACCGGTCAAATGTACTGATTTTACACCCGCTCTTTCCTGTAAATGATCAACGTTTTCAGTAAAGATTTGCGACTTTAATTTTTGGGCGAGTCTGCCAAGCGATTGATGAGCGGGCGTTGCAGGTTTTTCAAAAGCGGCTTTTGTAAATTCTTCCCATGAGTCAATTACTCCCTGCGGATTGGCAGTCGCCTTTTTGAGCAAGCCGTCTACTTTTTCCGACATTTCAATTCCTAATGTTTCCTGTAATTGATCCATACTATGAACTCCGCTTGCTATTGAAATACCCGCGCCAGTGTAAAATAAAACTTTTTTATTTTTCAAAATTTCAACTAACTGCACTATTTTCATCTCTTGCGGTTTAGGCAACATTCGTTCTCTAATTTCAACTCGAATTTTTTCCGCAACTTCTTTTGAAAAACGACTTGAAAGATCGCGAACCGCTTCGCGGTTTTGTTTACGAGAAGCTTCAAAAGTCTGCTCAACTAGTTGTAAAATTTCTTCGGATTTTAATTTTGAATGTTTTGCCAAAATCTCGCTCATAACTTGTTTGTTTGCGTCGTCAGCGACAAAACTATCAATCATACCTCTTTCAAAATCCCTAGATTGGGCAACGCGATATTTTTTGTTTTGACTTGGGTCGGGTTCTTCCATTTCCTCTTTTGGTTCTGGTACTTCGCCATGTTTCAAAACATAAACCGTTTTTTCAACTTCGCCTTGCTTTCTAGTTTCTTTTGTAAACTTTTCTTTTTCTTCTTCACTTAATTCGTCTGGCAACGAATCAAAATATTCAACCATAAAAAACGGCTTGCCGTCTTTATGCCCAAGATAATACCGTCTTGTGTCAGAAGAAAAGGAAAAGCTCATTTCGCCTTCTTGTTTTCTTTCTTCTTCGGGCGAAACTAATTCTGGGCCTTCAAGTAAAAGGTTTGTGGGTTCTTCTTTGATCTCAGGTGGTCTTGGCTGATTAAATTGTTTTTCAAAATTTTCCATAATGATTTTTATTTTAATAGCTCATCTGCCGAAATTCCAAGGGCTTCTGCTAATTTCTGAATTGTCGCAAGCGTGGGGTTTCTTTTTCCATTTTCAATCCCACTAATATAAGCTCGGTGGACTTCCAATTTTCGGGCGATTGCACCTTGCGACAATTTTTTAGCGATTCTTATTCGCTTTAAATTTTTTCCTAGTTTTGTTGATATTTCAGCCATATAAGTTATTAACATTATAATACTTGTTGCATTATTAGGCAATGTTGTATTATAATGATACATATGAATAAAGGGAGAAAAAATGTTGTGTGCGCACGGGTAGGCGGAGCAAACACAACTTCAAATCTGGCGGCGCATTTTGCAAAGCAAAATACGAAATTCGGCGGCGGCGGAAAGCGAGGGCGGGCAAAAATTGCGAGATGAGCTTGTGGAGATAGAAACAAAACTTGATCGCTTGCTTGATTTACAGCTGGACGGAAATTTATCGCAAGCGGAATATACTGCTAAAAAGCACAAGCTCATTCTTGCAAAAAAAGATTTGGAAGAACAAATCTCATCTTTTGGGCGAAAGAGCAATAATCGGTTCGAACTTGCCATAAACTTCATAAAAGAAGCCAACCAAGCCGAAAAATGCGCTCAACAAGAAAATCCCGAAAGGATTCGGGAT
>Ga0116148_1004316_pt1 | contig 12479 bp, 8 predicted proteins | sample AD_UKC055_MetaG_FD_89786 | JGI IMG/M metagenome (GOLD analysis project Ga0116148, IMG submission 89786) | Active sludge microbial communities of municipal wastewater-treating anaerobic digesters from USA - AD_UKC055_MetaG | ecosystem: Engineered > Bioreactor > Anaerobic > Digestate | place: USA... | reverse complement strand
GTTTTCACGGGAAGACTTTGTAACACAAATCAGCGGTTGGAGTCGGTTCAAGGACGAAGAAAAAGATCGAAATGTGTCTGTGCGTTCTTTGGAGGACGATTTTGACTGCATAATTCACACATATCTGCCGCGCGTAAAATCTAATCCGGAGAGGGTTGATCCTGAAAGCAACATAGACTGTCCGCTGGGCGAGCTCGGGCTTGTTGGCATTGCTGATCGTCGTAGAAAGACCTACCGGAAACTTCCGCCTGCTAAGGGCACGTTGCCGCCATTAGTTTTGCTGGCAGTCTTGTCAGACCAAGCAAATAGTCAAGACGAAATACGCATCGCGGATATTCAAAGCGCACACTGCAATGCAGGAAAAATTTTCAATCTCGACATCATTACGCTCACGGGACTGCTATATCAGCTTGAGTTGCTGAAGCACTTGAAAGTTGTTCGGACGGCAGGACTGGATGTCGTTCGCTTCACGTCGAAGCGGACATTTGAAGCGTGCGTAGAGTTGTACTACGGAGGACTGGGGAAATGAACCTCCGCGACCTCATCACACCCGCGACGAATTTTCAGAATTCGATCAATCTCGCTTACGACTTGCACGATGGGAGAAAGATAAAGGCATTCATCCCGACTACTGCTTCGGTTGAAGTCATTGGGGAAGCGCTGTATGCTACGCGTCCGAAGTCCACGCAGCGGGCGCGAATTCTCATTGGTGCCTACGGTCGCGGAAAGTCGCACATCGTGTTGGTGCTACTTGCGCTATTGCGTATGGAGGGAGACAAAGGCATCTTCGCCGCTTTACTGGCGAAGATGCGGGAGTATGACCTAGAACTGGAGCGGTTTGCGCGAGACTACATCGAAAGGAAACGTAAACTTCTACCGATAGTCGTGCGTGGAAGCAACGCTACGCTTTCGCAGGCTTTTCTGAACGCCTTGCAGGCTTCACTGACGGAGGAGCGGTTGGGTGGGCTAATTCCAAGCACGCATTTCCAGGCGGCCCGGAACGCTATTGAAAAATGGCGAACCGATTATCCGAATACTTACAAGGCGTTTGTCAGAATGCTCGGTCGTCCGGCTGACTCTTTTTTGCTCTCACTCGAGGAAAACGAGTCGGCGGCCTACGAGCGGTTTGTGGAACTGTATCCCGAACTGACCTCCGGTAGCGTCTTTAATCCTTTCCTCGGCTTTGATGTGCCCGACCTGTACGAAACGGTGGCGGGAAAGGTGAAAGAAGCTGGCTATGCGGGGTTGTACGTCGTTTACGATGAATTCAGCAAATACTTGGAATCAAGTATCGCTACGGCTACGGTTAGCGATACTAAGATGTTGCAGGACTTTGCGGAGAAGTGTAATCGTAGTGGGGAAGCGCAAATCCACCTGACTCTCATCTGCCACAAAGACATTGCTAATTATATCGACAGCGATCTTCCGAAGGAAAAAGTGGACGGTTGGCGTGGCGTGTCAGGCCGTTTCCAGCACGTGAACCTGCACAACAATTTCTCACAGGTTTACGAAATTATAGAGTCTGTCCTCCAAAAAAATGGTAAGGCGTGGTCCACATTCCAGAGAACTAACAAAGGCCATTTTGAATCTCTCCGGGAGCGGTTCATAAAGAATCGACTTTTCGACCCGCATGAGGTGGACTGTGTTATCGAAGGCTGTTATCCTCTTCATCCGCTGTCGACCTTCATTTTGCCGCGCCTTTCCGAACGCGTAGCGCAAAATGAGCGCACCCTTTTTACTTTTCTTGCAGCGCAAGAAAAGCGGGCATTGTCTGCGTTTCTTGAAACGGCCCATGGCGGTTTCCCGTTGCTCACGCCTGATTGCCTTTACGACTATTTTGAGCCGCTGTTGAAGAAAGAGCCTTACGCTAGCGAGACGCACAAATTATGGCGACTGGCGGAAAGCGCGTTGCGGCGCGTGGGGGAAGGCTCGCTCGGTGCGAAGATCATCAAGACTCTCGCTCTCATCTATCTAGTGGAGCAGTTCGAGAAATTGCCTCCGACGGTTGATTGGGTTATCGATGCGTTTCGACTAAGCGGACATGATGAAAGGGCTGTGTCTGAAGCATTGACAGAGTTGCGCGAAAAAGAATGTGTGGTCTATCTCAAACGCAGCAATCAGCATTTGCGTATCAAGGAAAGCAGCGGCGCTGACATTCGCTCTGAGGTCGCCACCTTTATAGAAAAGAACCGTCCTGCGCTCGCCGTTACGGACATCTTGAACGGTTCCGCGTTCGATAGCTGCCTATATCCAGTGCGTTACAACGATGAGAATGACATCACGCGCTATTTCGACTTTGTCTTTGTGTCCGGTGCGGAGGTCCTCGCGGTTGCCGATTGGTCGGCAAGGCTAAAGGCCACCCGCGCTGATGGAATCGTGTATGCGGTTGTGCCGTCAAATGAGAAGGCAGCTAAATCCGTTCGCGAAGCGGTGGTCCGTATTAGCAAAGCACATCCGCGCCTGCTCTTCGCCATGCCACCGAGACCTGTTCAAATCGAAGTCGCCGCTTATGAATACGAGGCCGTACGGCGTTTGAGAGAACAGGCTGTGGACGATCCCGTGTTGCGTGAGGAATACGACATTTGGCTGGATGATCTCTTGGAGGTTATAGGCGCGTTCGTCGCAACATACACACATCCCGGATCAGGTATAATGACGTGGTGGCATAACGGGAAAGAAATCGAGCTAACACGCAAGTCGCAGTTGTCTGAGAGGCTCTCGGAAATCTGTGAGTCGGTTTATAAGAAAACCCCGCATATTAATAACGAATCCATAAACAAGAACGAGCTTTCTGGAACTGCTCGTAACAGTCGCGCAAAGGTTCTCGCGGGTTTGCTGGCTAATGAACTCTCACCTACTCTGGGGCTAATTGGTACTGGTCAGGATGTTTCGATCATGCGTAGTGTTCTGGTTGTTACCAACATATTGAAGGATCCCGCCGTGCCAGTGCTTGACTTGGAGCCACCGGATGGGAATATGCGCCATCTCTTGCGGGTGATTCAAGATTTCTTCGACGAAGCTGCAAAACGCGGCGGTGCAAAGTTTGCTGACTTGTATTCTACACTTGCGTGCCCCGAGAATGGCATTGGTCTTAAACGTGGTGTGATTCCCGTTTTCATCGCAGTTGTCCTTCATCGGGTTAAACGTAACCTAGTGATTCTGCGAAGCGGTGTTGAGGTTAGGATCACCGCCGACTTGCTGGCTGATATCAATGAAAACCCCTCTGAGTACACAGTGACTCTGGAAGATTGGAACGATGAGAAGGCTGCGTACTTAGCGCGACTGGAGAAATGTTTCGCGGAACATGTGGTTGAGGCTGAGAAAAGTCACAACGCCTTTGCTTATCTCGTACTCGCCATTAATCGATGGTATATGGCGCTCCCCAAATATGCGAAGGAGTTGCAGCCCAAAGTGCCGGCCGACATAAGAAAATCAAAATTTATGGTCTGTCTTCGCCAAACCAACATCAATCCTCGAGAATTTCTTTTTGAAACTCTGCCTAGTATTTTCGGGAAAGATGCTACTCTTTCCGGCGTTGCTGATTTGGTTGCCGACACAAAAGAGACCTTTGATGGCGCAGTTCGCAACTTGATCGTCAAATTAAACCATGAAGTCAAGGAGATGTTTGGTAAGGGTAACGAAAAAGCAAGCTTAGCATCTGTCGTCAAGGACTGGCACGACGGCTTGAAAACCGAAACTTGCCAGCGTCTTTTTGAAGAGGGGGAGAACCGCATTCTTGAGTTGATGGCGACCGTCACGCACGATGAATTTGCTTTTCTTCAGCGCATTGGAAAGGCTGTTACTGGATTGCGAGTCGAAGACTGGAACAACGACACGGCCACGGTTTTCTTTGCATCCCTAAGGGCTTTCAAGGATAAGATTGAGGCTTTCAACAAGAAAAAAAAGGACGACCCGGCCGGTACGGGGTATCGTTTGGTAATTGCGGGAAAAGACGGACGTGAAACGGTAAAGATATTCCCGCAGACCAAAACTAGTCGTCGGGCTGAGCTTCTTCGAAACGAGATCACTACAGCACTTGATGAAATGGGGCAGTCCATCTCCGATGCCGAAAAACGCCAAGTAATTATGGAGATACTGGAAAAATTATGCTGAAGACGCGCACAGCGTATTTTGATAACGCAGCGACCACTTTTCCCAAGCCGGAAGAGGTGTACCGCTTTATGGATATATTTTACCGTGAATGTGGGGTTAATGTCGGACGTGGGCAACACAAATTGGCCGCAAGAGCGTCAGCTTTAGTGTCAGAGACTCGTGAGTTGTTGCTCGACTTGAATCACTGTCCAGAAAAACGAGTTGTATTCACGCCATCGGCGACCGAAGCGTTAAACATCATTCTGCGCGGCATCGGTATTAAAGATGGTTGGAACGTATATGTGTCGCCTTTTGAACACAACGCAGTCACGAGAGTGCTACACCACATTGGGCAAACTGTGCGTATAAATTTGCGGACACTGGAGGTTCATGACCTGCCGAGCATTCAAGAACAGTTCGCTGCCCATAGGCCGAACCTTGTCGTGATGAGTCACGCCAGTAACGTCTGTGGCGCAGTCGTTCCAGTTCATGCGATTTCTGCTCAGGCTAGGCCATACGGTGCAATTAACGTGATAGATATGGCTCAGACGATGGGGCTTATCGATACGGAATTGAGCAGTAGTGAAATTGATTACGCCGTGTTCGCCGGGCATAAGACTCTTTACGGTCCTTTGGGTGTGGGCGGTTTCATCTGTTCTGCTAGCGCTAATCCCACCCCATTGCTCTACGGCGGAACGGGCATCGACTCCGCTAACCTTGATCTGCCCATGTCACTGCCAGAGCGCTACGAGGTAGGCAGCTTAAACATTCAAGCGATCGCAGGCCTGAATGCCGCACTCAAGTGGATTGGTGCGATAGGCATACACACCATTTGCAAACGTGAAGCTGAACACCGTAACCGCTTGTTGAGTATCTTTTCTCAATTTTCTAACGTGCGCGTCGTGGAGCCCACACATCCCCTTTCTGAACACATCGGAGTAGTCTCCTGCGTTATCAAAGGCTACGCCCCCGACGAAATTGGCAAAATCCTTTGTGCCTGCGGCATTGCTGTCCGTACCGGACTACACTGCTCCCCCGATACCCACCGACAGCTTGGAACATTCCCGTCGGGTACAATTCGTTTCGCCCCGTCCTATTTCACCACTTCTGACGACTTTGCCGATCTAGAAGCAGCACTTGACCACATCGAACAGAACAGTTAACAAAGGGAAATATCATAATGAACTGGTCTTCTCCCACACACCCAATTTCTGACATTCGCGAATGGAAAAGGAGCAGCAGACTCGAGTTGCAGCCCGATTTTCAAAGGAATGTCGTCTGGACAAAATCGGCGCAAATCGCGCTGATTGACACAATTCTACGTGAGATTCCTTTCCCCAAAATTTATATTAAGGCCAAGATTCGGGATGAAAACACTTATCGCATCGTTATTGATGGGCAACAGCGTATGACGGCGATACTTGAATTCGTTGAGAATAGGCTTCGCTTAAAGAAGACACATTTGTCAGCACAATTTGAAACTTATGACGGCAAATTATTTCATGAATTGCCTAATGAGGCGCGTAACCGTGTGCTGCAATATAAAGTCGACTTTAATGAACTTGCTGACCCAAGTGATGAAGAGGTTCGTGACATGTACGCGCGCATTAACAAGTACACGGTGCAACTTAATAAGCAGGAGTTACGCCGTGCGGACTATCCTGGCGACTTGATGAGCGTGGCAGAAGAGCTGTCGGATTTCCCGTATTTTGACGAAGCTAAGATGTTTTCGGCTGGTCAGAAGCGGCGGATGCTTGATGTTGAGTTCATTCTTGAATTGCTTTGCATTATTCTTGAAGGCGAACAGGATAAGAAGGATTGTTTGGATGATTTTTGTGATCGATATGTAACACTGAATGGAACCTTTCCTGAGGAAAACAACGGTTGTTTAAGGAACATTATTCCAAAACTGTTTTGTGCCGAAAATCCAAATGGTGAACAACCCGCAGAGATGGAAGGATTTCTGGTGCGGTTGTCTAGAATGTCGGATGGAGGCAAAGCACTTGTTTATAGATTCTGCAAGATTTTGGCTGACGTTGCGATAATCTTTGAAAAATCGTTCCCAATTGCACAAACTCGGTTTAAGCAAAAGGCGGATTTCTACAGCCTGTTTAGTTGCATCAACGAATATCAGAAATGCGGTCGTAGTCTGTCAGACGATAAGCTCTCTGAAATTCGTGTTAAATTGCGCGATTTGAACAGTGGCATTGCGCCACATTCTGACGATCAAGCCTTTAGTGATTATGCGATACGGTGTATTTCCGATGCCAATTCGCTTTCCACGCGAAAATGGCGGCGAGAGTTCCTGGATAAGCACTTATCATTTGCATATACAAAAGACCCCACCTTGCAATAACACCATGGAACTGCAATCTCCACGAAGCAATAAAGTCTGGATAATCGGAAATAGCCTGATTTCTGATACGGGACGTTCTTTCCGGCTTGAAGATGAGCTAGGTAGGGGCGGCAACGGTGTTGTCTTCAATGGGATCGACACAATATCAGGAGACGAATATGCTATTAAAGTTCTTCTTGTCCAAGGTGGCGTGGCACAAAAACGATTTGATCAGGAGATCAAGTTATTGCGTGAAATATCCCACGACTATCTAATACGATTTATTGATTCTGGAAAAACAGAAGCGGTTTTAAAAACTAAACAGAACGAAAAGACTGAGAAAGTCAACTTCCCTTTTGCTGTTATGGAAAAAGCAGATGGTGATCTTCTGTCGTTTTTGAAAGAACAAAATTGGCACATCGATTATGAAATTTATGCGCCCCAATTTCGGGGCTTGGCCAGTGCTCTTGCAGAATTGCACAAGAAAGCAATACATAGGGATATAAAGCCTGAAAACATTCTGACAAAAGGAGAGAAGTGGTTGTTGAGCGATTTAGGACTATGCGCTCTTGTAAACGACAACGAAAGAATTGATGTTACGCAGACAAATGAGATAATTGGACCCAGGCTTTGGCCATCACCGGAATCATTGAACCAGTCGTATCAGGGATATTCTGACGACATTTGCACAGCTTCGGATGTTTATCAACTGTGTGCAGTGTTTTGGTTTGTGTTGACAGGGAAACATCCTCTGGGGCAAATCAAGCCGAGCGACTTTAACGTGGATGAAGGGGCGGCGTTACTGTTCGGTAAACTTCTCGAAGCACTTTCGTACGACAAGAACTGGCGTCCGGCCAACGGTGCAGAATTGTTGGGTGCTTTAAATGAGGCAACTATCGATAGGTGATCGATAAATGACCTTGCGCGACCTGCCACTTAAAGCCGAATACCGCACGTTTATGGACGACATAGCGTCGGCTTTTTATGTGCCGCTGCTATCGAGGGCGATGCTGTACCGGCGTGCAGTTGGATACTTTTCGTCATCGATTTTGGCTCAGATTTCACAAGGGGTCTCTCGGTTAGCTGAAAATGGCGGTACTATCCAGGTTGTCGCATCTCCTTATTTAAACGACGATGACATTACGGCAATCAATCGCGGTTATGAACGGCGGAATGAGGTTATTCGTTGCGCAGTGATTCGCGAGCTGAAAGATCCGAAGGATGAGTTCGAAAAGAGGCAGCTGAACCTTCTTGCAAATTTGATTGCGGATGGGGTGTTAGACATTAAGATTGCATTTACTGAGAATGAAAAACGTGCAGGCCTATATCACGAAAAGATGGGGATTATTTCGGATGCAGAGGGAAATACGGTTGCATTCGCCGGCTCCATGAATGAAACGCAAGCTGCATTATCTCTGAATTATGAGACGATCGACGTTTTTTGCTCGTGGAAAGGCGCTGATGAGGCTGCACGGGTGCGGAACAAGGAGTCTGCATTTACGTCGATTTGGAATGATACAGAGCCAAATGTCCGAATCATTTCTTTCCCTGAGTTGAAAAGTGAGATGATTAGACGTTATCGTTTGGCAGGTACTGGCGACTATGAGATGATGTGTTCTAGTTACGGTTCGACTAAAGTCAGGGAATCGGCTCGGGGCGGTGCGGTTGTGCCGCCAGATGTTCAGTTGCACGATTACCAGATTGAAGCGATTGACAATTGGGAAAAAGCGAATTTCCGTGGCATTTTTGATATGGCCACGGGAACTGGAAAAACATTTACGGGTTTGGGCGCAGTGGCAAGGCTATGCGACAAGCTGGGTGGGCGATTAGCTGTGTTCATTGTCGCCCCTTTCCAACACCTTGTGGAGCAATGGGTTGACGATATACGCAAGTTCGGAATGGAGCCGATCATCGGTCATAGTGCATCCAAACAAATTGACTGGTATAAGCGTCTCGATAATGCCATTCGAGACCAAAAACTGAAACTTCCGGGAAGTGCATTCTTTTGTTTTGTCTGCACTAACGCAACTTTTTCGTCTGGAAAAGTCCGTGGATTGATTGCGAAAATCAAAAACGATACTCTTCTCGTTGCGGATGAGGCGCACAATCTCGGCGCAACACAGATTCTGTCATGCCTCACGGAAACCTTCAACTACCGGCTCGCGCTCTCGGCGACCATCACTCGGCACTATGACGAAGAAGGCACTGACAAACTTTTTGGCTATTTTGGGGAAAAATGCATTGAGTACCCTCTTAAACGCGCGATTGTTGAAAAGATGCTTACCCCGTATCAATATCATCCAGTACTTGTCACGCTAGATGCTGACGAACGCGATGAATACGACCATCTTACGTTCGAAATGGGGAAATGTCTGACTACGAAGAATGGTAAGACGTTACTAAATGAGAAGGGTAAACGGTTAGCAATTAAACGTGCGCGGGTGGTTGCCGGCGCGAAAAGCAAAATCAGTGCATTAGAAGAGACCATTCACCCGTATGTAGCAGACACACACATTTTGGTTTACTGTGGGGCGTGTAAACTATTGCTGGACGAGGAGGGCGCGCGTGGGGTCGACGATGATGAACGACGGCAGATTAGTGTGGTGAGTGCGTTGCTTGGTAACAAACTCGGCATGACCTGTTCGCATTTTACATCCCGAGAAAATGTCAAAGAGCGGGAGGAGTTGAAACGACGGTTCACAAATGGTGATTTGCAGGCTTTAGTCGCCATCAAATGTCTAGACGAGGGCGTAAATATTCCGGCGATCAAGACCGCGTTCATTCTCGCAAGTACCACAAACCCCAAGGAGTACATCCAGCGACGTGGACGTGTATTGCGCCTTTTCACCGGCAAGAAATATGCCGAGGTTTATGACTTCATTACTTTGCCGCGTACGTTGGAAGAGGTGAGGGGGTTGACCGTTGGACAGCTAGGTAATCTGATGACCCTAGTGAAAAATGAGGTGAAACGGGCGGAGGATTTTGCGTCGCTGGCTCTGAATGCCGGTTCCGCGCTGACAACAATAGGCGAAGTTAAAGATGCTTACCGGTTGTACGAAGACCTGAGTAACTACGAGGAGTTCTACAATGACTAAGACCGTAAACGGCATTGAGGTCGATGTGGAAAAGGCCAATAGGCTGTTGATCTGGCTTGTTGAACGGGAGTCGGAAAATCTCCGTTCCCGTGAGAAGAACGATACCGAGATGGCGAAGTTTATTGCCAAGCGCATTGAGGAGGAAGTCCAATGCTTATAAAATCTGTAAAAGTTTATAACTTCCGGCAGTTCAAAGGCGAGCAGAGCCTTGACTTCGCGACAGACGCAAAAAATAACGTCACAATTGTAATGGGTCCGAACGGTAGCGGTAAGACGGCGCTTGCGCAGGCCTTCAAATGGTGCCTGTATGGCGAAACTGATCTTGGTGACAAAAGCGTGTTCTGCAAAGCGGTCGAGCTGGAAATGCTGCAAAACACGAAAGAAAGTTGCCACGTCCAGATAGTTCTTGAGCACAAGGGCGCTCCATATACTATTCGCCGGACCATGAGGGTACGGAAGGAATACGGCGGACGGCTCAAAGAGGATCCTCCCGAACTTTCTGTTGCGAGCAAGACACCCGACGGACAGACAAAGAGTATTCCGACGCCGGAATTGCGTATCAGGGAAATCCTACCGAAAGATCTTTCTCGTTACTTCTTCTTCGACGGTGAACGTATTGAAAAAATGCGCGGAGAAATCGGCAAGGGGAAGAGTAAAGAGTTTCCAGCTGCTGTTCGTAGTCTGTTGGGACTAGATGCTATGAAAGTGGCGATCGACCACCTTAACAAGGTTATCCGAAGATATGATGAATCCTGTGATCCACATAGTGATGCTAGGATGCACGGTTATGCTCGTAGAATATCAGAACTTAATACTAGGATTGACCAAATTTCGCAGCGGTTGGATAAGCTTGGTGCCGAGATGGAAACGGCGGATAACCGCTGCATCGAACTGCGCCAGCGGATTCTGGAGAACAAGGCCAGCGAGGAACTAGCGCAACAGAAGGCGCGGCTTGAGAAACTGCGTAATGACCTGATTAAGCAGAGGGATGGCGCTGTGGCGCAAATGCTGGAAATATTTAACAAAGACGCGCTAGATTTTTTCGCTGCACCCTGGATGCAGGATGCGATGAAAACGCTGAAAAAAGCTGATAAGTTGGATAAGGGTATCCCTGATATCCATGCGCGGACACTCGATTATCTTCTGAAACGTGGTGTCTGTCTGTGTGGTTGCAGTCTGGAGAAAGATAGTGAAGCTTGGGAGACAATTGAAAAAATACGCGACTTCATTCCTCCAAAATCTATCGGCACTCTGTTGGACAATTTTTCTGATGAGTGTGCCTTACGTGCGAAAAACGCAAGCGGGTTTTTCGGACAAATGGAGCACCACTACGGTATAGTGCGTGACCATGCAAAAAATTATGGGGAAAACGAGGAGGCCATCAAGGAACTGGTTGAGAAGTTGAGAGGGCGTGAGGATGTTGGACACCTGCAAGCCGACCTGAGTCGTTTGGAACAGCATTTGAGCTCGCTCCGCAACGAACGCGAGTTGCTCATCCGCGAACAGGGTAGCAAGGAAACAGAGTTGCAGCGATTGGAGACCGAACGCCGCGATCTTGCGTTGAAAGACAAAAGCAATCGCAGAATTGAGACCTTCAAAGCCTATGCGCAGGCAATGCGTGACTCGCTGAACGGCACCTATTCGAAAAAGGAGGCGGAAATACGTAACGACCTGGCGAAGACGGTTGATTCCATCTTCCGGCGTATTTATAAGGGTGGCTTTTCGCTCGCACTAGATGAGAACTATAACATTGCCATTAATGTTACCGATGTCGAGGGATGGCGCGGCGATACTGAAGTCGAAACCTCCACCGCCCAAGGTATTTCCGTTTGTTTTGCCTTCATTGCTGGTGTAATTGAGCTGGCCCGGAGAAACAAAGGTGATAGCGGTCTAACCTCAGAAGTGTATCCGCTAGTCATGGACGCGCCGTTATCGGCGTTTGATAAAACACGCATTCGGGCCGTATGCGAAGAACTGCCGTGCGTCGCAGGACAAGTTATCATCTTTATCAAGGACACTGATGGCGATCTTGCCGAGGAACATCTAGGCAGGAAAGTCGGCAGACGATACACCTTTGACAAGAAAACCGAATTTGAGACCCTATTGCGGGAGGGCAGATAAAATGGCTGGAAAAAACAGTGGTCTTTTTCAGAAAGAGTATTCATTTCGCGGCGGTCATGCCGAACATGTGCAGGCGTTGACCTCCAAATTTGGCTCACGAAATAGTCAGCTGTTCAACCGCAATCTTGATGTGTACATGATTGCTCCACTGGTTGGTTTTTGTTACCAGCGGCGAGGGAATCCCGATCTTACCCCCAACGGAGAGACCACTAAAATCTTCCCTGAGCAGTTGATAAAAGAGAGCCAGACGCTGTGGTTCATCTATCGTCTGATTCTGCTACTCGACAAGAAACATGAGAGAGACTTCGAGACACGAGTGCACAAAGCGTTTCGCAACTATGGCAAGCCTGAAGCGGAAGAAGATGAGATGCTTTTCGATTCCTATGTTCTGGGAGGGGTGGAGCTGCTGTACGAAAAATTGCTGGAGAATGGTCACTCCGAAGAGGATTACATCAACAATCTCTATGACTTTCTGTCAGACTTTAGCGAGCGTTATTACAGCACTCTTTCTGCTGACGACATTCAGGAAACTGTTATCAAACTGGCAAAAACAGGTCGCACGACCTCTCGAAACTCGCGAGTTTGACCTTTGAGGCCAACTTGCCGACGGGTCGAGAAACTGTTTAAGAGAGTCAGCGTGTGAAGTGCAGTTCTGGGACTGTTTCTTTTTTCGCTGTGCAAGTGGACTATTAACATTAGGTTCCTCAGATTCCGGGCACTTCACGAGAATCTGTGGGTGTACTCGGGCGGCATAGGCAGGTCGCCCAAGGCGTGAAACAAGGCGATTCTTCGGATTTCCGGGTTCCTGAACCCCCTCGCCAAATTGGATACGAGTC
>Ga0116148_1004312_pt1 | contig 12488 bp, 10 predicted proteins | sample AD_UKC055_MetaG_FD_89786 | JGI IMG/M metagenome (GOLD analysis project Ga0116148, IMG submission 89786) | Active sludge microbial communities of municipal wastewater-treating anaerobic digesters from USA - AD_UKC055_MetaG | ecosystem: Engineered > Bioreactor > Anaerobic > Digestate | place: USA... | reverse complement strand
TGCCGCCACCACAACGAACACCCACCCAAACCCTCCCTAGCCGTAGGGAGGGCTTAGCCGGGGCAAGCCCCGGCGGACAGCATTGATCACTTCCTCGAACAAAAGGTAATCCGATACAAAATACCTGCTTGTCTCACTGGAAAATTTCATCATCATTCCCGCAGGTGTATCGGCATTCAGGTTGGCACACTCACAGGTCAGATCGTTTTTTTGAGCATTGATAATGGAAAAGAAAGTGTCTTTTATTATGGTCTGACGTGCTAAGAATAGCTTTTCGTCAACAGAGTTCATAAATTATTTTCCAATCTGGTTATCAGTTCCTTCGCCAAGGCTGTCTTGTCTTCTATATGTTTTAACACTGCGGCCACAAATGGATTCTTCTCGAAAATACCCCTTACCTGTTCAAAATCAAGGCGGCATTCATCCAGATCTCCGTCGGCTCCGAAACTTGTCATGGAACTTAATGAAAATTCGTGCCGGGCATCTTCATAGAGCAACTTATCCAATCCCACTACTGCGTCTTCCCATTCCCTGACAATCGTTTTAATTTGATCCATGGTGATCTTTTGTGGATCTATATCATAGAATTCCCTGATCTTGGAATACGCCCAAGTCCATTCGTAATAGTAGTAGTTCCTGTGCATTTCCTCAACAAGGCGGTTGATATCCGCTATGGTGCGGATTTCACGGGTTTCTATCCCGCAGATCAATTTTTCAATTTCTGTTTTTGGGGCTATAAGGCCCGATATGTCCAGCCATTCACCCAGACCGATTGTCGTATCCGGACGCAAACGTTCCCTGATCTCATCTATTGACTTGAAATGTGTTTTTTCCAGACGTTTGATTATGGAGTTTCCCAGGAACTTTTTGATCGCAATTTCGTAGTACCTGATACCGTTTACCAGTGAGGTGTTTTTGATCTTGGTGCTTTTGTATGAGAAAACATCTGTCGTCTCTCCCGAGACCCTCATCAACTCCCTGAGGATGGACCTGCCGTTTAGCATTTTCTGGATCGTGAAAGGACTCAGCAGGTTGTAATTGATCTGGTCCAGTTTGACAGGATCTTTTCTCTGGTCCCGTTTTGGCCATTTCTGGACATCCCGTATGGTCCCCACACTTTTTAAGTTGACTCCGGGAATCAGGTAAGTCGTGTTGTCCTGCTCTATCAGGTATGAAAAAGGAAGAGAACTGGTGTCTGTATTGTTCACATGCCTTCCCAAGACAAGAGAAAAAGCCCCGATATGCGATGGCCATAGGATGTAAGAATCGGAAGTGGTTTTAGCGCCTCTTTCCAGGATGCCCTGGTGTATGGGCCCCAATTTGTACATATGGTTGGACTGGTTAGAACCCGAACCCGCATTCATGAAAGAAAACATGCCTGCAATGAGCAGGGTGGATTTATGATGACTGACGGTAAAAGGTCCTGCAAATACCGAAGAGGCTTCCCCGTTTTCTCCGAAACAATTACTGAAAAACAGCGAATCATGCGCAGAATAGCCTTTTCCTAGTATAGTCCCCTGGCCTATGAAGCATTTTCTGATGTTAACCCCGCTTTCCACCCTGGCCCCGGAGGATATGATAAAATCTTCACAGTTCACTCCGTGGCCCATGTAAACGGGGTCATGTGCATTTCCATTGATGCTTCCGTTAACCAGCAAGGAGATTCCTTCTATGTTCGTACATTCTCCTATTACAACATTTTTTATTATTCCCGAATGGCTGATCGTGACATTATCCCCTATGGTTCCTCTGTCAGATGATACTTTTTTGGAATATGTGCTTACAAGTTCCTGCATTCTTTTAACCAGCTCTGTTTTATGCCGGTATAATGCAAGGATGTAAGCAAAATGAGCAGTAAGCTTGTTGTTTATAGGAACTTCCCGGCCGCCTGATTCGTTAAGGACACGTACTTCCACACCGTTACCGAATGAGGACATCCCTTCCGTATAGATCTTGTCAACATTTTCTATGATACAACCGGACCCAATGTTATAATTTGCAATATAACTGTGGATGTTTTCAATGCAAGTATTGTCACCTACAGATACGTTGTGCAATTTGGCATTACAGATACCAGACTGGATCCGTATTCCGGCAGGGAGCTCTTTTTTTGTTTCAAAAACACCCAGACGGATATCCCCTGAGAAAGCAGTATCCCAGACCCTTTCCGGCCTAAAACCAGGCGCTACCCAGACTTTGGTCCAGTCTTCGGAATGACAACGCTGCTCCTTAAGACTGGCAATCTCCCCCTGGCTGATAAGACGGTAATTATCCATAAATCAGCTTAATTCCAAACAATTATATCGCTTGCAGGCTTATAGGGTATCTGGTGAACTGTAAAAGCATATTGCTTGAAATTATTGATTACCGATGCAACCCTCAATCTGCCTACTTTCAGCAACCTTGAGGAAACGTCCGGAAATTCCAGGTTAAGCGTAATAACCTGGTCTTTGGCAAATGTTACTTCCTGTAAAAAGGGGGTTGAAGTGTAATATACCATTGGAAAAACAGCATATTCAGTAATATACGTATCATCAATCAGTCCTTCAATACTTATGAATTGTACATTACATGAACGGTTAGCTTTAATGCTTATTGTAGCATATATTGTTCCTTTGGAGGGATCGTTGACGTCCCTCACTCCATTGCAGTTGATTAATGTTGCTGTAAAATAGTTCACACCATCGGTAAACTCATAAATAACCTCTTTGTACAAAAGTGATACCTGCTCCTGCTCTTTGTCGCAGGAAGAGAACACGATCATAGAAAGCATGAATGCACCAAGTAAAAGGAAAGTTTTTTTCATAAGATTATTTTGAAAAGGATTATTATCAAGGTCAAAAATAACATAAATAACGGATATGCATATCAGACGCAAGATAATTTTGCTTTGCTGCATCTCTTAAAAAAAGAAAGCCGCCCTGTTTAGACGGCTTTCGGCGAAATCGGTTCCTTGAACTAAAAACGATAAGAAACACCTATCGTATCATTAATAAATCCGTATCCAAGGTCACATATAAATGGTACGACTAATGTAAAACTTTTTTCTGAAATATCAAAAAATCTTTACCTTGTAAACAGAAAATAACTAAGAACCTTGTCATGAAAAAAATCATTTCCTTGCTGTTTTTGCTCGTCATTGCATTATTTTTCGTGCAATGCAAAAACAAAGAAAATCAAGAAACATGGGCCATTGTGCTTCACGGTGGAGCAGGGGCCGGAAAAAACATGAGGCCCGAAGTCAGGGAAAAATACCTGGACCTGCTGGACCAGGCCCTGCAAACAGGAATCCAAATGCTTGAAGAGGGTGCATCTGCCATAGACGTGGCCACACGGGTAGTCGTCTGGCTGGAAGACTGCCCTGATTTCAACGCGGGGAAGGGAGCTGTGATCAACGCTGAAGGAATCCATGAACTGGATGCGGCGGTGATGGATGGGAAAGATCTGAAGGCTGGAGCAGTTGCAGGCGTGCGTGATATAAAGAATCCCATCCTGGCTGCCAGGCATGTTATGGAAGACACTCCTCATGTGTTGCTCATAGGGGAAGGAGCCTCGGCTTTTGCTGCCTCCGTGGGGCTCACCATAGTGCCCAATTCTTACTTTTCAACCCCCGAAAGGCTGGAGCAGATCCGCAGGATCCGGGAAAAGAAGGAAAACCCAGATCCCAAAGGAACGGTGGGGTGTGTTGTCCTGGATAATAACGGCAACCTGGCGGCAGCTACCTCTACCGGAGGTATGAGTGGTAAACGCTGGGGAAGGGTGGGAGATGTGCCTGTCATCGGCGCAGGCACATATGCCAACAACAATACAGTTGCAGTTTCAGGAACCGGACACGGGGAATTATGGATCAGAAGGTGTGTGGCCTTCGATATCAGCGCCCTGATGGACTATAAAGGCTATTCTGTGGAAGAAGCTGCCCGTGAAGTCATATTCAATAAGATAGATAAGATGGAAGGCTCCGGCGGAGGCGTGATCTGTGTTGACAAAAATGGCAGAATTGCCATGGAATTCAATACAGATATCATGTACCGGGCCTGGGCCACGGCAAGCGGGCAGCGCGGGACGGCCATTGAGGATTAAGCCACCTGTGACTTTCAGCGGCCGCTTTCCAGGATCAGGTTTTTCAGATCGTTGTTGAAATCTTTCTCCGCAAGGAGCTCTTCCAGTGTCATGTGCATCCTGTAGCGCCAGTAATGGGGTACAATGGCCGGCACATTGATGCGCTCATCGTGGGGATTTTCCCGGCGCAACTTTCCCGAAACCGACATCCAGTCCTGCCACGGCAGTATGCACAGCATAGCACGACACCTAAGGTGGTCCCTGATAACCTGCATGCAAATCCAGGGTTCACAATAAACCGGAGCCTCTCCGGGCATTCCAAGAACAGTATTGAAAAACCGGTTGGTGATATTGCGGTCTTCTTCCCACCAACCCCTCAGGGTGCTGGTGTCGTGCGAGCCAGTAGTACAAACACATAAATATGGGTAAGAGGCAGGATCGCCAAAGTCCCGGTACTTGTCCTTAGGCATCCGCTGAACCTCCAGGCTGAGCATGGCCAGTTCTTTCATCAGTGGCGGCACACAATCGGGTATCATGCCCAGGTCTTCGGCACAGCATAGCATTCTTGTTGCCGTGATAAGGGGAGGCAGTTTTTTCATGGCCTGGTGGTACCAGAACTCATTGTGCCTTTTGTAAAAGAAGTGGTCGTAGAGGCGGTTGAACGCAAACTTGGAATTATCGTCCAGGGCCTTGTACGAATAGTTGAACTGGGCCGAAATCCTTGGATGGTAGGCATCTTCTTTCCCCGGCTGAGGAACAAAGAGCACGTTGGCTGCAAGATCCAGCAGGCTGTTGCACAGGATACGGTTTTCTTCGGTGTCTTTCAGGGAACTGAAATGAAGTGCAATCTTCCTTTGGGTGGAAAAAGCCTCCTTCAGATGGTAACGTCCGGGGTGTTTTCCCGGATCCAGGTATTTTTTTCTGACAAAGTCTGCCTTATCCCCGAATACAGTGAACAAAATATCATCTGTAATATAAGGCATTACCATCCTGTCCTGGTCAAAGATAAGACCCCACTGACCAACCTCTTGTGCAGACATTGGCATGGCGGGATCAAAATAACCCATCAGACCCTGTGTTTGCTGTTTTGGAATGGTCCATATCCTGAAGAAGCCAAGAATATGGTCAATACGGTAGGCATCAAAGTAACGTGCCATATTTCCAAACCGGTTCTTCCACCAGGCATATCCGTCCTTTTCCATGACTTCCCAGTTATATGTCGGAAAGCCCCAGTTCTGGCCCTGCACAGAAAATTCATCGGGCGGAGCGCCAGCCTGTGCATCCATATGGAATAAATGGGGCTCGGTCCAGGCTTCAACGCTCAGGGGAGTAATTCCTATGGGAATATCTCCTTTCAGAATAATACCTTTGCCGTTCAGGTACTTATGGGCATCGGCAAGTTGTTTGTCAAGGTGGTACTGGATGAAAATGTATACATCCAGGTTATCAAATTCCTGGCAGAAACAGGGATCGTATGTGGCATATCTGCCCCATTGAGAAAAATCTGCCGTACCGAATTTATCCCGTAAAACGCAGAAAAGTGCGTAGGGTTGCAGCCATTTCTTGTTTTCCTTGTAAAAAGTCCTGAAGGAAGATGATTTCATCACTTTCTCTCCGGTTTGTTCAAAAAGGTAACGGATGGCTTCCCATTTCAAAGCCGATACCTTGTCATAGTCCAGTTGTGGAAGTTCATTCAGAGCCTTTCTCTTCTTTTCAAACCGGGAAAGGTCTGCCGACGAACCTTTCGGGCACATGGCATTGATGTTTGCGTAAAGAGGGTGCAGGGCCATAATGGATATGCCTCCATAGGGGTAGGAGTCAATCCAGTTGTGGTACATTGTGGTATCGTTCACCGGCAATATCTGGATAACGCATTGCCCGGTAATGGAGGCCCAGTCTGCCATTTTTTTAAGGTCACCAAAATCTCCGATACCCCAGCTATCTTGGCTGCGCAACGAAAATACAGGAACTGCGGTTCCGGCGTAGCGCAAACCTTCCACAACGCTACGGTAAGGCGAATCACTGATCACCAGGTGTTTATTATTCCCGTCTTCTTCGGGCAGAGGCGGAAAGATGCGATTTTCCCCGACTTCCCATTCCACCAGGGAATTCTGTCCGTCCCTGCGGATGATATATTTATATTCGGGAGCACTCTGTCCCAGGTCTGAAAAGGATATTGCAGCTTCCCAGCAACCTGACCCGGTATATTGCATGGGAATTGCACGGGACGGATTCCACATTCCCAATCCTTCAGAATTGCCAGTCATGGCAAGGTGACACTTTGAAGGAACGGCTACACTGCGTGTAATAAGGGCAATGTCCGATTTTTTCGGTGTTGTAGTTTTATGGGTAAGAAAAACGTAGGAATAGTCCGGATCCATCCACCGGTCAATGATTACACTATTTGTTCCGGCAGGGAGTCCTTTCTGGCAGTGCGTTGCATGTTCGGAAACAACAGAGCCGTCATGACAGGAAACGCCATAACGGTAGAAAAGTGTTTCAGGTAAAGATTCAGGTTTTATCCGCAGTTCCCACCAGCCATCCTGCAGCCGGTTCATGTGTGGCGATTTTTTCAAATTTTCATTGCCTAATTCAGGTATGTTACCGCTTAAAAACAAGTAACTTTCCTGAAATGCATTGTAATGAATCCGAAAAATAATTTCCATAAAGACTTATTTGATTGTAACAAATATACCTAAAAAAAAGTTCAGTATTTTTTGTAACTTTACCCATTATGTCAAAAAGCAGCGCTACACATCTGATTATCCATTCTTTTGCCTTGGCTCACGCTCTGGTTTGTTACTTTCTTCATGACTCATCTTTTGGGGACACGTTTCTGCTTACCTGTCTGACAATTGCCATGGTTGTGGTACTAATCCGGTTATATGACGGACCGGTGGAGGTGATCGTGGGTTTGTTGCTGCTTGCTTCTTTTGCAGGTTTTTTCCTGGGAACTAAAGGGGCCCGCTTGATTCAGACGTATTTTCCGGATCTGAAAATCATCCTGAGTTACGTGGTTACAACAACATTTGTGACCGAATTCCTGGGCTGGTCCATTTTCTTTGTGGTGCGACGCAAGAAAAAATAACGGATAATGGCACCGGTAACAAAACGAACCACTATCATAGAAGTGCTGCTGCTGGCTTTCTTTGTGTTGGCATTCCGTCTGGCTTTTGAAGGGGCCATTCCTTTTTTTCAAAACAATTTCAATCTGAATTTCAACGAAACACTCAGCCGGCTCCTGGGTAACTATCCGCTGGCCCTGCTGATGATAATCCTTGATTTCCTGCTGGTCTGGATGCTGGTACGTCATATAGATTACGGAGCAAAGCCCATGTTGCGCTTATTGCTTGAACTATCCGGACTTACTGTGATCGCCCTTTTTTCTGCCATACTGGTAAGAATCATGTCTGCCCGGGATGGTCCTGCTGAGGGTTCTTTTTTCAATTACAATTTCTGGTATACCGCCCTTGCTGCTTTTTTTTTCAACATGATTTTCATAGCCGGAATGGACATATATGCCTACTACGGAAGGGTACAGAAAAAAGCCCTGGATATTGAAATAAGCCAGAAAAACAAGGCCAGGTATCAGTATCAGCAGCTTAAGCATCAGCTGAATCCGCACTTTCTTTTTAACAGCCTCAATTCGTTGGACTACCTGATCCGCACCGATGCCGGAAAAGCCAGTGAATACGTAAGAAAACTGGCCTCGCTGTACCGCCATTTTCTGAACATAGGGGAACAAGAATCCATTATGCTTAAGGAGGAACTGGAATTTGTTGAGCTTTATGTAGATTTATTGTCTCAGCGTTTTGACAATTCACTGAAAGTTACTTTCAAAATAAGTGAAGAGTACCTGAACAGGCTGGTAATCCCATGCAGCCTGCAGGTGTTGATGGAAAATGCCACCAAACACAATATTGTAAGCAAAGACAGTCCCCTGGAAATTTTGATAACAACAGAGGATGACCACCTTGTAGTGAAAAACAATGTACAGCCCAAGATCTATCAGAACTCTTCTACCGGAGTTGGATTGAAAAATATACGAGGACAATATTTATCTGTTTTTCAAAAAGATATTGTAATTATTAAAAGCGGGCAAACGTTTGAGGTTCGCCTGCCAATACCGGATTAGGCAATGAAAGTACTTATACTGGAAGACGAGATCCCTGCACAGATGCAGTTAAAGCGGCTGTTCAGTGTTTATTATCCCGATGCTATAATCGCCGCTGTCCTGGACTCGGTGGATAAAGCTGCCAGGTGGCTGGCACTAAACAGTGCCGACCTGATATTGATGGACGTAGAACTTTCGGACGGTGTCTGTTTTGAATTGTTCAACAGGATTTCACCCATGCCTCCTGTGATCATAGTCACAGCTTATGAACATTATGCTTTGGCAGCATTGAAAAAAAACGCCGTGGATTATCTTTTAAAGCCGGTGGGGGACTCTGAATTTGTGGAAGCAGTCGAAAAATGCATCAAATCCGTTGAAAGGCCACAGGACCTCCATAATCTGGGCAAACTCATAAACCAATATCAGGATTTCAAACAGCGGTTTGTCATTAAGGTAGGTGACCAGATTATTGTAATTAGCACAAAAGACATCGCGTACTTTTTTTCCGAGGATAAAAGTACCTACATCATGACCAGGGAGGGAAAGCATTACCTCTCTGATGCCAGCCTGGAGACCATTGAAGAACAGCTTAATCCAAGAGATTTTTTCAAGCTCTCCCGTAATTGCATTGCCAGTATATCGGCAATTAACTCTATATCCAAATTTTTTAACAGCCGGCTGCGCATAGAGCTGCTTCCTCCGTACAAACAATCCATATTAGTAAGCCGCCAGAGGGTCCCTGTTTTCATGCGCTGGATTGAGGGGGAATCAGACTAACAATCCGGATAGATTTTTTTGCATTTGGTCAATATTATTATGCAATTCGTCGGACTTGCTTTAATATTATTAAGGTAAAGAGATTAAATTCATAAAATTTATTATTTGATCCTTGACCATGACACAAAAGAAAATGACATTCTGGAATATCTGGAACATGACTTTCGGCTTTCTGGGTATTCAATTCGGGCTTGCCCTGCAAAATGCCAATGTCAGCCGAATTTTGCAGTCTTTCGGGGCCGATGTGAGCCATCTTTCCCTGTTCTGGATTGCTGCTCCCCTGACCGGAATGATTGTTCAGCCAATCATTGGCCACTACAGCGATCAAACGTGGACACGCCTGGGAAGGAGACGTCCTTTTTTCCTGACCGGGGCCATTCTGGCTGCCCTGGCACTTGTTCTGATGCCCAATGCGCCCATGCTGGCGCCCATTATTTCGCCCATGCTGATTGGAGCTGGGATCCTGATGATCATGGATGCCTCCATCAATGTTGCCATGGAACCTTTCAGGGCTTTGGTGGCGGACCTTCTTCCTTCGGAACAGCGGACAATGGGTTTTTCTGTGCAGACATCACTGATAGGAGTAGGGGCTGTTCTCGGGGCCATCCTTCCTTACCTGTTGACCAACTGGTTTGGTATGGCCAATACACCGGATGTAGAAGCAGGACACCTTGTTGCCAATAACGTTAAATATGCATTTTATATAGGGGCTGCCGTATTATTTGGAAGCGTTCTCTGGACAGTCATTAGTACCAGGGAGTATCCTCCTCAGGAAGGAGTAAGGCCCGAAAAACAGCCTTTCTGGCAGATCGGAAAAGATTTTTTATCTATCCCCAAAACCATGAAACAATTGGGGTCGTTCAATTTTTCTCCTGGTTCGCGTTGTTTTCCATGTGGGTCTATATGGTACCCGCTGTTGCAGATCATTTATACGGAACTACAGACACAACTTCCCGTGCCTATGCAGATGCCGGTGACTGGGTAGGGATACTGCAGGGAGTATACAACGGGGTGGCAGCCATCTTTGCTTTTCTGCTTCCAATGATATCAAAAAAAATCAGCCGTAAGGGAACCCATGCCTTGTGCTTGCTGATGGGTGCCATCGGTTTTCTGTCATTTTACCTGATCAAAGACCCACGCATGCTTGTTTTCCCCATGATCGGGGTAGGAATCGCCTGGGCAGGGATCCTGGCCATGCCTTATTCCATCCTGGCGGGTGCGCTGCCTGCACACAAGATGGGCGTTTATATGGGCATTTTTAATTTTTTCATTACCATTCCACAGATAATCAATGGTCTGGTAGGAGGGGTAATGGTTAAATACCTGTACGGAGGCAAAACCATCTTTGCCATGGTATTCTCCGGACTCTGTCTGCTGATCGCAGCTGTAAGCGTATTCTTTGTGGAAGACAGGGATGACCCGGTACAGCTTGCTTTCAGAAAGAATAGAAAAATTGGACTATCTAACTAAAATATTATTAACTAACCTAAATGTTTATGAAAAGACTGATGACTTTTTTGCTTGCGGTCACACTCTTCTCTGTTACTTCTGTTTACGCTCAGTATGAAGTAAGGGGAACGGTCGTCGATGTTAACGGCGAAGCGGTGATTGCAGCTACGGTTCTACAACAGGGAACCAGTAACGGTGTCACGACAGATCTGGACGGACAGTTTACCCTTAGAGTGCCATCTCCTGAAACTCTGTTGGAGATATCATTCCTGGGGTATCAAACCGTAGTTGTTGCGGCAGGGAACGCAACCAGGATCGTTTTGCACGAAGATTCAGAACTTCTGGAAGAACTCGTGATCATTGGCTATGGAACTGTCAAAAAAAGCGATATGACAGGTTCTGTTGTGGCCATCAGGGCAGAAGAAGTGAATCGTGGTGCGGTGGTTTCTCCTGACCAGATGCTGGTTGGAAAGGTTTCCGGACTGCGAATAACACCTGCAACAGGCCAGCCCGGTGCTTCTGCTACCATCAGGATTCGTGGTGCTGCATCCTTGAATGCATCCAATGATCCTCTGATAGTGATTGACGGAGTTCCCGTGACCGGGGACGGAGGAGCCGGAATGGGCAACCCGCTGGCTTCTGTCAACCCCAACGACATAGAAAGCTACACAGTCCTCAAAGATGCTTCTGCAACGGCTATCTATGGTTCAAGGGCCTCCAACGGTGTTATCATTATAACCACAAAGAAAGGAACGGGAAAGGGTTTTAACGTCAGCTACAATTCCAGTTACTCGGTAAAACAGAACGCTTCCTCCATCCAAATGATGACAGCCGATGAATACCGTGATTTCATGGCCACAACGTATCCCAATAACCAGATCATTCCAACCCTTCTGGGAACGGAGAATACAGACTGGCAAAAAGAGATTTACAGATTGTCCTTTAACACGGACCAGAACGTGAGTCTCTACGGGTCGACCCGTCACATGCCCTATCGTCTGAGCCTTGGGTATAACCTGGATCAGGCCACCCTCAAGGTCGGAGACAACCAGCGTGCTAACGTGGATATAAGCCTGACACCCAAGTTCTTTAAAGAGCACCTTACTGTTAATGTCAACGTTAAGGGAATTTACCAGAAGACCAACTGGGCCAATACGGGAGCCATAGGAAATGCCATGGCCTTCGACCCGACCAAACCGGTATATTTTACTAAAACCGACGGGAGCATAGATACATCAAAGGCAAATGGTTACTGGAACTGGTTCAATGCAGATGGCAGTGCCAATACCATGGCCAGCACCAACCCGCTCTCAACAATTTACGACTACACCAATTTCAATCAAACCTTGCGCTCACTCGGGAATGTCCAGCTTACTTATAAAGTACATGGACTGGAAGATTTAACGGCAAATGTGAACGCTGGTTATGACATAGCCGACACATGGGGTGAAAGGCACAACGCCCTGGGCTCCATCTCTGCCATGCGTTCCAGCAATGACTTGTTTGTTACTTATGAAAATTACAACCTGAATACATTACTGGAAACATACCTGAATTACAATCACGATTTCAGAAACAGCAACCTGGATGTGATGGCCGGTTATTCCTGGCAGCATAACTACGTTCAGTACGATGAAGAACAATTCAAGAACACGGAACCGGATGGTCCGGGTGCCCACTACTATACAGCACCCACCAATGCCAAGGAATATTATTTGCTTTCTTTCTTTGGCAGGATCAATTATTCCATCGCCTCTAAATACCTGTTCACCGTAACCTTGCGTAACGATGCCTCGTCCAGGTTCAGCAAAGCCAACCGCTGGGGCTTATTTCCCTCGGCAGCTTTTGCCTGGAACATCGGCCAGGAGAATTTTCTGAAATCAAGTAGAGCCGTTTCAGCCCTGAAACTCCGTCTGGGCTGGGGCAAGACCGGACAACAGGACATCGGTTCGGATTACTATCCTTACCTGGCCCGGTATCTTTCCTCTTCTGCTATAGAAATGAGGTATTTCATGGGTGACGGTTTCTATACCACACTGGCACCCCTGGCTTACAACGCCAACCTGAAATGGGAAACCACGGAAACCTA
>Ga0116148_1004311_pt1 | contig 12489 bp, 10 predicted proteins | sample AD_UKC055_MetaG_FD_89786 | JGI IMG/M metagenome (GOLD analysis project Ga0116148, IMG submission 89786) | Active sludge microbial communities of municipal wastewater-treating anaerobic digesters from USA - AD_UKC055_MetaG | ecosystem: Engineered > Bioreactor > Anaerobic > Digestate | place: USA... | reverse complement strand
GGAGAACTTCTCGGTGTTCAGCGGGTACCACACCTCGACCAGGTCGCGGTCCTTCTTGCACACCTGCTTGTAGGTGACCAGGACCTTGGCGGGCTTGTTCGGCTCCAGCGGGAAGGCCCGCGTCTTGTACAGCCCGAAGCTGACGTACTCCAGCAGGGCGGGGTCTTTCTTGCGGCGCACGATGGACTCGTAGATCTGGCGCGCTTCCTCGGCCCGCATGAGCTTGCCCGCCATCTCCTTGCCGTCCACCACCAGCGTCATGGAGTCGATCGCCGCCCCCGGCGGGATCGGGAAGAGGTACTCCACCTCGATCGCACCCGCCCCGGTGTTGACGAACTCCTGGTCGATCGACACCGAGGCCACCTGGTCCCGCACCGTCATGTTCACGTGGTGGTACTTCACCGCCCACGAGCCGCGGACCTGGATCTCCGGCCGGATGGGAACGATCATCCCGTCGGCCAGCAGTTGTCCGCCCAGAAAGGCCACCGTCAATAGCGCCAGTACGATGTGTCTGCTCTTCATGATCTGCTCCTTAGTCGCTCGGCCGGGCCGAAAGCCGACTGCGACAGGCCCAGCCGTCGTCGGTCCTATCGTCGCCTGTCATTTTGACGCGCCCCGCGGGCAAGTGTTCCGGGAAAACGGACTTTCCCATTCGGTTTTCCCGAAGTGTTACAGCGGCGTTACAAGGCAACGCAGGCATCTGCCTGCGATTCAGGATCGTATGCCCTCGTGGGTACACTGGGTTCTGAGCCTCAGGCAGGAATGTCTGAGCTACCGGGCGAGCCCATAGAACGCCGCCGCGTTGTCGTGGAACAGCTTGCGCTGCTGGTCGGCCGGGCGGCAGGCCACGATCTCCTTGAGTGCCTCCACCCACTGGCGCAGCGTGGCCGCCCGCGTGCAGACGGGCCAGTCGCCCGCGAACATCACGCGGTCCGGCCCGAAGGCGTCCAGGCAATGATTGATCGCCGGAGCGATGTCGCCCGGTTGCCATTTGCCCTCTTCGCAACGGGCGACGATGCCGGAGATCTTGCACACCACGTTCTTCTTGCCGGCCAGGCGATCGACGTCGCGCCGCCACTGGTCGGCGTCGTGCGGGGGCTTGGTCAGCGTCCCCGCCACGCCCGGCGCGAAGGCCTTCGGATGGGCATTGCCCACGTGGTCCAGTACGAACCGCGTGTCGCCGCACGCCTCCACCAGCGTCAGGGCGTCGCCCAGGCCCGTCGGCGGGGGGCACAGGTCGAACCGCAGGCCCAACTCGCCCAGCCGGCGGACGTGAGAGATGAACGTCTTGTCGGCGTACAGCTCCGGCCGGCCCTTCGGAGCGGGTACGATCTGCCGCAGGCCCTTGAGGTTCGCGTCATCCTGGAATGGCGCGAGGTACTCGCGGAAGCCCGCGTCTTGCAGCCGCCCGCCGACGACGGCGGCCACCGTCACCGTCTCGCGCTGCCGGCACTGCTCCAGGATGAGCCGGGCCTCCTTGGACTTGTCCTCGTCGGCGACGGCCACCTCCATGTAGACGGCCTTGGCGATCTTCAGCCCCGCAGCCGCCTGGTCGTAGTCCCGGGGCAGGAAGCTCCGCTTGAGTTTGCCGTCCACCCAGGGCAGGCGGAGCTTGTCCAGGTCCCACAGGTGCTGGTGCGTGTCGATGATGGGCCCGTCGTAGCGACCGGCCGCGGGGGGGCTGTCGGCTGCGCCGGCCCGGGCGGATATGGCGGCGATCGCCCCGGCGGCCAGCGTCACGAACTCTCTGCGGGTGGTCTTCATGTCGCTGCTCCTGCTGCCGTATAAGGGTAGCCGATGAGGCGCAGACGCTCCACAGGATTCCGGTCTCCCCATGGCCCGGGCGTAAGCTGTCCCTTCCACGGGCGTTAGGCAAGCCGGAAGGAGAACGGGTCGTGAAGATATCCTCTCGCTTGTGCGCGTTGGCGGTTGCGGTGGCGTCCTGCGGGCTGTTCGCGGCGGACAAGCCCGCTGTGCAGTCGCCGCCCGCGGGCGCCATTCAGGATGTCTGCTTCGTCGCCGACTTCGACAAGACCCCCCAGCGGTACATGATGATCCTGCCGGAGGGCTTCCAGGCCGACCGCCCGCACGACCTGCTGGTGGCGCTGCACGGGCACGGGTCGGACCGCAGGCAGTTCGCGACGGACAAGAGGCCCGAGTGCCAGGCCGCCCGCGACGTAGCCGCCAGGCACAAGATGGTCTTCGTCTCGCCCGACTACCGCGCGCCGACGTCGTGGATGAACGCGGCCGCCGAGGCGGACGTGGCCCAGATCATCGCGGACCTGAAGAAGCAGTACCGCGTGGGCAAGGTCTTCCTGACCGGCGGGTCGATGGGCGGGCTCGGCTGCCTGGCCTTTGCCGCACGCCGGCCGGAACTCGTCGACGGCGTGGCCTCCATGAACGGGACCGCCAACCTCCTGGAGTACGACAATGCGACCTTCCTGCCCGCCATCGCCAAGAGCTACGGCGGGACGAAGGCCCAGATCCCGGCCCAGTGGAAGGCCCGCAGCGCCGAGTACTGGCCCGAGCGCCTGACCATGCCGGTCGGCCTGACCACCGGCGGCAAAGACACCGCCGTTCCGCCCGACAGCGTCATCCGCCTGGCCGGCGTGCTCAAGCAACTCAACCGGCCCGTGCTCCTGATCCACCGCGAAACCGGCGGCCACAACACCAACCTCCAGGACGCGACGGCGATCCTGGAGTTCGTCATCGAGAAGGCCAGGAAGCCGAGCGCCGGTACGCCAGTATCCGGGGCAGAGGATCACGAGCCATGACAGCCGCGGGCATTCAACATCTGTTGGTTCTTCCGGTTTTCTTCCCTGAATTCGCGGCAAGTGACTTGTATTCGGAATCCGGACTCTGTACACTGTACATATGCCGGAAATACGGTTCGAGTGGGACGAGTCAAAGAGCCGTCTGAACAGACGCAAGCACGGGGTGACCTTCGAGGAGGCACAGACCGTCTTTCTGGACGAGAATGCCCTCCAGTTTCACGACCCTGACCATTCGGCGGACGAGACCCGGTTTCTGATGCTCGGCATCAGTCTCCGACTTCGCGTCCTGGTTGTCTGTCACTGCTATCGCGCCAGCGATACCGTCATACGCATCATCTCCGCACGTAAGGCCAACAAACGAGAAGAAGCGGACTACTGGATCGCAAGGTGAACTTATGAGAAAGCACTACGACTTCGCAAAGATGAAGGGCAAGCGCAATCCCTACCTCAAGGCGCTGAAACAGCCGGTCACAATGCGTCTGGACAAGCAAACGGTGGCCTACTTCAAATCCCTGGCTGCCGAACTGGGCATGCCCTATCAGAACCTGATCAACCTGTATCTGCGCGACTGCGTCTTGAACGGGAAGAAACTCACGCTGAAATGGGCTTCGTAGTGAAGGGGAGATAGCCTCGATCTGTGCCTGCGGGCGACATGATTCCCGCCTCCTCTTCGCACCCGCCCGGCCCGGGCCGGGAATATCCGCCGCCCCCTGACGATATTCATGGGGTCGGCCTCGCGCGGACCAGGCGGCTCCGCGGGGCGGCGCAGGAGAACGATGATGAGATCATTCTTGACCGGGATCAGTGTCACCCTGTTGCTCGCGACCGCGGCGACGGCGGGAGACAAGAACCCCGCCACCGACTGGCTGCACGAGGCGAAGGTCGGGGCGTTCATGCACTTTCTTCCCTCCGAGTCCACCTATCCGCTGGTCGACAAGTTCGACGTGTCCGCCGTCGCCAGGCAACTGGCGGACGCCGGCGTGCGGTACCTGGTTTTCACGCTGGGGCAGAATTCCGGCTACATGAACTCGCCCAACGCGGTCTACAAGAAGCTCGCCGGGTACGCCCCCCATGAGCGATGCTCCAAGCGAGACCTGCCCAAGGAACTGGCCGCGGCGCTCAAGCCGCACGGCATCCGCCTGATGCTGTATCTGCCTTGCCAGACGCCCAATCGCGACCTGAAGGCGGTTCGCGCCTTCGCCCTTCCCGAGAAGCCCGTCAACGGCGACCGCCGCCTCGACCCCGCCTTCGCCGCCAGGTGGGCCCGGGTCATCCAGGAGTGGTCCGACCGCTACGGCCAGAGCGTCTGCGGCTGGTGGTTCGACGGCGGGTACAAGGGCGTGGCCTTCAATTCCGACATCGCCCGCGTCTACGAGCAGGCCGTCAGGCACGGCAACCCCAACGCGGTGGTGACGTTCAACCCCGGCGTGAGCCTCAGGCGATGGACCGACAGCGAAGACTACACCGCCGGCGAACTCAACGAGCCCTTCAAGTACGCCTGCGCCGGACGCTGGCTGGACGGTTCCCAGTGGCACGTGCTGACCTTCCTGGGCAAGCACTGGGGGGCTCGCGGTACTCGCTTCCCGGACGAGCAGTGGACCCGCTGGGTATGCGACGTGACCGCCAAGGGCGGCGCGGTCACGCTCGACCTGGGACCCAACTACGATCCGTCGGCCGGGGCGATCGGCACGTTCTCGCAGGAACAGTGGAAACAACTGCGGGCGATCGTTGACGCGGTCGACAAGGCCAAGGCCGTCCGGGAAAGCCGTTGACCAGGCGGGGCGCTTACGGTAGCCTCAAACCCGTCAGCAGTCGGCCTGCTGGCGATTGCAGAATCTTATCCCCAACCGTCAGGAGTCGCACAGGACTATGAGCAAGCCAATCACTCGTCGAAACTTCCTCCGTACCGGGGCGGCTGCTTCGGCCAGCGTCTTCATCATCCCCGCGGCCAGCGCCCGCACCTACGCCGCCAACGAGAAGATCCGCTTCGCCTGCGTCGGCATCGGCGGGATGGGGGGCAAGGGCGTCAACGTCGCCTCCGGCGAGCAGATCATCGCCGCCGCCGACGTGGACACCAAGCACGCCGCCGGCGCGATCAAGAAGATCCAGGGCAAGTTCCCCGACGCGAAGATCTACACCGACTATCGCAAGCTCTTCGACGAGCAGAAGAACCTGGACGCGGTCTGGGTGGCCACGCCCGACCACCATCACTTCCCCGCCAGCGTCCGCGCCCTGGAGGCGGGGTGCAGCGTCTACTGCGAGAAGCCCCTCTGTCACGACCTCTACGAGGCCCGCAAGCTCCGCGATCTGGCCAAGGCCAAGAACGTCGCCACGCAGATGGGCAACCAGGGCCACTCCGGCGAGCATGTCCGCCTGCTGGTCGAGTGGATCTGGCAGGGCGTCCTCGGCGACGTGACCGAGGCCCACGTCCGCCCGCCCTACAACCAGATGGACTTCGGCTCGCGCGATCCCGGCAAGGTGGCCTCCGTGCCCGAGAACCTGAACTGGGACCTCTGGCAGGGCATCAACAAGGAGCGGGAGTACCGCACCGGAATCGTGCCGGCCAAGTGGCGCGGCTGGCTCGACTACGGCACGGGCCTGCTGGGCGACTGGTTCTGCCACAACGCCGACGGCGCCGTCTGGGGCCTGAAGCTCTACGAGGCCGACACCTGCGAGGTCGAGTGCGAAGGCGAAGAGGCCAACGGCTTCAACTGGCCCCACGAGGTCCGCGTTTCCTGGAAGTTCCCCAAACGCGGCGACATGGTCCCCTGCATCATGCGGTGGAGTTCGGGCGTCTACAACAACTACGACGAAAAGCCCATGCCCTCGACCGTGGACGCCGAGAAGGTGAAGGCCGCCGCCAAGCACCCCAGCGCGTACTACGGCACGAAAGGCATGGCCGTCTCGGGCTGGTGGATGAACGGCGTGCGCCTGTTCCCCGAGGAGTTCCAGAAGCAGATCGGCAAGCCCAAGCAGGTCCTGCCGCGGTGCAAGGGCCACGAAGCCGACTTCCTCAACGCCATCCGCACGGGCGAGAAATCGTCGGCCGACTTCGACTACTCCGCCCGCCTCACGGAGATCATGCTGGTCGGCAACGTGGCCAACCTCGTCCGCGAGAAGCTCACCTACGACTTCCGCACGGGCAAGTTCACCAACAGCGAAAAGGCCAACGCCCTCCTCAAGCGCCCCCAACGCAAGGGGTGGGAGTTCGGATACGTGTAAGATGAGGCTGCAATTGTTCGCGCCGCCTTACAACTGGGCAACTTCCTGCGTCGGCTGGCCTTGCCATCCTTTGTGAAGCGCCGGTCTCTGACGACGCCGCGGGAGACGCTCGTCAAGATCGGGGCGAGGGTCGTGGCCCACTCCAGGTACGTGATCTTCCAGATGGCGGAGGCGCCGTTACGAAACGGCTGTTCCCGACGATCCTGGAACGGATAAGGCGACAGCGGTCAAGGCAGCGGGGGAACCCCACGATCGGTGACAGGATTATGAGATAGGCCGACGACGGTCGTCGGCGAGAAGCAATCCACGAAACCCCGGCAGAAAGGGCCCGTCGATGGACCTTGGCATGGACATGTGGAAGTACTTTGGCATCACCCACACTGACCACACGGTCATGAATCCCTTGAGCCTGGAGAAGACCCAGGAGCTCGTGGGTCTCTTGCGGCTGCCGGAGGGCGGGCGCGTCCTGGACGTGGCCTGCGGGAAAGCAGAGTTTCTGTGCCTCGCAGCCGAGGCGTACCGCGTGATGGCTACGGGCATCGAGCTTTCCCCCTACACCATCGAGGCGGCCCGCAAGAACGTGGAGACCCGTGGCCTGGCCGACCGCATCGAGTTGCTCCACATGGACGGCGGCGAGTACAAGCCGAAAGCGCCGGAGAGTCTGGATCTGGCCTCCTGCATCGGCGCCTCCTGGGTGTTCCAGAACCACAGGGGCACGCTGGCGGCCCTGACGAAGATGACCCGGCCCGGGGGCCTGGTCCTCGCAGGCGAGCCGTTCTGGATGACCGACCCCGACCCGGAATACCTGAAGTTCACGGGCGATGATCCCAACATGTTCGGGTCCCACGCCGGGAACGTGACCGTTGGTGAGGACGTGGGCCTCGCTCTCCTCTATACTCAGGTAGCCAGCCCGGACGATTGGGACCGCTACGAGGGGCTCCAATGGCAGGCTGCGGAGCGATACGCAGCCGACCACCCAGACGATCCCGACGTGGAGGCCCTGCTCCGCAGCGCCCGCCGGAGTCGCGACGCCTATCTCCGCTGGGGCCGCAACTGCCTGGGCTGGGCCCTGTACCTCTTTCGAAAGCCCTGAAACCGGGCAAGAAGGTCCGCCCCGGATGCGGCGTCCCGGGGAGTCGTCAACGGCTCATCGAGTTCGGCCCGAGCTGTCGCGACCGGCCATTCGTCGCCGACCTGACGGCTGTGCTGGATGAGCACGGCGTGCGCACAACAGGAAAGAAAGACCACGTCCTTTTCTGGGGCTACCGGTTTGAGTCGCCCCGTCCACTCGCCAGTCGCGAACCAGCTTGCCCGCAGGCAGGTCGACAATCGACCATCCTCCTGCTATCCTGTGTGCCTGCATGGGAGACAACCGTGTCAGAACGACCTGGACAAACCGAGCTGGAGACCCTGAGGCGTCTGTTGGCGCTGGCCCGCGAGGAGGACCTCGGAGCGGGCGACGTGACGGCGGCGCTGTTGCCGGCTGAGGTAGCGGCCCGGGCGGCGTTCGTGGCCCGCGAGGAATTGGTGGTGTGCGGGGCGGCCTTCCTGGCCGAGATCGCCGCCGCCTACCACGCCGACATCCGCACCGAGACCGTGCTGGAGGACGGTTCGTCTGCTCCGGCGGGGGCGGTCATCGCGCGATGGTCCGGGCCGGCGAGGGCGATCCTGTCAGCCGAGCGCGTCGCGCTGAACTTCCTCCAGCGCCTGTCCGGGGCCGCCACGGTGACGCGGACGTTCGTGCGGGCTGTTGCCGGCACGCGGGCGGGCATCTACGACACCCGCAAGACCACGCCCGGCTGGCGGGCGCTCGAGAAGTACGCCGTCCGCTGCGGGGGCGGGCGGAACCACCGGATCGGCCTGTACGACGCGGTGCTGGTGAAGGACAACCACCTGGCGATCCTGGCGGCGGCCGGGCAGGTGGACCCCCTGGCGGCGCTGGCCGGGCCGCTGGAGCGGGCCAAGGCGGCGCTGGCGAAACAGCCGCCGCCCGGCGGGTTCATCCAGGTCGAGGTGGACACGCTGGAGCAGTTGCGCTCGGCGCTGCGCCTGCCGGTGGACATGGTCCTGCTGGACAACATGGCGCCGGACCAGTTGGCCCAGGCGGTGGCCATCCGCGACCGGGCGGGCCTGGCCGGGCGGGTGGAACTGGAGGCCTCCGGCGGGGTGACGCTGGCGACGGTGCGCGCGATCGCCGAGAGCGGCGTGGAGCGGATCTCGGCGGGGGCGCTGACGCACTCGGCGAGGTCCGTGGACATCGCCCTGGACGTGGAGATCGGGTGAAGGCGGAGGACGGCATCCTGGGGCTGCTGTACGACCGTGGCGAGGCGTGGGTGTCGCTGGGGGAGTTGGCGTCGCGGTGCGGGGCGACCGTCGCGGCGGCGGAGTCGGCCCTGGCGGCGCTGGAGCGGCGCGGGCACGCGTTCGAGCGGTCGCCCGCCCAGGGGGTTCGCCTGGTCCGGCCGGTGCGGCTGGACGCCTGCCTGATCGAGCGCGGGCTGAATGTCCGGCGGGTGGGCAGGCACGTGCTGTGCTTCGACGAGGTGGACTCGACCAACGACGTGGCCGCCGACGCTGCCCGCCAGGCGGACGCCGACGGGCTGGCGGTGCTGGCGGAGTCGCAGCGTCGCGGGCGGGGGCGGCTGGGGCGGCAGTGGGTCAGCCCTGGCGGGGCCAACGTGCTCATGAGCGTGCTGCTGATCGACCAGCCGCAGCGCCTGGCGCACGACGCGCTGACGATCGCGGCGGGGCTGGCGGCGGCTGAGGCGATCGCCGACGCCTGCGGGGTGGACTGCCGCCTGAAGTGGCCCAACGACGTGCTTGTGGACGAGGCGAAGGCGGCGGGCGTGCTGGTGGAGATGCGGCGGGTGGCGGGGCGCCGGTGCATGGTGGTGGGACTGGGGGTGAACGCGAACGCCGCCCCGCCGGCCGGATCGGTGGACCGGCGCGCGGTGAGCCTGGCCGAGCGCTTGGGGCACGCGGTGGAGCGCGTGGAACTGGTGCGGGCGTTGTTGCGGCGGCTGGACGAGCGGGCGGGGCAGGTGGCGGGGGGCGAGTTGGAGACCCTGCGGCAGGACTGGCTGTCTCGGTGCGGGATGTTGAACCGGCGGCTGGCGGTTCGCTGTGCGGGCAAGCGGTACGTGGGGCGGGCCCTGGACGTGGACCCGCTGGGGGGCCTGGTGTTGTGCGAGGACAGCGACCGGCGGGTTCACTTGCCGGCCGAGCACTCGACGATCGAAGAAATGGAAGGCGACAAGAGCGGATGGTGAGTCAACGGTGAGCATGTCGGCGGCGGCAAGTCAGCGGCTGGCGGTGGTGTGGATCGGCGCGTGCCAGGTGTTGTGGGCGTTGTGCCTGGTGGTGCTGTGGGGGGCGGCGTGCGACGGCTCGGGCACGGGCGCGGTTCGGACGGGCGCGGCGGCGCTGGCGGCGGTGGCGTTGGCCAGCGGCTGGCCCGCCCGGGCGGCCTGGGCGATTCGGCGCGTGCTGGCGTGGAGGCGCGGTCAGGCGGCCGCCGTCGCGCCGGCGCCGGCGGGGTCGTGGTGGGTCGGCGGGGGCGACGTCCGGACGATGGGGCGGCTGCTGGCGGTGACGGCGGTGCTTACGGCGGTGGGCGGGCTGTTGAGCACGGCCGGCGTGTTCCTTGGCGGGCGCCTGATGGGGGCGATGGGGAGTTGGATGGCGTGGGACGCGGTGTCCTGGTCGGCGGTGCTGCTGGCGGTCCAGATCGTGCTGCTGCTGCCGCTGGGCGCGGCGGTGGCGGTGACGTTCCAGGCGGCGGCGGTGCTGCGACCGGCCCCCGAGGGCGACGGCTGCGCGAGCGTCTGCTACGACTACGGCTACGCGGGCGCGTTGGGGGCGGGCGCGTTCGCGGCTGTCTGGGCGGCGGGGCTGAGCATGCTGGGGGTGTCGATGGTCCTGGTGGTGGCCTCGAGCGCGGGGGCGGCGTGGCTGCTGGGCGGGCGCCAGGGGGTGGTGCCCCCGCGGCGGATCGAGGTGCCTCTGGAGCGTCCGGCGGCGTGGCGCCAGTGGGCGATCGCGGCGCAGTTCGCCTGCCTGGCGGTGATCGTGCTGGTGCAGATTCGACTGGTGGGCGATGCGACGGCCTGGGGGGGCGTCGTACGCGGCGGATGGCTGGCCGTGACCCTGGGGGCGTGGGCCGGCCTGATGGCGTGGACGGACAAGCGCGAGCCCGCCGAGGGGCAGGCGCAGACCAGCGGGGCGGTCATCGCCCTTGTGGCGGCCGGGATGACGCAGTCGGCACTTTTGGCCGGCGCGATCGTGGCCCAGGGCGAGGGACGACCCGCGCTGGCGACGACGCTGCTGATGCTGGCGGCTGCGGGCCAGCCGATCTTCGCCGGCGCCGCCGGATGCCTCAGCAGCCGCGCGCGACGCGGATACGCGATCCGCGGCGGCCGGCCGGGCGGGTATCTCGCCTGGTCGTGCTGGGGCCTGGCCGCCGGGACGGTCGTCTACCTGGTGCTGGCCGAACAGACGACGGGCGCGGTGCTCCTGCTGTCGGCGGCGGCCGCGGTGTTGGTGGGGGCGGTGCTGGCGGGTGCGGGCCGGCTGGAGGGGGCGGGCAGGCAATGGTCGTGGTCGCTCGGCGGGGCCGTCCTGATCGCCTGTCTGGCCGCGGCGGTCCTGCCTCCGATGCGGCGCTCCGCCGACCGGATCGCCCGCGGGGCGTGGTTGACGGTCTGGACGGCCGACGGAGCCGCCGCCCCGCCGGGCCTGGCGGCGCTGCGGGGGGCGGATGCCGTGCGGCTGAAGCGTTTGCTGCGGGCGGCGCTGGAACAGGCGGGCGCGCGCGGGGAGTGGCTGGTGTGCGGGCTGGAGCGCCCGCCCGCCTTGGGCGACGACCTGTCCGTGGTGGCGTGCGCGCCGGACGTGTCGGCCGTGCCGGCCGGGCCGTGGCGTAAACGCCTGCGAGGGTTGGAAAGCGACTTCCTGGTCGCCCTGCGGGCTCGCGGGCGGCGGTACGACGGCATCCTCATCACCGGCCTGGCCGCCGACCACCCTCAGGCGTGGCGCTGCTACGGGACTTCGACGCTGTCGGCCTGCCGCTCGCGCCTGCACCAGGGCGGGCGGGTGATCGTGCGGACGCACGTCTCGGGCGAGCGCGCGGGCGAGGCCCTGGCCGTACTGGCCTCGCTGCGGGACGTCATGGGCGCCGGCTGGGCGGCGGCGGAACGCACCGACAGCGGCGTGGCTGTCCTGGCGGGCTCGGGGGCCGTACCGCCGGGCGGCGCGGAACTGGGCGCGGTGGACCTCGAGACGCTGGTGGACTCGCTGAACGTCAAGGCGATGGGCCTGGCCCACTTCCGCGCGGGCGGGGCCTGGAGCCTGGAGCGGCTGCTGGAACTGTTCCCGTAGAGCCCCACCGGAGTCCGGGGGCGAGAAGTTGCGAAACGAAAGCCCACGCAGCGCCTCTCACGAGGCAAGCTCCGTGGGCTTTGTTCTGCGCTTGGATGTCTTAGCGCCGTCTGCGCCGCAGCCGGGCGGCGACCGCGGGCAGGGCCAGGGCCAGCAGCAGGCCGGTGGCCGGCTCGGGCACGGAGGTCAGGACCACGTCGTTGTTGCCCTCGCCGCCGATGTAGGTGATGGCGAACTGATTGCCGCCGGCCTCGAACAGGGCGCCCTCGGGCAGGTTCAGGAACGTGCCGGTGATGGGATCGGTGCTGTTGTTCTGGAGGATCATGTACTGGCTGCCCTGGTAGTGGCTCAGCGAGGGCAGGTCCAGCAGGTTGAGGATGGGGTCGTTCAGGATCACCGACTCGCCGACCGTCAGCAGGTCCCACTCGACCGGGTTCAACTGCACGTCGAAGAACGAGTCGGGCCAGAAGATCACGGTGTCGGCCTTCAACTCGCCGGCAGACAAGCCGGGGGCGACGCTCCCGGAAATGGCGACGATGTTGCCGACGCTTCCCGTCCCGCCGAGCGTCCCGCCGTTGACGGTGACGGTCCCGTCCAGCGAGCCGGTCACCAGCAGCGAGCCCGCCTGCACGGTCGTCCCGCCGGTGAGGGTGTTGTTCGTGCCGGCCAGTGTGAGCGCGCCCGTGCCCGCCTTGAGCAGGGCCAGCGTGCCGGCCCCGTCGACCAGCGAGCCGCTGAAGGTGGTGTTGGCGGCGCCGCTGACGGCCAGCAGGGCCGCCCCGGCGGCGGAGTTGGTGACCGTCCCGCCCGTGCCGGAATAATCGCCCAGCGAGGCGACGGTCTGGGTCGTCCCGTTGAGGTCGACGATCGCGCCGCCCTGGACTTGCAGGGCCGTGCCGGCCGGCAGGATCGCGCCGGCGGAGGCGCCGAACCACTTCTGCATCAGGTAGGCCTCTGTGGCTACCCGCTCCGCCTCGGTCAGGGCGCGGTTGTAGATGATGACCTCGGCCAACTGCTGCCCGCCCGTGCGGCCGGGGATGTTGTTGCGGTCGTTGGCGAAGTTGTTGGCAGAGGCGTTGCCGGTGGTGACCACGCTGACGAGCTGGTAGCCTCCGTT
>Ga0116148_1004310_pt1 | contig 12489 bp, 7 predicted proteins | sample AD_UKC055_MetaG_FD_89786 | JGI IMG/M metagenome (GOLD analysis project Ga0116148, IMG submission 89786) | Active sludge microbial communities of municipal wastewater-treating anaerobic digesters from USA - AD_UKC055_MetaG | ecosystem: Engineered > Bioreactor > Anaerobic > Digestate | place: USA... | reverse complement strand
GGCTGGGCCTCGTTCTCCACGTAGTACATCACCGTCGCCGACAGGATCAGCAGCAGGCCCATGGCAAAGGCCGTCACCAGCAGCTCGCTGCGGCGGCTGGCCATCACCCGCCCGATGGTCTGAAGCGCCGTGGAGTAGCGGGCCACCTTGGCCACGCGGAAGACCCGGAACAGCCGCAACGATCGCAGGAACCGCAGGTCCACCGCGAAGAAGGGCAGGTAGAACGGCAGGATCGCCAGCAGGTCGATCAGCAGCAGCGGCGACAGCGCCGCCCGGATCCGCCCCGCGACCGGGCGGGCGTAGCGCGGCTCCTCCACGCAGGTCCACAGCCGCAGCACGTACTCCGCCGTGAACACGCACACGCTGAACATCTCGAACCGCCAGAAGGTCCGCGCGTACGTCTCCCGCAGTTCCCGCACCGATTCCAGGACGATGCTGGCGACGTTGAGAGCGATGAGGGAAAGGATGAACAGGTCGAAGAGCCGGCTGAGCCAGTCGTCGCCGGCGGCCGGCTGGATGATCTCGTGGATCCGCTTGCGCAGGGTCATAGGCGTATACCTCGGGTGTCGCCGACATGTTCCCCGCCGGCCCGCGCGGCGTCAAGATGGATCAACCGCGGCAGAGAAGAGGAGAAGGTCCAACAGAGGAACGTTCAATGGCCAATAGTCAATGGTCAATGATCGTCCGGAGGCTGACGTCGTCCGCCCACACCGTTCCCGGCCCCTGGACCCAAAGGGCGAGGTACTTGGGCTTGGCGTCCTCCTTGGGCCAGACGCGCAGCCACAGACGCTGCCAACCGTCCGGGCCGGGCTCGTCCTGACCGGACTGGGTCTTTGCGGTGGCGCCGTCCGGGAGGGCAACGCGGAGCTGCGGCGGGAGTCTCGCGGGCGCATTGACCCAGGCGGAAAGCTCGTATCCGCTCCCGCCGGCCAGCGTGCGGGTGAAGGGCTTGGGACCGTAGCCCGGCAAGACCAGGACGGTGACGGCCGTGCTGGGCTGGCCGGCAGGGATGTCGATGCGGACCGACTGCTTGCCCGCGTGCGGCTGGCGGTCATCCAGGCGGTGACTGCTCTTGCCGTTCCACGCCTCGACGCGCCAAGGTTCCAGGCCGGTCTCGAAGCCCACCTGGGGCAGGAGTTCCTCGCCGAGCTTGACCGGCTGGGCGGCCGACGCCCAGGGGTGGTCGAAGGGCGAGCGGACGAGTTCCGGCAGGGGCGCAGGCTTGCCCTGCGGCGAGAGCTTGAGGATGTGGTCGACCGCCTCGCGGCGCCACTGGTTCATGCGCGCCATGGTCGGCGGGGCGGAGCGGTCCTCGGACCGAAGTGGCTGGACGTTCCAGTCGATCGTTGCGAGCGTCGCCCGCAACCATGCCTGGGCGTCATGGACGGCCTGGGGTGCGGCGCCGCCGTGCAGCGTGGCGGCGACTACGAATTGGGCGAGGAGTTGCATGTAGCGGAAGTCGTCGACGCCCTCGCGGACAGCCTCCCACATCAACGTTGGCACAGGGCCGTCGGCGGCGCGGTAGACGAAGCCCTCATCCTCCTTGCGCAGGCCGTTGCCGGCGAAGGGCGAGTCGCCGAAGTGGTAGCACCACTGCGAGACCTGGGCTGCCGCCGTCTTCCACCCGTAAAAGCCGAAGAAGAAGCGGGCCTGCTCGGGGGCGTGGCCCGCCCCGTTATACACCCCGAACGCCTTGCCACGGCCTACCAACCGCCGGGCGACCTGCGGCGTGAAGCGGTTGGTCGCGAAGAAATCCACACACTTGTCCAGCGGCCCCAACTCGTCGACGCCCATGGCCAGCCCGCCCCCGATCGTGGTCCACGTCTCCATCTCGGGCAGGCGCTGCTTGACCAGGGCGTAGCTCCGCGCAGCCTGGTCGAGCAGGTTGTGAGCGGCGGCTTCGTCGGCCAGGTAGATCCGCGTGCGTGCGGCCCCGCGGTCGCGGGCCAACTCGTCCAGCAGCCGGCAGGCAGCCAACAGGTCGGCCTCGATCTGCGGCGTGTGCGGCCAATACTCGAACCAGTTGGTCCGCTGGTTCCAGTAGTAGGCGATCTGGTGCCCGGCCGCCGCCAGGGGCGGAAAGCGCGGCGGCCCCAGGTGCTCGCGCACGGCCCGCAGCATCCGCTCGGCATGCTCGCGGGTCGCCCGCATGTCATCGGCGCTGAACTTCCGGTCGCGTGTCTTGATCACCGCCTCAATCGCGGGCAGGATCGAGTTCATGCCGTGCTCGCGCATGTCGATCAACTCGCGGGCGAGTTGGGCGTCGTCGGCCGGCGGGCGCGGGTAGTACATCGCGAACTCGACAGCCGGCGGGGGCAAGGAAAACGGCAGGATGCGGAGGATCACCTCCAGACTCGTCGCGGCGTCGTTGGCCGCGACCTCCAATCTGCCGCGGTGCTCCGCCACCTCGTCCGCCCGCAAGGTCAGCCAGACTCGCACCCGCTCGCCGGCGGCGAGGGTCAGCGTCGGAAGTTTCTCCAGCACCCAGTCTTCCTTGCGGTACGTCTTGGCCTTGGCGTCCAGCGGGAAGGGTATGGCGCGGGCGACGCGGATGTCGACGTTCGCAGGCGAGAGCGGCCAGCCAGCCGACGCCGGGTCCGTCTTCTCGACGCCCGGCCCTCCTGGCGGGCCCGGCGGTTCGACGATCCGCAGCGTCACGCCCTCCAGTGGCCGCAGTGCGTGGAGGACGAAGCTGGCGCTCTCGTACTCGGCGACCGCGGCTGAGAGGTTAAGCGCGGTGATCGGCCGCAGCTCGCCGTTGGTCGATCCGGAGTCACTGAGGATCTGGAAGCCTCGCTTGCGGTCGAGCTCGGTCGGCGGCGGCGGGGGGGCGGGCGATGGTTGGATGAGTCTCCAGCCCGCGGGCACGGGCTTGAGCGGCCCGCAGGTCGTGCCCCAGGCTGCAAACTGCGCCGGCGGGGCGGCGGAAAGTGCGGAAGCGAATAGGGGTTCCAGAGACACGAGCACGATAAGGATGTGCCTTCTCATGGGAGATATCTTCCCGCCGCCCGAACAGGGCGTCAAGGGCACTGATGATCAGACCCGCAGCGGGGCGGCGGAGGCGCAGGTGATGACGACGTTGTCCCAGACGATCTTCTGGTTGACGTTGCGCCACAGGAGCGTCTCGTACTCGCTGAGCTGCTCGATGGCGTCGGCGAGATGGGTGGGCGAGAGACGCCTCGCGATGGCCTCCACGCAGCGTCGCTGGTCGGCGTGGATGACGGGCAACTGGGCGCCGCTGGCCAGGCAGAGCGCGTCGCGGAAGGCCGAGCCGATGATCTCCAGCAGGGTGGCCGTCACCTGGCGCTTGGCCAGGTTCATCGACAGGTCGCCGCCCGCTTCGGCCTTGGCGCGGGCGACGGCGTCGCCGGCCAGCTTCTCCATCAGCTTGGCCAGGTACTCGCCCAGCTCGGCGTCGCCCGCAGGCGTGAGCTGGCCGACCCGCTCCAGGATGTCGCACTTCACGTCGTACATGCCCTGCTGGTCCAGGCGCAGGGCCTGGCCCAGCGAGCCGCCCGTCAGGCCCGCCCAGAACTCCGCGCGGGCCGGCTCGACGCCTTGTTCGGTCAGCCGGCTCACGACGAACTCCCGCGGCAGGGGGCCGAAGCGCACCACCGAGCAGCGGCTGATCGTCGTGGGCAGCAGTTCCTCGACCTGCTGGGCCAGCAGGATGATCGTCGTGCCGGGAGGCGGCTCCTCCAGCGTCTTGAGCAGGGAGTTCTGGGCGGCCGTGCTCAGCAGGTCCGCCTCGCAGACGACGAAGACCTTCTGATCGCCGCGGCTGGACGACCGCCCGGCCGGGGCGATCAGGAAGCTGCGGATCACGTCGATGCCCAGTTCCTGCATCACGCGGTTGCGGACGTTGGCGTCCTCGTGGTACTGGGCGAGTTCCTTGTAGACGAGTTGGAGGTCCGGGTGCGAGCCGGCGGCGGCCATCCGACAGTCCTCGCACTGCCCGCAGGCCTGGGCGAGGGAAAAGTCGCGGTCCAGCCGCTCGATCCTGCCGTCGTTGGGGCGGCGGACCGGCTGTTTGCACAGCAGCGTGCGGGCGTAAGCCAGGGCCGTCGTCCGCTTGCCCACGCCGACGGGTCCGACGAACAGCCACGCGTGCGGGCGCCGCTGCCCGCCCAGCCCGCGCTGCAGGCGGGCGAGCGCTTCGTCCTGGCCGACGATGTCCAGCAGCTCGGTCACCGCTGGAACTCCCACATCTCGATCGCGTCGCGAAGCCGCTGCTGGACGTGAGCGACGGTGTCGTTGGCGTCCAGGATCATGAAGTGGCGCGGGTCGCGCTTGGCCTGCTGGAGGAACAACTCCCGCACGCGCCGGTGGAAGGCGAGGTCCTTGGACTCCATGCGGTCGCGGGCCCGGGCCAGGCGGGCCAGCCCGGCCTCCGAGGGCAGGTCCAGCACGACCGTCAGGTCGGGCATGGTCGAGCCGACGGCGATCTCCGCCATCGCCAGCACCTGGTTGGCCGGCAGCCCGCCGGCGCCCTGGTAGGCGACCGTGGACGATACGTACCGGTCGCCGAGCACGCAGTAGCCGCTCGCCAGCGCCGGGCGGATCACCTCGGCGGCCAACTGCGCCCGGCTGGCCATGTACAGCAGCAGCTCGCAGGGCACGCTCATGCGGTGATGGGCGGTGTCCAGCAGGATGTGGCGGATCTGGTCTCCGATCGCCGTGCCCCCCGGGTCCCGCACCTGGCGGACGGGGATGTTCCGCCCGTGGAGGTGCTCGGCCAGCAGCTTGGCCTGCGTGCTTTTGCCGGCCCCGTCGGGGCCGTCGATCACGATAAACTTGCCGGAAAGTCGTTTCGCCAGGTCGAGCATGGCCGCGAGTATCGCCGATGCGGACGGACAATTCAAGTCGCGCCCGGGCACTGGTGCACTCCGGGCCCCGGCGCCGGGTCGCCAAAACGCGTAGCCTTTCGGGCCGGCTCCTGTATAATCCGCCGTCAGCCGCCGCCCGAGAAGGCACAAGACATGGAAAGCGAAACCAGGAAATTCGGCACGTTCCTGGGCGTCTTCACGCCCAGCATCCTGACCATCCTGGGCGTGATCATGTATCTTCGTTTCGGGTGGGTCGTGGCCAACGCCGGGCTCGTCGGCGCCCTGATCATCGTCGTCCTGTGCAGCTCGATCGCCCTCATCACGGCCCTCAGCGCGTCGGCGGTGGCCACCAACATGCGCCTGGGCACCGGAGGCGAGTACTACCTCATCAGCCGCAGCCTCGGGCTGACGATCGGCGGGGCCATCGGCATCCCCCTGTTCCTCTGCCGCACCTTCAGCGTCACGCTCTACTGTTACGGGCTGGCCGAGGCCATCGCCATGTTCTGGCCCGCCCATTGGGGCGCGCCGCCGGTGCCCTGGCTGGCGGCGGGGTTCGTCCTGGCCACCACCGCCATCGCGGGCAAGAGCGCGTCGTTGTCGCTCCAGCTCCAGCTCCCGCTGATGGTCCTGGTCGGGCTGTCGCTGGTGGCCCTGGGCGGGGGCGTGCTGGGCGGGCCCCTGCGGACGCCCCAGTGGCTGGGCGACGCGGACCGCCTCATCGCCGCCGGCGGGTTCTGGACGGTGCTGGCCGTCTACTTCCCAGCCGTCACCGGCTTCACCGCCGGCATCGGCATGAGCGGCGACCTCAGAGACCCCCAGCGGTCCATTCCCCTGGGCACGCTGTCGGCCGTGGGCGCGGGGGCGGCGATCTACATGCTGGTGCCCGTTCTGCTGGCCGTCAGCGCGGTGCTCAACCCCGAGCTGCTGGGCGACATCAATCCCCAATCGCCCCCCGTGTGGACCCGTGTCGCCTGGCTGGGCGCGGTGCTCATCTACCCCGGCATGTGGGCCGCCATCCTGTCCTCCGCCTTCGGCAGCGTCCTCAACGGCGCCCGCGTGCTCCAGGCCCTGGCCCGCGACGGCCTGGCCCCGCGACGGCTCGAGCGGACCTCCCGCACCGGCCAGCCCACCGTGGCCACCTGGGTCGGCGGGGCGATCGCCCTGTCAGCCGTCGCCCTGGGCAACCTCAATACCGTCGCCACCGTCGTCACCGTCTTTTTTCTCACGCTGTACATGATCATCAACCTCGTCGCCGCCGCCGAGAGGCTCGTCCGCGATCCGTCCTACCGCCCGACCATCCGCGTGCCCTGGTGGGTCTCGCTGGTCGGCGTGGGCGGGGCGATGGCCGTCATGTTCCTCATCAATCCCGTCGCCTGCGTCGCCGCCCTGGTCCTGGAGCTGGTGCTCTGGCTGTATCTGCGGCGGCGGGTCTACCAGGCCAGTTGGGGCGACGTCTGGACCGGCGCGTGGGCGAGCCTGGTGCGGCTGGGGCTTCACCAGCTCACGCAGCGCATCCGCTCGCCGCGGAGCTGGCGGCCTCACATCCTGCTCTTCGCCGATCGCCTGGAGGAGCGCCTGGCCCTGGTCCGGCTGGCCTCCGCCTTCAACCAGGAGCACGGGCTGCTGACGGTCTGCGAGGTCATGACCGGCCGGCCCGAGGACCGCCGCCAGGCCGCCGAGCAGCGCGAGCAGACAATGGCCGACCTGCTCGGGCAGGAAGGCATCCTCGCCTTCGCCGAGGTCGACGTGGTCGAGAAGTACGAGACCGGGCTGATCGACATCGCCCAGGCCAACGGCGTGGGAACGCTGCGCTCGAACACCATCGCCTTCGGATGGCCCGGCGACCTGGCCCGCACGGAGGCCCAGCTTCGCGTCCTGCGGACGCTCGACCGCCTGGGCAAGGCCACGCTGATCATCCATCCCGGCCCGCACCCGCCTCGCCACCAGCGGATCGACATCTGGTGGCGCGGCAAGCAGCGAAACGGCGACCTCATGCTCCTGCTGGCCCACCTGCTCCGCCTCAACCCCCTCTGGCGCGGCGCCGAGATCGTCCTGCGGTCCATCGTCATGCGAGAGGACTCGCGCGAGGACATGGAGCGAAGCCTGTCCGATCTGATCCATTCGGTCCGCATCCAGGCCCGCGCCAGCGTCCACGTCCGAGACGACGACAAGCCCATCAGCCGCATCGTCCAGGACACCAGCCGCCACGCCGACCTCGTCTTCATCGGCCTGCGGACCCCCGCCGAGGGCGAGGAGGCCGCCTACGCCCTGAGCCTGCACGAGCTGGTCGGCGAGCTGCCCACCACCGTCTTCGTCCGCAACAGCGGCCCCTTCCAGGGCCAACTGATCTGAGAACTTCCAGGCCCACGCCCGGCCTGGCCTCCGGCGCGACAGAGCCGAACGTCCCAATGTCCCATTTAGGGTCTGAATGTCCCATTTTTGCGCCGATATTTCAGGGTAATCTTGTTTTTACGCTTTCGAAGAGGCGACTGTAAGTGCCGTACGAAGGGTCGGTTGCAGTCTGTCTTGCCCTCCCAATCCGTCAGGACAACTTCCGAAAAAATGGGACATTGAGACATTCGCCGTTCGGTTCTCGCCGCCCGAGCGTTCTGCGCTCCCGCGGGTCCGCGCGCGAAGGCTTTAACTGGCGAGCCTCGTTCGATTCTGTTATCGTGCAGGAGCGATGGCGCACGACGTCTTCATCACGTGTCCGCTGCGGCAGTCCGACAAGCGCAAGGCCGTCTGTGAGCAACTGGAGGCTGCCGGCCTGCGGTGTTGGTTCGCCCCCAGGGACCTCCCCGAGGGCGCGGAGTGGTCCACGTCCATCCTGGACGCCATTCAGTCGGCCCGGGTCGTGGTCTTCCTGTTCAGCCAGGAGGCCAACGAATCGCGGCAGATCATCCGCGAGATCGAGTGTGCGACAGCCCGCGGCAAGGTCGTCATCCCGTGCCGCCTGGAGAAGGTGCAACCGCGCGGCACGCTGGAGTATCTGCTGGGCAACGCCCCGTGGATGGACCTCTTCCCGCCGCCCCTGGCCAAGCACGTCGAGCGGCTGATTGCTATTCTCCGCAAGCTTCCGCCATCGACGTCGGCCCCCTCAAGGCCGTCCGCGACCCCACCGCCCGTGCAGGCGCCGGCCCGGCCGCCTGCTGCTCCCGCGCCGCCAAGCCCCGCCGCCCCCGCCCCGCAGGGCAGCGACGTGTTCATCAGCTATCGACGCCGCGAGGGCGGCCAGACCGCCCGGCTCATCCGCGCGGAACTGCGACAGCGCGGCTTCAGCGTGTTCCTCGACGTGGACGACCTGTCCACCGGGCACTTCGACGAAGCCTTGCTCGCGGAAATCGCCTACGCGCCGAACTTCCTGCTCATCCTGTCGCCCAACTCGCTCGCCCATTGCCGCGACGACGAGGACTGGGTCCGCAAAGAGATCGCCCAGGCGATCCGCGTCAAGAGCAACATCATCCCCCTGATGATGCCCGACTTCGCCTTCCCCCAGGGCGGCGACCTCCCGGAGGACATCCGCCCGCTTCGGCTCCACCACGGCGTGACCTACTCCCACGAGTTCTTCGACGCCATGATGGACAAGATCGTGAAGTACCTCCGCCCGCAAGGGTCCCGCCAGGGTTGACCCCCGACGAGCAGCCGGCGCGACCGCCCCCTGCGACGAACAGGCCCGTTCGCTACCGTCCCTCCAGGTAGGCCCGGATCGCCCCGGCCAGGCTGCGTCCGAACTGGCGGGCCGCGTCGCCCGTGACGACCCGCCCGCCCGCGTTGGCGTAGGGGATCTCGAACGAGGCTGCCAGCCGCACGCCTTCCAACTCGCTCGCCCACAGGGCGAAGCTCTTGTTGGCCCCGGTGTTGGCGCCGGTGTTCCACGCCTGGCCGAAGGGTAGATTGTCCGCCGCCTTGTACGCCAGCGGGCCGCTCTGGAGCTTCTCCAGCAGCTTGGCGAACGCCTGCTGCTGCTCCCAGATCTTCGCGTGCCGGCTGCCCACGATGTAGATCACCTCGTTGTGCGGCCCGCGGATCCACGGGCAGTGCAGGTCGAACGCCGCCGCCAGCCGGCCCCCGGACCACCTGGGCGCAAACTCCCGCATGGCCGCCACCTCCGGGTGCACGCTCGTGCCCGCGTAGTCGCGGTTGTGGTCGCGGGGCTTGCGGTTCTTGCCCTGGTCGCCTTGCTCCACGCCGTCTTTGTCCATGAACGGCACGGCCGCCAGCTCGACGTTCTCGCGGAACCACCGCCCGTCTTCGCTGTCAGCCAGCACCGCCTCCAGCAGGCCCTCCATCGCGTAGGTGCCCATGGACTCGCAGGCGTGATGTCGCGAGGTCGTCAGCACGCGGAACCGCGGCTCGCCTTCGAGCTTGCCCGCGTGGATCCGCTCGACGCTGCGCCCAGCCTTGCTCTTGCAGTGTTCCCGCACGGCCAGGTGCTTGTCGCCCTTGTGGCGATCCAGGAACTCCTTCAGGTCCCGCTCCAGGTAGGGGATGGCGAACGAGAAACGCACCTCGCCCGCGCCGGGCCCGAAAGCGTACGTGAACGCCGCCCCCTTGACCGTCTCCGCGCCCAGCCACGACCAGCTCTTACCCCCGTCGACGCTGACGGCCGGGCCGCGAACGCCGATCGGATTGTTCCCGCTGAAGCGGAAGGTGAGCGTCCGCCCAGCCGCCCCGCGCACGCGGAAGTTGAAGTAGAACCACCATCCGTTGGTGTCGCGCAGGTCCGGGCGAAGCTGCACCACGTCGCCTTCGATCTTCTTGACGATCACGTTCCCGCCGCCGTAGTCGGCGTCGATGGCGACCGCGGTTGCCGCCGCCGGCCCCTGCGCCGCGCCCAGGGCCGCCGACACACTCGCCACCGCGACCAGGGCTGGGACGAACAGACGTGAAAGAGAGGACTTCGTCATGGCGATGCTCCTTGAAGGCGTTGAGCGCACCACGATACCCGAAAGACACGCCGGCCGGAAGACGCCGCTCGTGCCACACCCAAGTCGTGGAAGGGCGTCGGAAATCGCGCGATCACCTGGCCGGTGGGGGCCGTACGGGCGGCCCAGGATCACCGCTTGCCCCCAAGGGGCCGCCGCAAGGGCGACGGTGGGCGGGAATAGCCCCCAGGGGGCGTCTCGGAAAGCCCAGGGCGACCGCGGAATTCCCTTTCCCTGAATTCCCCGTACGCCGTCGGCTTGAGCTCCGAATGCGGCGCTCGTAGTCCCGCCGTAAGGCGGTCTTCGGGATGCCCACACGCTTACGGTCTGCGATGCCCTCACGGGCACACTACAAGCGACGCACCCGTACGCCCCGGCTACCTGCTTTGGACCCTTCGGGTCTCTTTCGCTTGCTGCCGCTTGCCTTTGCCCAGAACCGTTTCTGCTTCTCAACGTGCTCGCCGGGGGATATCTTAGCGTCATCCGAGGCCGACGCATGGCAACGTTCGGGCACAACGCGCGTCTCTGCCGCAACTATGGTACGACAGCCGTCCCGCCTGTCCTCTTCCGCGTTGGCACAGGCCCTTTGCCCGTAGCGGCTCCGTCTGCGGCGGAGCGCCCGCCCACCAAAGGAAGGGGAATAGGTATGGTATTCCCCGATTACGGCCGGTAGCGGCCGCCGACATTCACCGGGCGAGCCGTCATGGCGCGAAGGTCAGGCGGTGGGGCTTGTTCTGGCCGCGGAAGTGGCGGATCTCGAAGCTCTGCGTCTTGGCGCCGTCGCTCGCCTCCAGCCGGTACGTTCCGTAGAACCCGCGGAAGGAGGCGGCCCCTTTGGGGTCGCTGCGGAGGTCGGCGGTCGTCTTCCATTCCTTGTTGATGAGTTCGTCGAGAGCGGCGTAGGCGGGCTTGGGCTTCAGCTCCTCGTCCAGCAGGCCGCCCTTGGCTTCGTTCTCGCCCTGCACGGCCGTGCCGTCGCCCAGGTTCCACCAGGTGATCCCGGCCATCGCGGGCGCGGCGAACCACAGGCGGTAGTGGTCGCGGACGACGCGGGCCTGGAGTTCGTCGCCGCCCTCGCCGCTGGAGGGGATCGTGATCTCGGTGATGTAGAGCGGCAGGTTCAACTCGCTGAACGCCTCGTAGAGGTCCAGCAGCTTGTCGGGGTCGCAGTTGGGCCCCTTCAGGTAGGCGTCCAGGTGCGGGCGCCGGAAGAAGTGGAACTGCAGCCCCACGCCGCGGACCTTGGCCCCGCCGGCCAGCAGGGTCTTGACCTGCGCGAGGTAGGCGTTCCGCCCGGCCGGCTGGAAGTTGAACGAGGTCACCTCGTTGATCATCATCACGTTGCCGGGCGGGAAGAGCGGCACGGCCTGCGCGAACGCCCACGCGACGTACCCGCGGTCGGGCGTGTACAGCGGATAGGTCTTGGGGCAGACGAGCGACTCGTTGACCACGTCCCAGATCGGGACGTGCCTGCCGAACCGCTCCGCCAACTCGCCGAAGCGTTTGCGGTAGAGCGCGCGGAGTTCGTCGGCGTCCTTGGGCAGCCAGGACGGATTGTGCGCGTGCCACAGCAGCGGGTGGCCCTTCAGCGTCAGGCCGTGCCTGGCTGCGAATGCCACGAACCGCTCGCCCGGGGGCCTGCGCCAGATGTCGCGACAGCCCTCCGCGTAGCGCAGCTCGCCGCGGGCCGGCTCGGTGCCCGCCCAGTAGAAGGGCACGGTGGCGAAGTTGCACACCTTCAGGAACGCCTCCTCGTATCGCCGGTTCATCTCAGGCGTCTTGAGCTGGCCCAGGACGAAGGCGTTGCAGCCGAAGAGGAACTCGTGGCCGGTCTGTGTGGCCGTGATCCGCAGGCCGGGCAGAGGCTTGCCGGCGGCGTCGACGATCTCGACGGCGGCCTCGCCCTTGCGGTACTTCTCGATGTTCTGGTCGATCCGTTTCTGCAGGGCCGGCTCGCGCCACAACTTCTCCGACGACGTCTGCGCCTGGGCCCGGGCGCCGCCCGCCAACGACAACAGGACGCATGCCCACAATGCAAAACCCGCAAGCCGCACGCGTGCGTTCATGTCGATTCTCCTTGCGCCCGTATGATGTCGCCAACGGCCGCCGCTATCAACAGGCAAATCGGCCGGGGCGACGACAGGGGGGATGTGTCGACCAGCCGGCAAGGACTGCTCGGAGATGGGCGGCAGACACCGAATCGGACTGCTATCGGATTCCGCCCTCGGCGATGAGCACGTTCAGCAGCGTCCGCTGGAAGTGCAGGCGGTTCTCGGCCTCGGCGAAGATGGTCTCGGCGTGGGCGTCGAAGGCCTCGGCGGTGATCTCGCAGCCCTTGTAGGCGGGCAGGCAATGCATGACGACGGCGTGCGACGGGGCGGCCCGCAGCAGTTCCGCGTTGATCTGGAAGGCTGACAGGTCGCTCTTGCGCTTCTGGCCTTCCTTCTCCTGGCCCATGGAGACCCAGGTGTCGGTGTAGAGCACGTCGGCGTCCTTGACGGCGCGGGCGGGCTCGCGGACGAGGCTGTAGCAGCCGCCCGGCAGCGAGTCCACGAAGGCCTGTTCCAACTCGTAGCCCTCGGGCGCGGCCAGGATGAACCTCATGCCCAGGGCGGCGCAGCCCTGGGCCAGGCTGCGGGCCACGTTGTTGCCGTCGCCCACGAAGACCAGCGTCCGCCCCTGCAGCGGGCCGAAGTGCTCCTGGGCGGTCATCAGGTCCGCCATCGCCTGGCAGGGGT
>Ga0116148_1004308_pt1 | contig 12497 bp, 7 predicted proteins | sample AD_UKC055_MetaG_FD_89786 | JGI IMG/M metagenome (GOLD analysis project Ga0116148, IMG submission 89786) | Active sludge microbial communities of municipal wastewater-treating anaerobic digesters from USA - AD_UKC055_MetaG | ecosystem: Engineered > Bioreactor > Anaerobic > Digestate | place: USA... | reverse complement strand
TAGCAGCTCAACATGACGAAGGCGCCCGTCTCGCCGCTGCCCGCGTTGGCCGTCACAAAGTCGAGCCCGTACTTGATCAGGCTGTCCCCGCCCGCCGTGCTGTGGTAGGCGGCGTCGGTCCCGATCAGAATCACATTCCCGTCCACCGCCGCATTCCAGACCGCCTGGTTCTGAATGGCCGCCAGGATCGGGGTGGTGTCCCCCGCACAGGAGGGATCTCCCAGTACAATCGCCTCGTACGATGAGAACTGACCGGTGGTCATCGAGGCCCACTGGGCGCCGTTGACCACCACCGGGGTGAAACCGAGTTGCTGCACCCAGTAGTATTCGCGGCTCGAACTGGGCGGATTGGCCACCGTGGACTGGAGAATGAGGACCTCGTTGGGAGCGGCCAGCGCGGGCCCAACGCCGAGGGTTATCAGCACTAATGCCGACAGGATACCGGCACTCGATCCTTTTGACTGCATGGGGATCCTTTCGAAATGAGGATACTGCTGTCGAGAAAACACTGGTTTTCGTCTGCGCGGCGCTTTGTCCGGCGAAACCGGCCACACGAACCCGCGGAATAAAGTTCTACGATTCAGTTAACCAAGGCAAAAGTCCTGCACGGGATCGGGGAACGCCGTATAATGCACTATATGGCCCGATTTTGTCAATGATTATTTTCGCGCGGGGCTGAAAAGAGCCAAGAAACACAGAGGGCGCGGGGGCGCGGCCGGAGTCAACCGCTCCGCGCACGGGATAGCCGGAGCGGCCGGCATCGCAAAGCCGATCGGGTGCAGGACCTTACCGGCGAGACGGGGAGGGGCGGGGAGGGAAGGAGGGAAGGCAGGAAGGAGTGCAAGGGCGACGGCTCAGGCTCACCGGGGAGGTGGCGCAGGAGCTGCCGCAGTGCTTCAGCGGGTGTTCGAGAACCGAGACGATCTTTGGGGGGGCGGGCTATTCGGTTTAACAGCAGTCGCTTCGGTCGAGTTGCAGGCGGGCCGGGGGACCCCCCTGTGCCCCTGCAACAGAGGGGGAGCCTGCAGCATATGTAGTGGAAATGGGGGACGGAACCCCAGTGTCGTATTGCGGCACAAGAACTTACGTGATGTAGTGCCCATATCGTGGCGCATATTTCCATGGCCAATTCGGAAGTTGCCTTGTGAGTCCAGCCTGGTCCGTGGCACCGTACTGACCACCGCAGCCAGTCCTCAGGAGACCGTGCCGGGGCTCACACCCGGCAGATAATCCGATATCTGAATCGGTGAACGAGCGGACAACCCGTGCGGGACAGAAATGACACGAGTGGTGCCAATCGGCCCTCTCCCGTCCGGCAGTTATCCCGGTTTCGGTGTCTTTTTAGTGACAACATTGGGGACAAAAAATACCGTATTAGCTATATATTCTGTAATCGGGTGTAATGTCCCATATCTGGCACAGGAGAATCGAGGTATGGAGGTTTATTCGGAGGCGGCTTTTGACCGTTATCTCGAATGCATCGGTGTGAGGAGAACCGCGCCGAGTTGGGAAGCTCTGGCTGAACTGACGTCAGCGCATCTGAGGCGAGTACCGTTCGAAAACGTGTCGAAAATATATCGGGCGCATTTCCTGGGAATCAGAAAGATTCCGCGATTGGACGAGTTTCTCGATGGCATTGAACGCTGTAATTTTGGGGGCACCTGCTACACCAACAACTACTACATGCACCTGCTATTGGTTCATCTCGGCTACCGAGCCCGTCTCTGCAGCGCCGACATAGCTGTCAACGGAGCCCCTCCCGACGGACATATGGTCAATGTCGTCTCCTTCGGCGCAAAGGAAGCCATTGTTGATGTCGGATATGGCGAGCCATTCTGGAAGCCGATTCCCCGAAACAAGGCCGATGATATCGTGCTGGAGTTGGGGTCGGAGCGCTACGTTCTGAAACCGCAGGATCAGCAAGGGCGCAGCCGGCTGGAGGTATATAGAAGCAACCAATTGGCTCATGGTTACTTGTTGAAACCGGCTTCCAAAACCATACATGATTTTGCGGAGGTAGTAGACCGCTCTTACGAGGACAAGGCGCCGTTTCTCAATCGACTCGTGGTGACACGTTTTTTCGAGGATTGGGCACTGGTTCTGCGCAACCACACACTGACCGAGATTCGCCCATCGGCACCGGTCAGGCGACAGATGGAAACGCTGGATGCTGTCGTCGAGACTATAGTGGACAGGTTTGGCATGCCCGAGGGCATCGCTTGCGCCGCCGTGGGGCTTGTCGGGAGTAAAATCTTCGGCAGCTGATGAGCAGGCGGTTCTTGTTGTCGTAGGGTCAGTAATAACAACCGATTAGTCCTCTATTTCTGTCTTGGAACTCTCTTCTTGTCTGAGTGAGAGGGACAATCTGACGTTGGCCGTCGAAAGTCATTGCGGTTTGCCTTGGCGTTTTTCGGACTTCAAGGTCAGAGGAGAATGCGCGAAATCCACCGGTTTACGTTGAAATTCAAGGAATTCTGCTTCCAGGAGAAATGGTGGAGGTGGGGGGAATCGAACCCCCGACTCGCGTTGTGGCACAAGGACTTACGGGTCATTGTGACCAAATTGTGACGCTTTCTTACAGTCTAGAAGTGGTTAACATGGCCTTGTCAAGTACGCACGGTTCACGAACCACCGTCCCACGTCTGCTCACTTTCCGACTGGCAACTCGAGATAACTTCGGTGTGTAGCGTCGTGGTACACCTTGATATGTGCTGTCCGCGCGTCATTGCCCGTCTCCTCGACCACATTTTTCCCACTGTTGTAGTTCTTCTGTAGATAGATCGAATTGGGACAAGCAATCACCAGACGAAGTCGGCTCCCCTTGGCGACATAGCGTGAAAACCAATTGAAGCCAGTGAATTCGTATTTCAGGACTTCTCCAGGCTTGATTAGTCTCTCCTCCCGGAGAGATTCGCGAAAGCGAGCCCGCAAACGGTCGCGAGCCAGGAGAATACTCTTCCCATCCGGCATGATTTCGTACAGAGTTGCCTGGAAGTCGGCATCCGGCACATCCATGGAAATCCAGAGGACAAGCTTCGAGTTGCCGCTAACCTCGGTGCTCTCGGCAAAGGCTTCTGTGTGATATACCAAACCATTGCCAAAGAGGTTCAGCGCATAACGCTCATCCGTCAAGTAGTTCTCAATCTCCGCTGTTTCCAACTCGGCCGGCCGCGTGTCGAGTGGATCGTATACGAAGCTGTCTGAAGCGAATTCCGTCGCTCGTGCTTCCGTCAGATATCCGGAATGGAAGACATCGTTTGCATTACTGCCATTGGAACCGAGGTAAAGCACGCGTTTGTCGGCACCAATGGCTTCGAGTGAATCGGCATACTTCCACACGTCCTTGCCGACAACATAGTAGGCAACACGAGCCTCTAAAAACCCGGGCTTCTGACCCGATTTGAGAACCCAGTCGTACCACTCCTTGTGGAGTTGGTTCATGTCGAGCACGCGTGCATCTCCGAACAGCAGGCCGCCGACTTCCTTGGTCGGAGAATCTGTCCCACCATGATCCCATGGCCCAATGACTATATAATGGCGCGCTCGTGCTTCTCGAGAACCAAACATCATGTGCCGTCGGTAGAATTCCATCGCACCGGGCTGATCATCGTCGTAATAGCCCGTGATCGTCAAGATAGGCATATCGATTCGAGCGAATTGCTCGGCAGCGGGATTGCAGGCATCCCAGTAGGAATCCGGGCAGGGGTGCGCGAGCCACTCCTGAAAAAGAGCGGAGGGATTGCCAGTAATCGTATCGAGTTCCCTGAAGGCTCGATGCTCCATGTACAATTCACGGTACTTCTGTATCCAAAAGTGCGATTCCGCGAAGAGCTTCTTGTTGGCTGTCACACCGCTCGTCAGAGTGATCCACTGTACATCAAAAGGATCCCAAATATTCTTCCAAAACGGGATATCGATCGAAGGCATCGCCGCCGCCGTGGGCACGATGGTCTTCAAGTTCGGGGGAAATTCTTTGGCGGTGGCCCACTGGTCGTAACCGTCATAAGAACTACCGTACATAGCAATCCGACCGTCGCACCACGATTGCCTGGCTATCCAGCCTACAGCATCAAAGCCATCATTGGCCTCTTGGCGCAAGGCATTGAACGTACCCTGTGAATTACCGCGCCCGCGAACGTCTACCATGACGAAAACGTAGCCATTCTGTGCAAAGTAGAAGGCCTCGTTATGGTACGTATCGGCAATATACGGCGTCAGCGTCAGGATGACCGGCAGAGGCCCGGCCCCTTTCGGCTTGTATACGGTCGCATTGAGTTGAATGCCATCCCGCATGGGGATCTTAACTCCCCATAGAAGATCAATCGATGCAGACAACGACGTGTCGGTGACCTGCGCGGATAGACTGGCGACAAAGAGCACGCTCCACGCAACCAAAGTCAAAGTGGTCTTGACAATGTTCATTACCAATTTCCTCTTTTTCGACTTTGCTGCCGCATTCCTGTGCCCGACTCCTGAGAGCCCTAGATCTTCAAAGCGCATTAGCGGTTGACTCACTGCCTGCCGTGGATGCACGAACATAAGAGGCCGTAATCACGGCTTTTTCGTTTGGTCGAAAAAGGCTGCGACATCCGACTTTAGCTTCTTCAAGGACGGTTCATGAGTGTACATCTCATGGCCTGCCTCATAGTATTCTATGCGAATATGAGAACGCAAATCATCCTGCAGATCTAAATGGGAAATCATGTACTCAGTTGCAAGAAATACACTACCAAGATCAAAGGTGCCCTGCAAGACCAAAACTCGCAAGTTCGGATTGAATCCCATCGCGTGCGCAAGATCAATACCGGTGTTTGCCAGCGGCTGGGGCAGTTCATAATTCCCAGCCTTATGCCTGTAATCCCAAGTTGCAAAAACGTTCGCATCAAATACATATGTTCTATCGGGGCTGAATTTCAAATCACGTTGAAGATAATCCAGAAATGAGGCGACGAACGCTGATGTCGTCGCGGCATCCATGGGATCGTACTCCGCACTCTTCCCCAGTGGGTTAAAATTCACACCGAGGAACCGGCCATCGAGCATTCCGACTGTCTTACCATGTTCGCGCATTAATTGGTTCGCAAATTGTGCTGACGTCACTCGCATATTAGCCTTATCGAGATAATCAATCGAGAGTCCAGTGTAGCGGTGGAGTTTTTCTATGATGGCTTTCCGCGTGGGAACAGGCAGAGCGTTTCCCTGCGCGAGCGCATTCGAGTATTCCCCAAGGGCAAAAGTGCGCACCTCTTTGAGAAGCAGATCGATATCGGCGGGGGGATCGGGCAGCATTTTATGGTACCACGCAATCGCGGTGTATGTTGGAAGCGAGAACACAGAAGGCCAATGATACCCCGGCATATCGTCAAAAAGCAGTTCGAGGTCTGTGGCCATGGAGATAAGAATCAAGCCATTGAAGGACATGTATTCCCTGCTTTGAAGATAATCGACAACACCGGCTGATCTGGTTGTCCCGTAACTTTCACCCAGGAGGTACTTCGGTGAATTCCATCGGCCGTTATCCGTAATATACTGCTTGATAAACCTCGCAAACGATTCGATATCGGGGTCGACACTCCAAAAATCTTTGTCTTTCGCCTCGCCAACGGCATGACTGAAACCGGTACCGATCGCGTCAATCATGATAATATCAGTTTTATCCAATATGCTGAATTCATTATCGACCAGCTTGTAAGGCGCCGGCGGAATGAAAGAGGTATCGCCCGTGACAATTCGCTTGCCGCCCAAAGCTCCCATATGGAGCCACACCGAGCATGATCCGGGGCCGCCATTATATGCAAAAGTAATTGGCCGGTGGCTGATATCGGTTACATTGCTCCTGACATATGCGATGTAACCCATGCTAGCGTAGGGAAGATCCTTGTCATTACGAATAATCAGAGTTCCCGCCGTAGCGGTAAAAGGGATGGACTCACCGCCAATAGTGAGTTTATGCGTAGTGACTGACTTCTCTGCCTTGGGTGCCGTCGCCGAATTGACGGTGGTAGTGTCTTTGTCCTTTTCCGACAGGTTGCCGGAATCCGCCGCCACAGCACGGCTGCAGAACGCAAACAGGAACAACTGAACAACACTAATTGCTAGAAAGAGATGCTTCGCACGCATGAACCTACTCCTTTCGGGGGCCTCGATGTAGTGCCGTAGGGTAGGCGAAGATGCAGGTGCCGAAAGCTCCGCCCATCCGGTGCTGAGAGCGCCGTCACATATCTGAACAAAGCTGGCAAGTTGTTGAGGGAGTGTCAAGTAGTTATGCGAATAGGGTCGGTCGTCAGACCATTTGGGCACCGCGATCTTCCGATTTATGGCGCCGTTCGAGTGATGCCAATGGCCGTTCGAAGGGAAGTGAACTATACGTCTTCCGAGAGAATAGGTGAGGAGTATATACTCGAAATCACATGATCAAGAGTGTTTGTCGTGTCTAACCATAGCTATCATAGACCCATTATGGTGGAGGTGGGGGGAATCGAACCCCCGACTCGCTATGTGGGACAAGGACTTACGTGTCATTGTGACCAAATTGTGACCGTTTTTTTCAGCTTACTGCACTCAGACATGATCAATCTCTGTGTGATTCGAAATCTCACTGTTTGTCGTGCAAATATCGGCTAGTGATAGCTTGTGCACGTTGTCATTGCCGGTGAGACGGGCGAAATCCTTTAGCTCCGAAGTGCAAACTCTGACAAAACTCGCCAAGTTGGATGACGATCTTTCAATATCGAGCCGGCTTCGCAAGTTAGGGTCCTGAGTGGCAATCCCCATGGGACATATTCCGGTATGACACACCCGGTATTGCTGGCAACCGCAGGCAATGAGGGCAGCCGTCGCGATTGCGATTGCGTCCGCACCAAGCGCCAGGGCCTTGGCAAAATCTGAGGAAACTCGAAGTCCTCCAGTGATGACCAAAGAGACATCCCTCGCACCACAAGAATCCAGACATTTCCGGGCCCGATATAGAGCGAAGATAGTTGGCACCGACGTCGCTGCCTTAATGTACTTGGACGATGCGCCGGTGGCTCCTGGCCGGCCGTCAATAGTGATGAAATCCGGCCCCGCCTTGAGTATAAACTCCAAATCGTCTTCGACGCGGCCTGCCGCGATCTTTACGCCAATCGGCTTCCCGCTGGAGGCCTCACGCAACCAATCAATCTTCTTTCGCAGATCTGCGGGAGTCGTGATATCCTTGAATCGAGATAGACTAATGATATCTTTCCCGACTGGCATACCTCTCACCGCGGCAATCTCCTCAGTTACTTTAGCACCGGGAAGATGGCCCCCCATACCAGGCTTCGAAGATTGACCGATCTTGATCTCAATGGCGTCAACTTTCCGCAGATTCTCTTCAGTCACGCTATACTGATTGGGAACGTATTCGAAGATGTACTTGTAAGAGCTTTCCAGAGACTCAGGAAGAATGCCCCCTTCTCCAGAGCACATGGCGGTCTTTGCCAGCGCACTCCCCTTCGCAAGCGCAATCTTAGCTTCCTTTGACAAGGCGCCGAAAGACATATGCGAGACATAAATTGGAGTCTGGATCACCAGCGGCTGTTTAGCTTTCGGCCCAATGATCGTCTCAGTACTGACCGCTTCGCTATCGTTGAGAGGCAGCCGGGCAAGCTGTGCACCCCGAATAAGGAGGTCGTCCCAGGATACGACCGACTTTCTCGTCCGCATCGGTTCCAGGATGGACATGCCCGTTTCGGCCATACTATGGATGTCGGCCATCTGTTCCTCAAGGTCATCTGATGAGCGACGGTATTTTTCGGCTTGATCTAACTTGACGGGAAGTTGCGCTTTAGCCGCGATAGCAACCTCTGCGGCCTTGAAATACGCCTTGGTCGATCCACAGACAGGGCATACCCAGTCGTCGGGCAGGTCAGCCCACCTCACCCCTTCGTTCTCTTCATCATAGTGATAGTCACAGACGTCGCACTTGTAAACGGCCACGGTCAACTCCTTTAGATATCACTCTCCAAGTCGGCCGGCTCGAAATACTCTCGTGCGTGCCCACAGCATGGACACTTACCGGGCGGTTCGTTTCCCTCGTGGACGTAGCCGCAGACACTGCACTTCCACGTGATTGGCTGTTCACGTTTGTAGACGGTACCGTTCTTTACTCGATCCAACAATTTCTGATACCTCTTGCGATGATGCTCTTCGACCTTCGCGATCATACGAAAAAGAGCCGCCGCCTTCATGTTCCCTTCGGCTTCGGCGTCCTTGGCAAATTCGGGGTACATGGTTACGGTCTCGTGCTGTTCCCCTTCGATGGCGGCAACAAGATTCGCGGCGGTATCTCCAATCCCGTTGAGCAGGGCAAACTCGTCCTTGGCATGACGGCGCTCATTCTCGGCGGTCTCTTCGAATATCCTCGCAATGTAATGGTAGCCTTCTTTGCGAGCCACTTGAGCAAAGTACGTATACTTGTTTCGAGCTTGTGATTCGCCCGCAAATGCCGCTCTTAGATGTTCTTCGGTCTTACCCATCGGTAATCCTTTCCAATAGTCATAATGCAACTTGTCACTTCATTGGTTCTGTCGCTTCCACACACGCCGGCGACCTCATCCCATATACGCATCGAGTAATGTAACCTTACGTGGACACTTCATAGGCGGTCACTATTTGATCAGCAGCATCTTCTTCGTCTGCACGACATCGCCGGCCTGGAAACGATAGAGATAGACACCGGTCGAAACAGAGTTGCCAGCTTTATCAGAGCCATTCCACTCTACTCGATATGATCCTGCCGATTGCGGCTCATTCACCAGCGTCCGTACCTGCTGACCAAGCACGTTGAAGATCTCGATCGTCACCTGCGATCGGACTGGCACGCTGTACTCGATCGTCGTTGTCGGGTTAAAGGGGTTCGGATAGTTCTGGCTCACTTCAAACCGGTACGGCAGTGGGCTTTCCAGCTCGTCCTCAACGCCCACCGGTGACTTGGTCGTGAACAGGGCGAACGTACCGAGCGTGCTGATTTCAGCGGTGACGTTGTTGCCGCTCGTATCGACCAGGCCGCCGACATACTGCCAGATGTTGAGACCTTCGTGCCACCGATACATTTTCAGTTGCGACTCATCGCCAAGCACACTATCTCCGGCCATCAAGTCCTCATCCTCGTACGCAATTGTCAGCTGGTTAATGCCGGTCAAAGCAACAGTCGGCGCGACACTCACGGCGTACGCATCTCCCGCCTGCACCGCGTCGGCCTCCAACCCAGTCATGATCGGCGGATACGATGAGGCAGCTATCAGTGTCTTCGTGATGGTGCTGTTCTGTGGCGATAGACTCAGGATCGCACGGTTCCCCGGGCCGAGCTGTTTCTCCAATTGCGTCGAATCAGTAATGACAAAGGTTACATACGAGAACGGCACGAAGAATGACTGGCCGACAGCGTCAACTGCATCCAAACGAACCTGCCCCTCCGCCGCAATTGAGTCCGCTGGCCGCATGTTATAATTGTCAGTCAGCTGGGTCACGGTTGGCATAAGTGGTTGGCCGGACTGACTCAGGAACTGCACGCTCGGCAATTGCGTGAACGGCTCCGCAAATTCCAAGCGCCACCGCTGAGGCGCAATGGCGACATCGGCGGTCAGCACCAGTGGATAATCTCCTTCGATTGGCAGCAGACTGAGACTGACGCTGTCTCCGATCACCGTGCTCAAGTCCAGGGACGCCGTCAACCATTGGCGACGCACCCGTGAGGCTGCCGCTGCCGATGGCTCGTTGATGATGTCATAAACATAGCCGCGGGCGTTAATACGATCGGCGGCGGACGCCCCCAGCACCCAGAGCATGCCGTCATCGGTGGTAGACCCTTGCTCTATCATGCGCTTTCTGTCGCCGGGCAGGGACTTCTCCAGCGTCACTTCAACCGGTGCCGCCGGCACCGCCACTAAGGCGAGGTTCAGCGACCGATTGCCCGGATCAGGCGGCTGAATCGGACTGGCAAAGTAGATCTGCGCACCGACATCATAATCCGGCACCGCCAGATTGTCGTTCGGCCCGAGGATGTAGTCCAGCCCGGGCGGCGTCAGGTGCTCCAGTGTATCTTCGGTATCGGGGCGACGGATCGGTACGTAAATGCCATCGAATGTCCCCTCCGCCCACTCCTCAAACTGGTCCCAGCACGACGTGTCGTTCTTGATCAGTTGCTGGGTATTACGGCAATAGTCGGACACGTAGCGGTAGCGGCTGGACATCTCGGAGGATCGCACGCCGCCCAGGGCTCCTTCATACTGCCAGTCCATGAAACCGTAGTTACCGGCCGGATAGGGCTGGCAATGCAGATCGGGCTCTTCTGCGCATTTGCCCGCCTGATCACAGAAGAAGTACTCATCGTAAAACGCCAGAGCGTAGTGCCCGAACTCATGCCCCTTGGTACGATAGTCCATGGCCAGCGCTTCCCCCAGCGGATGATGGTCATAACTGTACGCGCGGCTCCCGTCACCGTACCACTTCCGCGGCATGGTAATGGGACCCCAGCCGGGGTGACCAATGGCGTTGACCGCCGCATCAGGTCGGTGGGTGTTGCTCGCCCGGATGTGCACATCGGCCTCCTCCCACAACTCGCCGTCATCCACAATGCCTATGGTATCCAAACGCAACTGGCCATCGGTCACATCGTACAGATAGTTGGACATCTGCTGGAAATCTTCTTGCAGTCCCTGCTGATACGCCTCCACCGCATCCCACTCCACCGATACCAGCAGATTGTAACGATATTCAGTGTGATTCATTACCACGTCAAGGCCGGAATTCTTCAGAACATCGAAATACATCTGCCCGTTATCGTCAAAGTGAGCATTGTCCAGATGAACCGAATACATTGTTCCGACAATTCCCGGATGCCTGACCGAAGGCACACTCTGCAGCAGCTTGGCGATCTTCAAACTGTCCCCGACCACGAGTTTATTCGTGCCGGTGTTCAAGTCCACTGAAAATGTGTCCTTGGCAATCGCGGTCATAGCCAGGCGTCCCTGACTGTCGGTAGTGAACGACCCCAACGTGTCCTCGGTGAAGAACGGTGGATCGTTCATCGCCTTGATGAGATTGAACTCCACGTTGGGGATAGAATTGTCGTTGACATCCTTGACAGTGATGGTTGGCGCAGGGGTAAGCAGGCAAAACCGGGAATAACCGGAAATGCTGGCTAAACAGAGGATTTCGCCCCGATTGTTAATGTCGACTGCATAGCTGAGGATTACGTTTGAACCCTTTGCAACTAAGGTATTCAAGTCTATCTGCTGCCCATCTAGAAAGATAACTGGGTTACCACTTAGGCTCTGTCCTACTGCAACACCACTATCGTTGATGGCGTAGGCTATGGCACTTGTACCCAATATGGTGGGTTGAGGATTTCCGATTTCCCACAGCACGGCATTGCAGTTTCCTCCACCATAGATCGTCTCGTAACCAACGACCATACCGAGATTGTTGATGCCCCGCGCCGAACTCACATTGTACTCGGCGCCGGACGTGTTTAGACGCACGAGAGTATTGTTGTGATAGACAAAGGCCCAGTGACTCACCTCGCCTGCCATCGTCACCTGACCAACAAGATCGCCTCTGTCATTGATGCCAAAACTCCCGTAATTGTCTAGTACGCCTCCAAAATTCAAGACCTGGTAGCTCCCTGCACTCGCCGAATAGATAACGGGGACAAGCTGACTGCTACCCGACGACATGTACCACCCCCCAATGTCGCCATTAGAATTGATACACTCGGCGCCTCCACTTACAGAAAAGTCCGGCCCGCTGCCGCCGAGGAATACCTCCTCTCCGTTTATCCAACACACCGGTCGGCTACAATCTTCTCCGACAACCACTCCGCTGCTACTGATGTCAATCGCGTACGCATAGCAGCCACTGTATCGCGGCAACGTGGTCACAATTCCATCTTTCCATTGGGTAGCCTGGCCATTAGTCGCCTCATGTCCAACTACAACAGCATTGTCATTAATTGCCCCCCAATGACCTTTATATTGCAGGGGAAACATCTGGACTTCCCTGATGGAGTAATTCGCCTGTGATAGCACCACGGAAGGACCGTTCAATGTCAGTATAAGCGTAAGAATTGTAACGAGTGATGACCGCATAGAACAACTCTCCTTTCATCCGCCCGGAGTGGCGGAGAGATGGTCAGCGAGCTGCTTACAAGATACCGTGTGAAGGGAATGAATGCGCGCGAAAAATACCGTCACCCTTCGGCACTGATTGCAGGCAGGTTCATCTGCAGCAAAGGATTTTTTGGCTCTTGATCAGGTGCATTGTTTGCGGGATCACCTGAAACACAGTGTGCCAAAACGTGATCATTCCCGTTTCAAGATATTCTATTTTATCGCAGGATATAGGGGGGAGGACGGGGGTTCAGGGAATTCGTCCAGCCCCTGTCGTCATTGTACTTGCTTGATTGACAATGAATTACAACGAATGGAGGTGGGGGAATCGAATCCCCGACTCGCGTTGTGGCACAAGGACTTACG
>Ga0116148_1004303_pt1 | contig 12510 bp, 9 predicted proteins | sample AD_UKC055_MetaG_FD_89786 | JGI IMG/M metagenome (GOLD analysis project Ga0116148, IMG submission 89786) | Active sludge microbial communities of municipal wastewater-treating anaerobic digesters from USA - AD_UKC055_MetaG | ecosystem: Engineered > Bioreactor > Anaerobic > Digestate | place: USA... | reverse complement strand
TCTTCAATCTTGAGGAAGAAGACGTCTATGATGCTATCATTAACCAGTCTGACGAACTTGCCCATATATATGATATCTACCGGCTAAAATTAGCCGTTTAGAACTTGCGAAACTTAAATAATTTTAATTATCTGTTTTGTTTGGTCAAACGTTTAACTTTTCCGTTTATTTTGCATCATATTTAATAAGGAAGTAAAAAATGAAGAGATTACTATTTGTACTGACAATAGGGTTATATATGGGTTTTGCTTCGGCCGCCCGACTTAATGTAGAAACAGGTACGCTCAATTACGGTATGTATTTTGGACCCTTAAGGGCCGGTGACGCAAAGTTGGTCACTACCCGGGTCGATTACAACGGTCACGAAACCATTCGGATGGATTTGATTGCCAATACCACAAAGCTTGCCGAAAAGATCTACTATCTGCATGATACGTTGACAACTTTCATCAGGATATCGGATTCATCGCCAGTACATTTCCGCAAACACTGCTTTGAGGGGGATGATATAGTGCGGGAAAAGGTTGATTATACGAAACTTCAGAATGGAAGCTACAGCGTTTCGATGCGCAAGGATTTCAAGGATGGCCGCATAAAGGAAAACACTGTGGTAAGCGAGGAGCCGGTTTATGACATGGTAAGCATCATGGCATATGCCCGTTCAATCAATCCCTCGGATTTGCAGAGCGGTGAACGTTTGAACTTTAAGTTAGCCAGCTCAGCCAGGTTAAAAGATGAGTTTCTCATATTTCAGGACCGTGAAACTCTAAAGATTGCAGGCAGGCAGTATAATTGCCTTGTATTTAAACTTGTGGAACCGACTATGGAGAAAGGCATACTTAAGGAGAACGATATCCTGATTATATATCTGTCCGATGATCCTTCACGTACGATTGTCCAGATGGATATCAAGTTCAAAATCGGGTCAGCTAAGGTTAAACTGATCCCCTGATAATCCATGATGTTCTGATGCCCTATGATTTTCATGTGTAATAACTTTTACATACAACTGAACAAATTCAAACAAATTCTTAAACCTTTTGGTAAATACTATAGTCTAAATATAGATAATTCGATATAATAACTGATATTTGTTTTGCGATAGATTAACCTAAAAAATATACTACAATGAAAAGATGGATTTTGACTGCTGCTATGTTGGCAGTAATAAGTTTGTCGGCAAATGCGGCAAAAAAAGCAACAAATGGTGAAGCAGCCCCTATTATCGGTGTAAAATCGGGTGTTATTACCATGGCTAACAATATGGACAGCTTCGGTGGCGGCATGGGCGGCCGTGGCGGCGGCTTCGGCGGCGGAATGCCCGGAGGTATGGGAGGCGGCTTCGGTGGAGGTATGCCCGGAGGTATGGGAGGCCAGCGTGGCGGCGGAATGCCCGGAGGTGCGGGCGGTCAGCAAGGCGGTCAGCGTGGCGGCGGAATGCCCGGAGGTGCGGGCGGTCAGCAAGGCGGTCAGCGTGGAGAGCGTCAGGCAAATTTTGATCCGAGCCAGATTGTCACAAAGATTTATTTTGATGATTTTGGACGTCACACTGCAACCGTAACCACCCGCGGTGAGGCCGGAACATCACGTTCCGTAGTAATAGATGGTGAGACCTATAACATAAACGATGCTGAAAAGACAGCGACTAAGATGCCGATGTCTCGTCGTGGCGGTCAACGCGGAGGTATGGGTATGAGCATGGGCGCAGGCATGGGCTCCGGAAGTGTAACCACACCAATGTTTGACTGGGAAAATCTTGACAAGAAAACCATCAAGAAAAATAAGATAATAGAGCTTGGTGAAGAAGAGGTTGCAGGTGTTATGTGTAAAATGTATTCGGTTACCACCAACAACCAGGGATATTCTACACACCAAACTGTATGGGTATATAAGAATATCACAATGATGAGCGAAACTGTCAGTGACTGGGGAACTATGAAGCAGTCAATCGAAAAACTTGAAGAGATTGATGTCGATCCTGCGCTGTTTGCACTTCCTGCCGATTATGAAGTCGAAGAGATTCAAATGGGCAACTTCGGCGGAGGCGGTGGAGGCTTTGGTGGTGGCGGTTTTGGCGGAGGTGACTTCGGCGGCGGCTTCGGCGGAGACTTTGGAGGCGGCTTCGGCGGTGGTGGCTTCGATGGCGGCTTTGGCGGAGGCTTCTGATCACAGCTTTTTCATTACAGATAAAACATATATTAGGGACGGTAAACAGGCTGTCCCTAATTTTTATTTTGTTATCTTTGTGAAAATTAAAACAATCTTTAACAATAATGATATTATGAATCGATTACTGACAGCATTTGGATGTGCGTTATTGGCTCTGTTTCTGACATCGGCCGAGCCTTACAAAAATCCTGATCTTACGGCCTCTGAACGTGCCGTTGACCTAGTTAGCCGTCTTACTCTCGAGCAGAAGGTGGCTCTAATGCAGAATTCATCGCCTGCCATTCCCGAGTTTGGCATCAAAGCCTATGACTGGTGGAACGAAGCCCTGCATGGAGTGGGGCGTGCCGGCCTTGCCACTGTATTTCCTCAGGCCATAGGCATGGCGGCATCGTTTAACGATGTACTGCTCTATGATGTTTTCACGGCCGTTTCCGATGAGGCCCGTGCCAAATCGGCCAGATTTCGTACAGAGGGTCCACTGAGGCGGTATCAAGGACTTACCTTTTGGACTCCTAACATTAATATTTTCCGTGACCCCCGATGGGGACGCGGGCAGGAGACTTACGGTGAAGACCCGTTCCTGACTTCACGTATGGGCGTAGCCGTTGTGAAGGGACTTCAAGGACCTGCCGATTCAAAATATGACAAACTCCATGCCTGCGGCAAACACTATGCGGTACACAGCGGTCCGGAATGGAACCGTCATGTATTCAATGCCGAAAATATCTCTGCCCGCGACCTGCGTGAAACCTATCTGCCGGCTTTCAAGGCTCTGGTTCAGGAGGCCGACGTGAAAGAGATAATGTGTGCTTACAACCGCTACGAAGGTGAGCCCTGTTGCAGCAGCGACCGTCTGTTACAGCAGATCCTGCGCGACGAATGGGGTTACCAGGGAATAATTCTTTCCGACTGCTGGGCTATAAACGACTTCTTCACGGAAGGACATCACAATACCGAGCCCGATGCTGCTCATGCTGCATCGAAAGCTGTGCTGACCGGTACTGACCTGGAGTGTGGAAGTTCATACAGAGCGCTCGTACAGGCAGTTAATGAAGGTCTTATCAAGGAGTCCGATATTGATGTATCGGTTACACGTCTTATGAAAGCCCGTTTTGAGCTTGGTGAGATGGACGAGAATGTTGAATGGGACAATATCCCTTACAGCGTGGTTGACAGCCGTGAGCACCGTGAACTGGCCCTTAAGATGGCTCAGGAGAGCATGGTACTGTTGCAGAATAACGGGCTCCTGCCCTTGAAACGCGGAATGAAGGTGGTAGTCATGGGACCCAATGCCAATGATTCGGTTATGCAGTGGGGTAATTACAATGGTATTCCGTCACATACAGTGACTCTGTTGGATGCCATCCGTGCCATAACTCCCGACGTGAGATATGAGCGCGGCTGCGATTATACCTCGAACAGCCTGTCACTGAACAGTCTGTTCAGTCAGTGCAGTGCTGACGGACTTCAGGGTTTCAGCGCCCGCTACTGGAACAATGCCCGCGGTACAGGCGAGCCTGACGTTCTGCGTCACAATACGACACAGTTGCGTTTCTCGACCGCCGGAGCAACAGTTTTTGCGCCCAACGTAAATCTGGAGGATTTTGCAGCCGAATACAATACGGTTTTCCGTGCGCTCGAAGACGGTCCGGTGGCTCTGTATATGCAAAATCAGGGTAATACTATGCTTTATGTCGATGGCGAAGTTGCAGCGGTAGGCCGCAACGGTACTACTTTGAGAAAAGTCTATACCATTGACGCCAAAGCCGGTCAGGATTATCAGATAAAGATAACCTTTAATTGTCGCAGCGGCGAGGCATCGCTCTCATTTGATTTGGGTTATGAGGAGGAGATCAACGTTGAGAAAAGTGTAGCCGATACCGAAGGTGCCGACGTGGTTATCTTCGCCGGCGGTATTTCACCCGCTCTTGAGGGTGAGGAGATGCCTGTAAGCATCCATGGGTTTAAAGGCGGTGACCGTACTTTGATCGAGCTTCCACAGGCTCAAGCAGATCTTGTCAATGCACTCAAAAAGGCCGGTCGCAAGGTGGTATTTGTCAATTTCTCGGGCTCGGCCATGGGACTTGCAGAGATAGCGCCCAATTGTGATGCCATACTTCAAGCATGGTACCCCGGACAGGCCGGAGGAACAGCAATTGCATCGGTACTGTATGGTGATTATAATCCTGCCGGACGTCTTCCCGTTACATTCTACAGCAGCACCGATCAATTGCCTGACTTTGAGGACTATTCAATGAAGGGACGCACCTACCGTTATATGACCGACAAGCCTCTGTTCCCCTTCGGATACGGGCTCAGTTATACTACGTTCAGCTACGGAAAGGCCTCTCTCTCATCCAAGTCTATCAACAGCAACCGTACGATCAAACTTACCGTTCCTGTTACCAACAAGGGTGATATTGACGGTCAGGAGGTGGTGCAGGTTTACCTGCGTCGTCCCGGTGATAAAGAGGGTCCGTCACATGCTTTGCGTGCATTCAAGCGCGTAGAGATAGCTAAAGGTCAAACCGTACCGGTTGAATTCGAACTGACCCCCGAGTCGTTTGAATGGTTTGATACCGATCACGACCAGATGCTGCTCATACCCGGAAAGTACGAGTTGCTTTATGGCAGTTCATCCGATATGGATCAGCTTAAAAAGATCTCTGTCAAGGTAAAATGACCTAGATGATCCCGAGCTGTCGGAGGAGTGCCTCCGGCTGCGGATCATGTCCGCGGAAATCGCGATACAGTTCGGCAGCATCAACGCTTCCGCCCTGTTCTAACAGCCGACGAAACTTGTCGGCTGTTTCTTTGTCGAATATGCCTTTTTCCTTAAAGAGTGTGAACCCATCGGCCGAAAGGACTTCGGCCCACTTGTATGAGTAGTAGCCGGAAGCGTATCCTCCGCTGAATATATGTGCAAATGAGGTAGAGATGATGCACTCGGGAACGGACGGAAGTACGTTCGATGCTTTCAACGCATCCTTTTCGAACTCTATCACCGATTTGTCAGGCATTGCGGTAAGCGTATGCCATGACATATCCAGTATGCCGAATTGGATCTGGCGCATGTGATAATAGGCCGAGAGATAGTTCTTGGCATCTACTATCTTCTCTATCATCTCGTCTGGAATAGGCTGGCCGGTCTCATAGTGTTTGGCAAACGAGTTCAGGAACTCCTTTTCATATCCCCAGTTCTCCAAGATCTGTGAAGGCAGCTCCACAAAATCGCGGTCAACGTTGGTACCGGTCTGTGAGGGATAACGTCCCTGAGCCAGCATTCCATGCAGCGCATGTCCGAATTCGTGCAACATTGTGATAAATTCGTCATGCGTAAGCAGTGAAGGAGTATCGGCGGTAGGTTTGGTAAAGTTGGTCACAAGACTTATGAAGGGGCGTTCCTCAACTCCGTTGTATATCTTCTGTCCGCGGAATTCGGTCATCCAGGCTCCGCTGCGCTTGCTGGCACGGGGAAAGAAATCAAGATATAACAGCGACAGGTGCGTACCGTCGTTGTCGGTAACATCATAGACCTTTACATCGGGATGATATACCGGCAGATCAATAGGCTCGAAGGTTATGCCATACAGGCGGTTGGCCAGACTGAACAGGGCATCTATGCAGTCCTCAAGTCTGAAGTAGGGCTTCATTTCCTCCACATTCAGGTCATATTTTTCAACACGCAGCTTCTCTGCCCAATAACTGAAATCCCAAGGCATGATGATATCACCCTCGAATCCCTTGCTCTTGGCAAAATCGTTCAAATTCTTAACCTCTGTTTTGGCTACCGGCAGGGCGGGGTCCATAAGTTCTCCGATGAATTCCAGTACTGCATCGCCGCTTTTGGCCATACGTCTCTCGGTCTGGTAATCCGAAAAGTCCTTGTATCCGAGCAGGGTGGCTTTCTTGTAACGTAATTCTACTATGCGTTGTATTGTAGCAGTGTTGTCCCACTCATCGCCATAGGCGCGTCTGTTATAAGCTCTGTAATACTTTTCACGCAGATCCCGGTTATCGCTATATTTCATAAATCCGCTGTAACTGGGCGCCGACAGGTCAAAGAGCCAGCCTTCCAACTCTTTCTCAGCGGCAGCCTGAGCAGCCATATCCTTCACAAATCCGGGGAGTCCGGCAAGGTCGGCCGGATCGGTTATGTGCATGGTGAAGGCGTTAGTCGAGGCAAGCTGGTTTCTTTTGAACTGCAATGTCATCAGTGACAGTTCTTCTTCGATGGCGGCAAATTCCTTTTTCTGCTCGTCATTCAGATTGGCACCTGACCTCTCAAAAGATTTGTAGGTATCGGTAAGCAGCTTCATCTGTGCGGGATCCAACTGCAGAGCAGCCCGTTGCTCATAAACCTGTTTCACACGGCTGAAGAGTTCGGGATTGAGACTCACATACATTGAAAATTCAGTCATCATGGGGGATAACTCCTCGGCTATCTCCTGCAGACGTTCATTGGCATCGGCCTCCAAAAGATTATAGAATATGGCGCTTATCTTATTCAATCTGTCTCCGGCATATTCCAAAGATTCGATGGTGTTGCTGAAAGTAGGGGCCTCAGGGTTGTTCACTATGGCATCAACTTCGGCTTTGCCTTCACTGATCGCCTGTTTGAATGCGGGCAGGTAATGATCTACTTCTATCTTATCAAAGGCAGGTGCTCCGTAGGGTAGCGTAGAATCCTGCAGTAACGGGTTTTTATTCATATTGCATGATGCGAATAAAATCAGTATCGCTGAAAAAAATAATTTTTTCTTCATAAATATAAATATGGTTATTTTGTTTAATCTTCGGCAAATTTACAAATTAAAGCTATCTTTACCGAAAATATTTCTCTCAATGAAGGTAAGTTCCTTATATATTACAGCGTTTCTGTTATTTGGCGCCGTTGCTCTTTCCGCTTCGGCTCAGAATGTTACTCTTGACGCCACCTATATAGTTGACGGAAACAGTGAAAAGAACAAAGAGGTTTACCGCTCGTACGTTACCCTCGAATCACTGGGCATGAATCAGAGTGTCGTTATGGCGACAAACGGGGCTGATCTCATCCTGACCTTTATCAGAGCTAACAAGACCGGAGGCGAGGCATCATCATTTTCCGATTTAACTCTGTACGGGACCAATTCGGCCATACTTGCTACAAACCGCAGTTCAATTTTTCTGGAAAAGTGTACAATCAATGTACATGCTCCTTTGGCGACGGGAGTTTCATCATTTGGTCCGGGAACTGTAATAAGAGTCAAAGAGGGTCTGGTAAATACCTCTAGAGACCGTTCGGCCGGCGCACAGTCGCTTGGAGAAGGCCGTTTGGAGATTGAGAACGCAACAGTTACGACTGCAGGCAACCAGAGTCCTGCCGTAGTATCGCGTATATCAGGAAGTTTAACCTCTGCATTGAATCTTAGAGGCGGTACGATGGGAATCGGCTCACCGATTTTCAGTTCATCGGGTGAAATAGAAGCTCTTAAATGCCGCATGGAGTCAGGAGGCTCACAGATTGCCTCGGTTGAGGGGGCAGGTAAGATTAAAATCTCCGAATGCGAACTTGCTAGTCTTAATTATATCGGATTTCTTATTTATACACCCGATGAAAGGACCGATAAGGAAAAAGGATTGCTGGATATATCCGATTCCCGTATCAGGGTTAAACAAGGACCGCTTTTCTATGTTTCGAATACATATGCCGAGATTTACCTTACTGCTAACTCCGTATCGCTTGGTTCGAACGATCTTTTAGTTGCTTCCGGAAACGACTGGGGAGTGCAGGGCAGCAACGGGGGGCATGTCAAACTTCATGCTTCAAAGCAGAGACTTAGCGGAAATGTGCTTGTTGACAGTATAAGTTCGGTTTTTCTTAAACTTGAAAAGGGTTCATCACTGAGCGGAACCATTAATAATAGTGGCAATATGAGCGCCGAAGTGCGACTCTACATAGGAAAAGGAGCATCCTGGACCTCGGGAGACTCCTCATGGTTGACATCGATTGAATTTGAAGAGTCAGTTGAAAAAGGCATTAAAAGTATCCGCAGTAAAAAGGATATCTACTACGATGCCGATGATTCCGCAAACCTGGCCCTTGGTGGAAGAGAGTTTAAACTTGGCGGAGGCGGCATTCTCCGTCCGATCAGGTAATATAGCCTCTCAAAACCGTTGCCATGGATAAAGCAATTAAAAATGTGCGGATGAAAGTCAAGAATATATTTACTGTTACGGTCCCGGTATTGATGCTGACGGTGCTGTTGGGCTCATGCATCAGGGAGAATATAATATATGTCGATGATGTTACTTCTCGCACCGTATTTGTCTATATGGCTGCCGATAACAATCTGAACGGATATGTGGACGATAATATCAATCAGATGAAGATGTCTGTCAGCAAAATGCCGTACAAAGCTAATCTGATAGTATATGTGGACCGTTTAAAAGCCAAGCCGATGCTGCTGAACGTCAAATTTGAAAAAATTGACACAATAAAGGTGTTTCCCGAGCTAAATTCATCAAGTGCCGACACATTTGAAATGATATTTCGCGAGGTCAAACACCGATGGCCTGCCGACAAGTACGGATTGCTTATGTGGTCCCATGGAACCGGTTGGATACCCAAGTCACAACTCCACAACGTGGCATGGAACCTGGGTTACGCCCCTGCACGTGACGGCCGGCAAGCTTTATCACCAATCTATGAGAGGATACCGGATATACGCGACCCGTTTGCTCCGACCAAGACTTTCGGATTTGAAAAAGATGCAAACGGAAACTATCTATGCATTGAATTGGATGAATTGGCGGCTGTCATTCCCGACAATGAGTTCGAATTTATAATTTTTGATGCCTGCTACATGGGATGCGTTGAGGTAGCATATGCTTTGAGAAATAAAACAGAATATTTTGTCTCCTCATCGGTTGAAATTCTGGGGCAGGGATTCCCTTACTATGAGACTACTCCCTTCATGATGGAAGGCGACATGAATAACATATGTAAAAAATTCTTTGAACACTATGACCGCAAGTCAGGCTGGGAGCGTACGGGAGGTATATCGCTGGTTAAAACGGCCGAATTGGACAAACTTGCTTCCAGCTTCAATAAGATTGTTGCCCAATGGCCCGACAGTGTTGATATAAATGAGAGCAGTCTGCAATGTTTTGACCGTTTCAGCGGCCATCACACATTTTTTGATATGGTTGATGTGGCCGAACATATGTGCAGCGATCCAACACTACTCAATGAGTTCCTGCTTCAGACAGAGAGATGCATCAAATATGCTGCATCCACTCCGTACGTTTTAGAGGGTGACCCGCTCCAGATAACAATAGATAAATACTGCGGTTTGAGCATGTATTTCCCGTTCACATACAACAAGGCGCTTAACGAGGAGTATCGTAAAACGTCGTGGAGCGTAGCAACCGGATTATAACACAAACCGCATTTTTAACCCGTATGCGTTTTTTTGACGGATACAATCCATCTAAACATCTATTTTTCCTTATAGCGGTAGCGTAAGCTGCATATTTTTGCTAATTTTGCAACTCCAAACAGTCATAAACACGATATATGACCAGATCATACGACGAAATCAACGAGAAAATCCGTAAGGGTAAAGCTGTAGTTTTGACAGCCGAAGAGGTCTCCGAAATGGCAAAGACCATGACCCCTAAGGAGATATTGGAAAAGGTCGATGTGGTTACCACTGCAACGTTCGGAGCAATGTGTTCAAGCGGAGCCTTGCTGAACTTCGGACACTCCACACCGCCTATCCGCATGGAGAGAATTGAGATTAACGGAGTGCCGGTAACCGGAGGTCTTGCTGCGGTTGATACATTTGTGGGTGCTACCGATTGTAATATGCAGAATCCCACTTACGGTGGAGCTCATATTATTCAGGACCTGATTGACGGTAAAGAGCTGATGCTTGAAGCATGGGGTAAAGGTACCGACTGCTATCCGCGTAAGCACATCAAGACCATGATCTCGCATGAGACCATAAATGAGGCAATCCTGATGAACCCGCGCAATGCCTATCAAAATTACAACGTAGCTATAAATTCATCTGACAATACCATATATACATATATGGGCACGCTGTTGCCTCACATGAGGAATGCTTCATATAGTTCGGCAGGTGAGTTGTCGCCGCTTCTCAATGATCCCGAATGCCGTACCATAGGGTTGGGAACAAGGATATTTTTGGCCGGTGCGGTAGGTTACGTGATATGGAACGGGACCCAGTTCAATTGTTCCAAGCCGCTCAACAGCCATGGTGTTCCTATGGGTAACGCCCGCACCCTGGCACTGATGGGTGAGATGCGCGAAATGTCATCCGAATTTCTTCGCGGGGCCTATTTCGAAAAATATGGAGTGAGTCTTTATGTGGGTGTGGGTATTCCCATACCCCTGCTTGACGAGGATCTGGCTGCCCGCGTAAGCATACGTAACAATCAGATTGATACATTCATTGAGGATTACGGCCATAACGGCGATATTATAGGTAAAGTAAACTACGAACAGCTGCGCAGCGGTCAGATTGAGTTTATGGACAAGAAAATCCATACTGCACCGATGTCCAGCCTATACAAAGCCCGTCGCATTGCTGCCATACTTAAAGAGTGGATAGGTAACGGAAGCTTTGAACTGTCGGCGCCGGTACGTCCCATGCCCACAGGCAGAACCCTTAATGACCTTAAGGAAATTTATAACCAGCAAAACGATTAAGCCATGATAAAGAAAGTCGTAGTCTCGTTTCCCGCCGATCAGGCCAGTCGCCCGCTCATCTATGAATTGATTAGAAAATATGATATAATGATCAGCATAATTAAGGCTGATATTGATGGCCGTCGCAGCGGAAAAATAGTTCTTGAGATGAACTCCGATGCTGACCATATTCGTCAGGCCATTGATTATATGATCGAAAGCGGTATGGAGGTCAGCCCTCTGGAGAGTAAGATCAAATTTGATGACACCAAATGTATTAATTGCGGTGCCTGTACTTCATCCTGTCTGTCAGGGGCATTGATCATCAAGGCTCCCGAATGGAAACTCCGGTTCGAGCCTGAAAAATGTGTGGTCTGTAAACTCTGCATAACCGCTTGTCCGCTCAAACTGTTTCGCATAGAGTTTAATGACTGATCATGGAATACAGAGAGCGATTTTATCGGAGTACTTTCAGCCATGAAAGCCGTCAATGGTTTCCTGTAAAATTTCTCGAATCGGATCTATGGATAGGGGTGGACAAAGGATCCTTGGATGAATCTATGCCGGCTTACGCCCTTGATGCTTTGATAAAACTCCGTCGCTCTATGGACGATTATCTGCTTGTTGATCCCACCTACAAAAAATCGCTGGTACCTTATGACTCCCGTGATTCGGCTCCGACAATCTTCAAGGAGATGTCAAAAGTGAGTCATCGGACCGGCATAGGCCCTATGGGCGCTGTCGCCGGAGCTGTGGCTAAACACATTGCCGATATGCTTATGCAGGAGTACCAAATTCAGGACCTGATAATAGAAAACGGAGGTGATATTTGGGCAGACGTCAGCACTGATGTGGAGATAGCAGTGTTTGCCGGAGAGTCGCCACTGTCAGGTAAAGTGGGGCTGCACATACCTAAACAAGAGTTTCCGCTGGGGATATGCACATCGAGCGGTACGGTAGGGCCGTCGCTCAGTTTTGGTAAGGCCGATGCCGTAATGATAGTATGCCGTGATGTACTTTTGGCTGACAGTTATGCCACTGCCATGGCCAACAAAATCCAAACCGCAGATGATCTTCAGCCCGTAATTGAACATATTTCGGCCAATAACGACATTCTGGGAGCATTGGCTGTAAAGGACGACCGTATGGCAGTATGCGGACGCTATGAGTTACGGCTCTTCAAATAATAATTTTGATAATTTGGGGCTAATACATATATTTGTAATTACTTAACATACTAATCCTAATATGTAAAATATGAGAAAAAATTCTATCTATTTGCTGTGTATTGCAGCATTGGTTGCCACCCCTTTAAAGGCAATGGACAATAAAGGGATATCATTCACCGAACTGTCATCGGACAGGTTCACACTGATTGATAACGGCAGGCCGGCAACGATTCTTGTTGACGAATCGGATAAGACCGGAGTACTTATTGCGCTGAAGGCTTTACAACAGGACTTCAAGGCTGTTTCCGGTACGGAAGCCCCTGTCATCTATGAGCCCGGGCAGGGTAAACCTATTATTATTATAGGTACAATCGACAGTAAATACATTTCACAGATCATCAAGTCAAAGAAGATCGATAAGAAAGAGCTTCAGGACAAACGTGAAAAGTATATTATGACAGTTGTCAGCGAACCTGT
>Ga0116148_1004299_pt1 | contig 12532 bp, 6 predicted proteins | sample AD_UKC055_MetaG_FD_89786 | JGI IMG/M metagenome (GOLD analysis project Ga0116148, IMG submission 89786) | Active sludge microbial communities of municipal wastewater-treating anaerobic digesters from USA - AD_UKC055_MetaG | ecosystem: Engineered > Bioreactor > Anaerobic > Digestate | place: USA... | reverse complement strand
GTTACTCAGGTTAGGATCATTTTTGGCAGTCACTCTGATAATAACCTCGTCGCCTTTTTTGAAACCAGGATTTTTAAAATAGCATCTGGTTCTAAAACCGATATTGCCGGTCAGCAGTCCCTCTTCCACCGGCGGTGAAGAACTGGACAGCAGCGGGAAAAAGTCCAGATCAGTTGGAAACTTATAGAAGCGAACCCAGGTCGAGGCCAGGCCTTCCCGGCCGCTAATCTGGTATAAATTAGTATCCCGCATCTGACGATGATATTTCTCACGGAGTTCCTTGACCGGCGGCATTTTGTATTCCTGGCCCTGATAAATCATGGTAATACCGTCGCGATGAACCACGATATTCTGCCCTACTTCCCCAGCAGCCAGGTAAAGTATAAACAACACGTAAGGACTTTTTATATCCTTGATGGCTACACTGGCATCAACCACCAGTTTAATGGGGCCATAGGAATTGGCGAAAACACCCTGTCCGTATCTTTCTGTTATCACCTGAGCAGAAAGAACGGCAGGCCAGACAAGAATAAGGCTAAGAGCCAGGGAGAGAGCAGCCTTTTTAATCTTCTTCATTTTTGTCTCCTATCAGTCCTATTATACTCCGGATACCGAAGATAAGAATCAGGCGGCGAGAAAAATAGAGAGAAAGAGAACTGGAACAACTGATTTAATTTTTTAGAAACTGGAGCGTGGCTGGTTGGCTTGACTTTTTAACCTGTCCAGAAAGGGAGCAGTCAGACTGCTGCCTGAAAAAAAGATAACGCCGTCGGCTCCGGCGGCCCGAGCCAGTCTGATTTCCTCCAGCATGAGGTCGGGGGTAATCTGATTGTGCGAGGTGCCGAGTCCTATTCCCGGACAGACGAGGAGCTTTCTTGGTAATGTTGCTTGCGCAACTGTCTCAGGAATTTTTCCCAGGGCGGTGGCGGTGGCTGAACTGGTTTTCATCGCCCGCCCTGCCGCTGCCTCGGCTTCGGCCGGCACTTTAACCTCACCCTCTTCGCCAGTGGGGGTATCAGCACCGACTGCCGCTGGCGAAGGGACGGCCTTTGCCACTTTGTCCTGCTGGTTCTGGTAGCTGACTTCCGGGGGAAAACTAAGGCTATTGAGACCACTGCAGCTATTGAAATCGAAACCGCCTGCGCTGTGGCTATCTGACATGATATCATCTGTGATATCACAGGTTATATCAGAGGTGATATCACTTTTTATATTAATTTCGGACCGGGCATTTTCGCCGCTGACTCTGGCTGTCATGGGTGCTCTTCTTTTCTCGGCCTGTTCCTGCCGGGCGCTGATTTCTTCTCGGCTGATGCTTTCTCCGCTGTTGAAGCTTTCTCCGCTCGCCACTTCGCTACCGGTGCCTTCTCCGTTGTCTGCCATTTTTTCCCTTCCCACCTGGCCTTGAGCCTTATCTCCAACGCTTCTCAGGCCAATGGCCACCGCCCGCTTCGTCAGACGATCGAAGAGAGCCGTGTCATTGGTGTAGAGCATCGGGCAGAGCATATCGATAAGCCCTTGTTGGGCCCATTTCTCCCAGTCCTGACCGATGAGCACCCGGGCATTATCGGCATCGGGGAAAACAGCCGCGCTTATCCTGACCTGGCGGCCGGTGGTCAGCAGTTCGTCTTTCAACTCTTTGACAAATCCTGTGACCTGCTGGCGATTCCATTCGAGCCAGGCATTCCAGTGGGGATTGCCGGAGTCACGCGCCTTAAGGCTATTAAAATCGATGCCCGTTTCGTCCTTAAAAAGCTGGAGAGTCTTCGGGTCATGACTGAAATAGGGCTCGGTCGGCTCGCAGGGAAATCGGATATAATCGAGATGAACCCAATCGACGCCATATTTTTTGACCAGTTCGGTCATCAAGTTAATTTCATAGGCGCGGACTTCGGGCAGGGCCGGATTGACCGTCCGGACCATCTCGCGGGCAGGGCCAACAATCAGCCATTCAGGATGCTGCCTGACCTGTCCGAGGAGTGCCCCTTCCGGGAAAACACAGAACCAGGGATGAACTGTCATCTTCCGCTGGCGGGCTTCGGTCAGGAAGACGCCGAAGAAATCCCAGTCATAGGCTGGATCTTTAACCCCGATGTCGCTCTGATAATAAAGGTAGCCGCTGGTGTCCTTGACCAGCATGATGAGCGTATTAATACCGGCCTTAGCATAGTCATCGAGCACGGTTCTCATCTTAGACAGGGCTTCAGCCTGCTTTGGACCAAACATGCCTGGATGCATCCAGACTCCGCTGATCCAGGCGTCCTGGTCCTCAGTCCGGGCTGACGTTTTTGTTTTTTTCGTTTGAGATTTTGTTTTAGATTGAGCCTGAGCAGGAAGTAGAGATGGCGGTGGGGGTGAAGGTCGGGCGAATAAAGTGCTGGTCTCAGGTCCAGGGGTGCTTCTGGTTTCTGCTGTCGGCACGGCTGGTGCTTTAGATCGAGCCTGACCTTGAAGCTGAGACTGGCGCCAGACCTGCCCGGCTGGAGGTTCGGCCTGAACCTGAGCGGCCTGCACGGCCCGGGCCTCAGCCTGCGCTTCAGCCTGAAGCAGAATCTTAGCCTGGGGTAGCGTCTGAGTCCGCACTTCTGGTTTCAGTTGGCCATGAGGCTGAAGTTCAGCGGCCAGCCTTAAAGCTTCGGTCAATTCTTTTGGGCTGGACAAATCAACCAACTGGGTCTTGCCTTCACTTGTTTGATCGTGGCTGTTCCGGTCATTAGCCTCGGCAGCACTGGCCGATAGAAGAAAATTTCCTGCTGCCAACAGGACTAGTCCAAGGACAAAGATGAAGCTCACACCATAAATTAAAGCTCGCCGCATCCAACCCAGGGACTTAATCCTGATGAAGTTTAATGCCGTGGGTCTTGAACCCGATTTTGTTCTCATGCCCTCACCTCTTCCATATGGGGACGTGATACTCTGTCCCTCTTTTTCCCCAACCTATCTATTTGATAATTAATAAGTTAAAAATTGGGGACGTGATACTCTGTCCCTGGGACAGAGTATCACGTCACCGGATAAAACCAGCCCCCAGGACAGCTTCGTCTTCATAAAAGACAGCCACCTGGCCTGGCGTTATCGCCTTATAGGGAGTCAACAGGATGACCTCGGCTGAATTTTCTGGGGCGCTCTGACCTCCATCCTGACTGTCGTCGCTACGGCTTCGATTATCACCCATTATCACCCGGCATTCGAGTTCGGGCGATCGATAACGCACTTTGACTGTAGCCTCAATCGTTTCGCCACCGGCGGCAATCCGTCCAACCCAGTTTATCCCATCGACATAAAATTTTGTAGCGAGCAGGTCTTTTTCCTCTCCGATATAGATAGTATTGGTGGCAGCATCAATTTTGACGACATACAGACGGCCACTGCTGCTGGCGATCCCCAGACCGCGCCGCTGACCGACCGTATAGTTTTCTATCCCATCGTGCTGGCCAAGTATCCGGCCGGATAGGTCCTTGATCGGGCCAGGCTGGCCTTTCGGCAGAAGGTCACGGTAGTCGCCAGCATAAAAATCCTGGCTCTCTTCTTTATCGCTGACGGGCAGGCCATGCTCTCTGGCCAGATGGCGGACCTCGCTTTTAGTGAGCTCGCCAAGAGGAAATAGAGAGCGGCGCAGTTGCTCCTGGCTTAGAAACGAAAGAAAATATGACTGGTCTTTGGCGGCGTCGCGGGCTTTTAGAAGCTGCCAGCGGCGGAGGTTTTCATCATATTTGACCCGGGCATAATGGCCGGTGGCGAAGTAGTCATATTCAAGGCCGAGTTGCCGGCAGCCATCGACGAGCAGTCCGAATTTAATTTCGGCATTGCACTTCACACAGGGATTGGGAGTCCGACCTCGGGCATATTCAGAGCGGAAATAATTCAGAATCCGGACCTCATATTCGCGCCGGACATCAACCACATAAAAAGGGATACCGAGCTGGTGAGCGACGGCGGCCGCCTCACTTATTTCCTGCTCTTCGTCATCACCAAAACAGGAAAGACGAAGGTGGTTGCGCTCTGTCCTAGCCAAATTCTCGCCAGGGATAGAAGGTGGCTTAACAGCTGAACATTTGGTGGTGTCAACAAAACCGGAATTAGCTTCATTTTCCGCTCCCGCTCTCCGGGGAAAATTGCCAGTAGAATCTCCTATCTTCATAGTCACGCCAGTGACCTCATAGCCAGCTTCCTTTAGCAACAGAGCCGCCACAGATGAATCCACACCACCACTCATCCCGACCAGCACCTTCTTCTTATCAGTCGCCATATTATGATTATAACATTCAACCCTGGGGACGTGATACTCTGTCCCTCTTTTTTCTTTTTTATCTGCTTGCAGGACAATAATTTACAAGATGGGGACGTGATACTCTGTCCCCGGGACAGAGTATCACGTCCCCTTCTGAGAATATTTTACTCAGCAGTCCGTCCTTAATTACGGTATTAGTTACAAATCACACCGTCGATTAAATAGGCAAGTATAAAATGCGAAGTTCACCTCGCACAGGGCGCGCAATACAAAAAGCACAAAATGAGAATGAGCACAAAATAAGATAAAAAGAAAATAATAAAAAACAGCGAATAAAAAATAAAAAAATAAAGAATAGAAAAATAGAAAGAATGGGCGATGAAAAAACTAATAAAAATAGGCTCACCAATTTTTCACATAAGTTATCCAAGACGCGGAAAACATAGGAGGTGGTTATAAATGCCAAGAACAGCCCGAATTGTGGTTCCCGGAATTCCTCATCACGTGATTCAACGTGGAAACAGAAGTGAAGTCGTCTTCTTTAAGGAAGGAGACCGGCGCCTTTATCTAAAGATTCTGTCCCACTTCGCCCGGAAGTACGGCGTGGAAATCTGGAGCTATTGCCTGATGACCAATCATCTTCACCTGGCTACTGTGCCATCAAGACCGGAAAGCCTGGCCAAAATGATGGCCGCGGTTCACAAAAGATACACCGTCATGATTAACATCAGAAACAATTGGAAGGGGACTTTATGGCAGGGCAGATATCTCTCTTACCCCATGGATGAAATCTATCTATACACCTGTGTCAGATATATCGAAAGGAATCCAGTCAGGGCAAAAATCGTCAAAAGACCCGAAGATTATCCCTGGTCGAGCGCCAGAGCCCACATCTTTAAAATTAACGATCCAGTTCTTTCCAGCTTTTTCATGCTCGATCAGATCAAGGACTGGCGAGCCTATTTGCAGCAGGCCGAGAACGAAGAAGACCTCGAAAAAATCAGAAAAAATCAAAGTTCCGGACGCCCTCTCGGCAGTAAACAGTTTTATAAACAAATCGAAATGCTGACCGGACGCAAATTAAAAAAGTGAAATAAAATAGAAATTAAGGCGAAAAAAAAGGGACAGAGTATCACGTCCCCTCATCCCCCTCATCCCCATTAAAAGAAGAGAAAGCGAGCAGCAACAAAGATCAGGAATATCCCATAAAGGGCCTTAACCAGTTCTCCAGAGCTTCTGATATTGACCCGTGCTCCGACAACTGTCCCCAGCACCAGCCCGATGGCCAGCATTCCGGCTACCCTTAAGTCCAGTGTTCCGGCCTTATAATAATAGATCACGCCTGGCAGCCCGACCGGTGCCAGCAACGCCCCCAGTGAAGTAGCAATGGCCCTCTTGGCTGGATAATGAAGAAACAAAATCAGAAAGGGTACAATAATATTCCCGCCGCCAATTCCGAACATCCCCGACATCACCCCGGCTACCAGCCCAACTCCAATTAGTGCCAGAAAATGCGGATGTGGAATGACCTCCATCTTATTAGAAGCGGAAGCAAGCGCTGCCGCTCCACCTGTCGGCGAAGATACAGCGGCCGGGCTCGGATCAGAGAGCTGACTCGCCGCCGCAACTTTTCCATCTTCGGTTCCACTGATTTGACTACCTTTGAAATCCATGACGGAAGCAGCAGACACGCCCGACTCCTCAGGCTTCAACCCGGATTTTTCTGCTGTATTCTTAACAGCCACCCCTGCTGAGTGCTTAAAAGTGTTATTTTTATCCATGCGCCCAAAATATTTCTTAAACTTTTCCACTGGCTGGATAAAAGTCCAGCTGACATAAAGACAAAAAAGCGCATAGAGTTTCTGCACCAGCCCAGCAGGCAGACTATGAGCCAGCCAGGCGCCGATTATCACCGAGAGAACCATCCCGACCGCAATTAAAATTGAGCCGCGAATATCAATTAGCCTCGCCCGGTAATAGGCAATCACTCCGAGAATCCCAACCGGTAGCAGTATCGCCGCCAGCGAAGTACCAGTGGCTTTGATCAGCGGGAAATTAGCCAGGACGACCATCGCCGGCACCATGACAATTCCGCCGCCTATCCCGAACAACCCGGAGAAAATCCCGGCCAGAAGACCAATAGCTACAATCAACAGTGAATTCATGGTCTGAATTATACTAAACTTTTGTCCATTTCAGAACCAGGAATCATTTCATTTTTAACAATTGCGCAATTGGGGACGTGATACTCTGTCCCTCCTTTTGACGTCGGTAACTTGTCGATTCTAAAGTAATTAAAATTTGGGGACGAAATTTGGGGACGTGATACTCTGTCCCTCACTGCCAGCTGTGATTACATAAATCTCTTATCCGGTACTTTTCTTTCCTGTACTTCCTCTGCGTCTTCCACCACTTGCCGACCGAGCCCTTTTTTTGCCTGTGGGCTGTTCTACTTTCTGTTCAGATTCCGCTGCCTCTGCCGCTTTCTCTGCCTCCACCTCTGCCTCCGCCACTGCCGATGTCTCCGCTAATGTCACTACCGACGTGTCTTCGGCTGCTAAACCTGCTTCCGCTCGTCTTAATTGGGCCTCAGCTGATTTATCTTCTAATTTCTCTTCGCTCTTTAGATATTTACCCATCACTATCTTTTCTGCCTCGAGCCAGTCTTCAACCTCATGACCCGGCTCCTTTCCGCGCAGCTCGTAAAGCTGATAAGCTATGAGCCTTATTTCATCCTCGAGTTGCTTTAGCGTAATCATTAGTCATCCTCCTTTTATCTATTCTTTTAATGACGAGGTCCGAACAACGTCCACCCGTCACGTCTCAACTCTTTTCTTAGCGATGCAGAAAAGCATCAGACCCAGCCCCGCCAAAGCCAACTCCAGGCCTTGACCCTGAGCCGCTCACGGAGCTTTTAGCATCAAATCTTATAGATGCGCGAGTTTGATCACTCTGAATAACGCCGATGATCTATTTATAATTATAGACCATTAGTAAAGAGTTAGCCTGGGGACGTGATACTCTGTCCCCTTTCCTCTTTTATCATTGGAGACATAAGTTTTCTTCGATTGATTATTAATCCTCTGTATGTGATTTTTCTATTATTTAATTATTCAAGACTTATCTTCCTATTTTTTTCCCACCAGATCTATTTGAGAACTTATTTAAGTTGGCGATTGCGTTAATCAACACCCTGGCTGCAGGCAGGTCCTAAGGGAGCAGACATGATTTCGGACTTCGCTATTCCGCATCTTATTCGCCACTTTATTTAGCTTGATTAAAATCACATCGAGTCAAGCGAGGGGCTACCTCCAAGGAGGAAAGCGAAAAAAGGGACAGAGTATCACGTCCCCACTTTTGTAATTCTTTAATTATCAAATAGATAGCTTTGAGCAAAGCAGGGACAGAGTATCACGTCCCTAAATTTTAATTCCTTTATAATCAGCTATTTAGCAGAGCTAGAGGGAGGGACAGAGTATCACGTCCCCAATTAAAAGTCTATAATATGTTTGACTTTAATGCCGGGGATTTGGATTATGGTGCTAAAAAGCATCTGGTTTTAGAACCAAGTCAAAAGGTCAAGCCATAAAGACAAGACAAGGAGGGAAAAATTGAAACGGGCCAGTGATAATCAAAATAATATCAGCCAGGAAATAGGCGATGACACAGACGCCAGCCTTTCACCGCCAGCCGGGAAAGGGTATCCAGACGTCATTCATCAAAGCTTTTCCGCTCAGAGTAAACAAAGTCATCACCAAGGGCACAGCCAGAATCAGAACCACGACCATCATCAGGTTGAGGACCAGATTGAGGACCAGTTCGCTGCCCGTCTCCACAGCCAGGAAGATCATCACCATGAACAAAGCCATAATCACCACCATAGCTCGAGCTCGACCCCTGCTCACAGCCATGACCATGAACACTCACCTGGCCACACCCACAACCATAACCAGGGCCACGATCACAGCAGCCACGGCCATTCCCACCACGGCTCCGGTCAGGGTCACAACCACGGTCACACCCACGACCATGATCACCATCATCACCTCGAGTCCTTACGCCAGAGGTTCTGGGTCTGTCTGATCCTGACTGTTCCTGTCCTTCTTCTCTCGGAAATGATCCAGATGTGGCTGGGCTTCAGCCTGACTTTTCCGCTTCAAAAATATTTACTGTTCGCCCTTTCAGCTTTTATTTATTTTTATGGCGGCTGGCCATTTCTAACCGGCGCTCTGTCGGAGCTCAAGCAAAAACTGCCCGGCATGATGACTCTGATCGCCACCGCTATCACCATTGCTTTCCTCTATTCGAGCGCCACCACTTTCTTTATCCGCGGCCAGGACTTTTTCTGGGAACTGGCCACCCTGATTGTCATCATGCTCCTCGGCCACTGGCTCGAAGCCCGGAGTGTTATGGGCGCTTCGCGGGCGCTCGAGGAGCTGGTCAGGATTATGCCGACTGTCGCTCATGTCCTGTCCACTGGCCAGGTCAATGAGGTCACCGACCTTCCCGTCTCCAGCCTGCGAAAAGGCGACCTGGTCCTGGTTCGGCCAGGCGAAAAAATTCCATCCGATGGTATAGTGGTTGACGGCGAAAGCCTGGTCAATGAAGCCCTGCTGACCGGCGAATCACGTCCTGTACCCAAAGCTGCCGGTGACCGGGTGATAGGCGGCTCGATCAACGGCGATGGTTCTCTCCAGATCAAGATTGAAAAGACCGGCGAAGAGACCTACCTGGCTCAGGTCATCTCACTGGTCAGACAGGCCCAGGAAAGCCGGTCGCGAACCCAGGACCTGGCCAACAGGTCAGCCGCGCTCCTCTTTTACGTGGCTCTGGCGGCAGGCCTGATTTCGTTTGGCGTCTGGGCTTTTATCAAGGGCCCGGATTTTGCACTGGAAAGAGCGGTCTCTGTTCTGGTTATTGCCTGCCCGCATGCTCTGGGCCTGGCCATCCCGCTGGTCGTAGCCATCTCCACTTCCATCGCCGCCAGCCAGGGTATTCTCATCCGCGACCGCCGGGCTTTTGAAGAAGTGCGAAATGTCCAGGTGGTCGTTTTTGATAAAACCGGGACTCTGACCGAAGGCCAGCTGGCGGTAGCGCAGGTTGTGGTCCTCAAACCCGGTATGCCCGAGGACGAATTTTTGCGACTGACTGCCGGTGTTGAAATCAATTCAGAACATCTCATGGCCAGAGCGATAGTAGCCTATGTCGAGAGCCGGGGTTTAAAGCCGGCCACCGCCACTGATTTTAAAGCTTTCCCCGGAAAAGGAGCCAGCGCCGAAATAAAGGGCCAGGCTGTTTTGGTTGGCGGCGCAAATTTACTTAAAGAACTTAAACTTGAGTCTGAGCTTGAAGACGAGCGGCTAAAAGCCCTGGCCAGCGGCGGGCAGACCCTGGTTTTCACCGTAGTTGGCGGGCAGATCGCCGGAGCGGTGGCCCTCAGTGATCGCCTCAAGCCCGAATCATTCGAGGCAGTTAAGAGACTCAAGCGGCTTAACGTCAAAGTCTTGATGCTGACCGGTGACTCAGAGCTGGTAGCGGCGCAGGTGGCCCGGGAACTCGGCATTGATAATTATTTCGCCGGACTGCTTCCTCCTGAAAAAGCCAAGAAGATAAAACTCATCAAAGAAAGCGGGCAGAAGGTGGCCATGGTTGGCGATGGCATCAACGATGCTCCGGCGCTGGCCACAGCTGATGTCGGCATAGCGATAGGCGCCGGGACGGATGTAGCCATTGAGAGCGCCGACCTGATTCTCATCAAGAACAATCCGGCTGATATTGCCAACATCATTCAACTATCAAAGAAAACTTTTTCGAAGATGGTTCAGAATCTGTGGTGGGCGGCAGGTTACAACATAATTGCCATACCGCTGGCGGCAGGCCTGCTCTATCAACAGGGCATCATCATCAGCCCGGCTCTGGGAGCAGTGCTGATGTCTCTCAGCACGGTGATCGTCGCCCTCAACAGCCAGACTTTAAGGAGGTTAAAAAAGGGGACGTGATACTCTGTCCCTCCTTTTGCCATTCTTATCTATTTGATAATTAATAAGTTATAAAAAGGGGACGTGATACTCTGTCCCCTCAATCCCGGCTGGTATGGAAGACGGCCTAAAAATTAGTCTGAAAAAATTAGGAGTCGCCGCATTATTTTCAAAGACGTCAATCTCAAGAAAAATGGTATTCAGTTTCGCTGGCCCAAAGAAAGCAGTAAATATTTCTGACTATTCACTTTGTTTCTACCAATATTTTTTACAGTTAACGATCAGATAAAAGCCGCCACGCCTTACTATAAAAAAGGGACAGAGTATCACGTCCCTAAATTTTAATTCCTTTATAATCAGCTATTTAGCAGAGCTAGGGGGAGGGACAGAGTATCACGTCCCCATCTTTAAAACCACCAGGTCGGTGGAGGAAGAATGAAGGCGAGTGGAGCCGTCGGCCAGACGCTCCGCCCTGATCTCCTGCCCGGCCCGGTCATAGGCTTTATACTCGAGCCCCAGCCCCAAACCGCTTACCACCAGCTCCACCTCCGCCATTTTTGTCCCGTCAATTTTTGCCCGGCCATCTTCCACTCCCGCCTCAACCTGAAGAATAATTTCGGATAAATCTCTCTTAATAACCACGGCTTTTTCCTTGGCCAGCCGCCCTTTCTCAAATTCCACATGGAGACGCCTCTCCGGGCTCGCCATCAAATGAAACCGCACCCGCAGTCCATCCCGCGGCACAACCTCTATTCTATCTCCCTTATCCTCCAGCTTTCCCCCCAGCGCCACCAGCCCAAACACCGGATCATTTGCCACCACTGTTGCCGCCGTTCTGATCGCTCCGCAATAACCCACATCCTCCTCGGCACTGTAATACCAGGCCCCCCGCTCAATCCATTTTCCCAGCCAGCCGCGCGCCCTCGCCATCGGCTCAAAGCCTCCCCCCGCCCCGCCATCATTCTCGCTCGCCGGAAACCAGTAGCCATAGCCTGTCTCGGCCCGCCCTGAGTTGACCAGCGCCCAGCTGCTGAGATAAGAAGCGTACCCGAGCCGCAGATAATCAAACAGGTGTGTTCCCGCCCAGTTCAGAGCGTAATCCATAATTGACCAGCCACCCATCTGCGACATATAACTCAGCGTATACCGCAGTCCTCCCCCCGCCCGGTAATCGCTCCCCAGATAATAATAAGCCGTCTCGAGCCAGCCCCGCGCCGCCACATTCAGCCGGAGCTGCTTTTCCATAAATTTCTCAACTTTAACCCTGGCGCGCTCCCAGCTCACCTCAGCCCCGGCGCCTTTCTCAGACTGAAGCTCAGCACGAGCTTCACCTGCCGGGCGCCAGCTCGGCGTGGCCTCAGCGCCCTCTATCCGCGCACCTCTGGCCGCGGCTTTTCCCCCTGCTGGTCTCACTCCTTTTCGCACCCTGTCCCCTTGCTCTGTATCCTTCACTACATCTGCATCGTGTGCCACATCCGTTCTCTCTACGGTACACGCATCACTCCCGTCATCCACCCCCTCTATCAATTCATTTCTTTCCACCTCGCTGGGCACGCCAGATAGACCAGCACCCGTTATCAGCTCAGCCACTTCTGCCAGCCGCACGCTTCGTGTTATTTCAGCAGCTATCGCCATTTTTCCCAGGCCGGTCGCCCCAGAAACTACCACCGGTTCTGTCCCAGTCATCGACGATCTCTGCACCTTTTTTGCCGGCGCTATCTCTCTTGAAGTTGTTGTTCCGATCGATCCTTCGCCTGGCGATTTAACTTCCTCCTCTGTTTTTTCTAAATTTTTAAATTCCGCACCTTTATTCCCTCCTTCACCTCCTGGCCGCAACTTCCTCTCCTCTTTTCTCTTCAGTTCTTTCTCCGCCTCCACCACCTTCTCCATCGCATATCTCGCCATGGCTCCCGTCGCCTCAAAGCCGGTCGAATCAAAAGCGAACTCCGACCCGAACAAATAGGGATCATCTTCCACAAAATGCCGCACCTTTTTCTCCCAATGCCGCCTCAGCTCGGCCTCCTCCTTCTTCCAGCCCTCCCGCTCGAGCGCCCGCAGCAAATCATTCATGACAATCTCATTCATGGTCGGCGTCTCATAAGCTGACCAGCCCTCGACTTCGAGCGGCACGGTGAAATAAGCTATAGCCGTGCGGTAAGCCCGCCGCAGATACTCCTCGGCCGTGAGCTCGGTTTTTATCTCCGGATGGAGCCGCGCCACCTGATACATCCGGTGATAAAGCAGCACAATGTGCGGATAATCATAGATGCGCCAGATGTGCTTCTGCCCATTTCGCCCCGGGTCAGGGCTTTCGCGATTGACC
>Ga0116148_1004291_pt1 | contig 12550 bp, 6 predicted proteins | sample AD_UKC055_MetaG_FD_89786 | JGI IMG/M metagenome (GOLD analysis project Ga0116148, IMG submission 89786) | Active sludge microbial communities of municipal wastewater-treating anaerobic digesters from USA - AD_UKC055_MetaG | ecosystem: Engineered > Bioreactor > Anaerobic > Digestate | place: USA... | reverse complement strand
TAGATAACGCCGGCGGTATAGAGATCGATTCCCGCGGCCCTGACTTTATCCGCAATAGCCCTGATCTCCTCTGCACTCGCGTCCAGCGGCATGTGCATGCTCTTCAGACAGAGGTTTGAGAGGCCCAACCGTTTGGTGATGGCGATGGTCTCCCCTACGCCGAACCTTCTCAAGGTGTAGGAAGCCAGTCCCAACCGCATCTCTGCCCTGCCCCGTTTCGCTTCGGCCCATCCCGACGGCGCGAGGGAGGCGGCTGCTGCAGCCACACCGGCGGTTTTGAAAAATTCTCGACGATTTTGCTCTCTGGACATGAATGGCCTCACTTGTTTTATGGGTCCACCGGTTGGCATTTGTTCAAGCCGGCCGTGCTGCGCCGTTAAGCCGGCAGCCGAGTCTCTTGTGGAAAAACCTTGGCAATCGATGTCATCGTCAACAATTATCTGAATTGCCCGTTGCTTATGAAGGAGATCTTGCGGCTGTCCGGGGACCAGCTCGGAACGTTGATAGAGCCCTGGCCGCCGTAGAGATAGGCGATCACTCTGGCTTCCCCGCCGGTCACGGGCATCAGGCGCAAATAGACCCTTTGATAAAAGGGGTGCTGGTCCGCCGGGACCTCCGGCGGGAATGAAAGAAAGACGATCCACTTGTTGTCAGGCGAGACGTGCGGAAACCAGTTGTTCAGATCATCAAAAGTCAGCTGGCGCTGGTTTTTTCCGTCCGGATCCATCCGCCAGATCTGCATCCTGCCGGTGCGGCTGGAGCAGAAAAAGATGGAGTTGCCATCGGGCGAATATTCTGATCCGTCATCGAGGCCCTTGGATTTCGTCAACCGGATTTCACGGCCGCCCTCTGCCGGGATTTTGTAAATGTCGAATTCACCTTCCCGCTCACCGGTATAGACCAGAAACCTGCCGTCGGGGGACCACCCGTGCAGGTACGACGGGCTTTTCGCAGTGACCCTTGCAGGAGTTCCCCCCGTCGCTGGCAGGGTGTAAACCACGGACTCTCCTCCGTTCTCTTCTGCGTGATGACTGATGCCAAGGTGACGGCCGTCGAAGCTCAGGACATGGTCGTTGTTGTTCCGGTCAGCGAAGCCGGTTTTCAGGAGCGTCGATACCCCGGTTCGGATGTCGAAATGGTAGAGGAGCCCCGCCGAATTGTAGATCAGAGCGCTGCCGTCCGGCGTCCAGTTCGGGGCCTGCCAGGAGTTGTCCGATCCCGCCAGCACCTGCCTGTTCCCGCTCTCGACCTCGAGGATCTCGAGAAGACTGCCCAGATAGTCCCGGTACTGCACCAGGGTATCCGGGGCCGTATTGAAGATGCGGATATTGGTGAATTCGGCCTCTTCGTAAAATTCGTCGTTGTGGGAACAGATGAAAAGGCCGGCCAGCAGATTGTCCTGGAGGTTCACATTTTCCAGTTTCTGAACCTCATACGTGTCGCCGAACCGTGCCGCTGACATGGTGTATAAATTGCCTTTTTTTTCAAGCTGGAGCACATCCGGAGCGTTTACGGAAAATCTGATCTCTTTGACATCCTCTCCCCCCGCGTCCCTGTACTGCAGGCAAGTCAGGCCGTCCCCGTGAACGGTACAGGCTACCATAGGGGCGCTGGCATCCTGCGAGTCCCGGATCATGATGCCCGTCTTGCGGTGGGGTTCATGACCCGTGCCGATCCAGGAGAGCCTCGTCTGCACGATGAAATCGCCGTTCATTTTTTTCCAGAGGAAAGAAAAGCTGTCCCTGGCGAACCAGATGTTGGCGCCGGAACCGGAGAGGCGAACCATCTGTCCGGGTTCGTGATAGCAGACGGAACCCGGGATGCCGGGTGAGCCAATGTCCGAAAAGCCATCAAATATTCCGATCCTGGAATGAGGCATCTGTGCGTTGAGCACGAGCGGCGTCATACAGGCAAAAACCAGTGCGCCGGCAAGGCTGACGAGGGTGCGAAGGGGAATGATCATGCTGGTGTTCCTTTTTCAACGGGATAAATGCCACAGATTCTACGATTGTGTCACTGGTTTACAGCCGATGGATTCTGAGCGAGGTCTCTTGCGGCAAAGCAGCCTGGATGATATCAAAACTCCGGCGCTCAGCGTCCGCCCCAGCCCCACTGCAGGTCGATGAGGGGCCCGAGCAGATGCCACTGCGTGCCAAAGGGATATTCCCCCCAGGTGAGTTTATACCCGGCTCCCAGCTGTACTTTCCCGCTTTTATCCCACAACAGCATGCCCTTGTGTTCGAGCGCCCAGTTTTCATCACCCCCGGGGGTGAAGAAGAGATCGCCATCCACCAGGTAGAGCCAGCGGCGGTAGAGGCGGCCCATTCCTTCGATGCCGCTGCGCCAGCTGTAACCCTGATAGAATGGCTGGAGCCGGGGGAAAACCAGCGGCAGGTCAATGGTCGTCCGGCTGTCGAGCGCACTGGAACGAAAGAGACAGAGGGTGATCCCGGCTTTAAGCGTGACGAGGTGCGTGCTGCCGAGGGGGCGAGTGACCAATAATTCACTGGTCCATGCGCCCATGTTGGGGATCTCGAATTCGGGCGAAACGATGCCGCCAGTCCCCTTGCGGCGCAGCAGCCGCAGCAGCGGTGTCGGATCGTAAAAAATGTGGCGGGATGCGATCAGCCACGGACCCGACGGAGCATGGGACCATTTCAGGCTGAAATTCGGCAGCAGGGGAAAGAGCAGGGGGTGGGCTGAAAGCTCGATGCGGTCCGAAATGCCATGGCGCAGGGGCTGAAAGATTCCGGCGGTCCAGCGGCCCCGGGTGAGAATTCGGGCGCTGCCGTTGGCTGAAGAGAACCAGGGATCCTTTGCCGGCCCGGCTGCGAGAAGCGCTGCATCCGCAGCAAATATCAGCACGGCCAGCAGGGTGAGCTGCGCCACGTGCAAACGGAAGGGAGGCGGAGTTTTCATCGCGGCACCACCCAGCGGGCGCTGACAGGGACATGGTCGGAGAGATTGATTAACTGCTGATGGGTCTGGCTGCCTTCGGCCAGCCAGGGTTTGTTGCTGAACAGGTAATCGATCTTGCGGTCCCAGGCGGCATGCCGATCGGTCGCATGGGTGAAGTAGCGCGAAGGATTCGCCTGGTATTCGTCGAGCGGCACCGAACAGAGGTAGGTGGCATAGATATCGTTGAGCCAGTCGCGTTCCGGGGTGTAACAGCTCCCCTCCTTGTGAAAGGGGTTGTCGCCTGGGCCATGGAAATGTTCATCCGGGCAGCGGTCCTCATCGCAGAAATCGGTCGAATCCGATCCCGGGGGCAGCATGTTAAAGTCGCCGCCGGCGATAAAGGCCGCGCCGGCAGCGGCAAGTTTGTCCAGCTCATCCTTGAAGCGGATGATATGTTTATGCTTGGTATCATCCGTCGAAAAGGCGTCGGCGTGAATGTTGAGCAGCCAGAGATCAGCATGCCCGGGTATTTCAATTTTAGCCTTGAGGATGTTACGGCGCAGGTAGAAATACTTGGTCAGGGCGTCCTGGTCGCCGCGCAGGGGGAGCTGGATGCGTTCGGCATGGTGCAGGGGCCAGCGTGAGAGTATGGCGCTGCCGGTGTTGATGCGGCCGAGCCCGTCGCTGGGAACGTACTGGGCTTCCCACATCGAGGCATAGGCGCCATAGGAGAGAGAGGTATGGTCCAGCAGCCATTGCACCTCATCGATATAGGCGGTGCGTTTGGATTTGATGTCAATCTCCTGGATGAGGAGGATGTCGGGCTGGAAGAGGTTGATTTGTTCGGCAATAGCTTGCAGCGCTGCCAGGACCTCGTTTTCAGTCAGGATGACCCGGTCGCCGCAGCTGTCACCGAACCAGGGGATTTGCCGGCCGGCGCCAAAGCGGATGTTCCAGGTCATTACTGTGAGCGTATCCACCGCCGGGTGATTCTGTGATCGGGCAGCGGTATAGAGAACAGCTTCCTCGACCTCCGCAAACTCGGTCACCAGGGGTGAGCAGGCCAGGCAAAAGAGGAGAGAGAAGAGGGCTGGACGCCAGATTCGGGCTGTTAGCGAGCAGCTATTGTGTCGACATAATAACAGCTTAAATCTGTTCATGCTCGGATTTCCTCTGTTTGAATTGGTCCTGAGCCAGCAGGCGCAATTGCGTATACGGTGACAATTAATATTTCAGGCCGGAGCAGTGGTCAGACGTAATAGGTCCGGTACTCTTGCCAATAGATTATTCCATGTACAATTCAGCCAACATTCTTGCTGTATTGACATTCCTTGTCGTCATTATATTATACGATTTTTGCATTTTTGAAATATATACAATTTAGCGGCCTGGAACAAGAAAATGTTGCTTTTTTGGAATAGTTCATATATGTTGATGATATGCGAGAGTTCACCATGCAATTCCCGCCCCCTAAAACCATAATTTCTGATATCGCGTTTCACACAAAACGGGAGAACGCAAAATGACCAGAAAATTAGCCGGATCTATCCTGCTCGTTCTGCTTTCACTTTTTTTCATCACCTGCGCTTCACGGAAACCGGTGGAAAAATTCGCGATCCGGAGCGGTGTCAACGTCAGCCACTGGCTCTCGCAAAGTGAAGCCCGGGGGGAAGAACGGCTGGCCTACATCACCGAGGCCGATTTCGTCAAAATCGCCGCCATCGGATTCGACCATGTCCGCATCCCCGTCGATGAGGTCCAGCTCTGGGATTCGACCGGCCACAGGGAAGAGGAGGCCTTCCAGCTGCTCCATATGGCTGTCAACGCGGCCCTGGCCAACAAACTGCGGGTGATCGTGGATCTCCACATCATCCGTTCGCATTATTTCAACGCCAGCAGCAATACCCTGTGGACCGACCCGCGCGAGCAGGAGAAACTGGCCGATCTTTGGAAACAGCTCTCTGCGGAGCTGCGCCGTTATCCGGTTTCGATGGTGGCCTACGAGCTGCTAAATGAAGCGGTGGCCGATGATCCCGAGGATTGGAATCGGCTGGTGGCGAAATTGGTCGCACAGGTCCGCCTTGAGGAACTGGAGCGCACGATCGTGATCGGCTCCAATCGCTGGCAGGGTGCTCATACCTTTCCCGACCTGCGCATCCCCGAAAAGGATCCCCACATCATCCTGAGCTATCATTTTTACACGCCCTTTGCCCTGACTCATCATCAGGCCTGGTGGGCGGCGATCGCCGAATATGCCGGCCCGGTCAACTATCCGGGACAGATCGTGGACACCCTTGTCTACCGTGAGCTGTCGCCCGCTGCGGCGGAGGCCATGCGCAGCTGGGCCAACGGCAATTTCGACAAGGCCCGGCTGGAGCGGGAGATGGCGCCGGCGATCCAGTATGCCCGCGCGAAAAATCTGCCGCTCTACTGCGGTGAATTCGGCGTCTATCCGACCATCGACAACGAGATCCGGCTGCGCTACTATCAGGATCTGACCGATATCTTCCGCGCCAACAACATCGCCTATTGCCATTGGTGCTACAAGGGCGATTTTCCGATCCTGGACGCGAAGGGCGAACCCGACAGCCGGCTGGTGGCGATTCTGACGGCGAAATAGTGATCGATGATGCTTATTTGCCTTGCATCTTTTTTATAAATTAGGTATAATTCTAAAAGACGTATCTGACTGCAGCAAATTCTATCGGGGGAATGGGATGGAATTGCAGATCGACATTGAGCACATGCCGGACTAGTCGCATCTGTCCGGCTTGTGCTTTTTTTATTGCACGGGCTGGTGCGACCACAAGTTCATTGGCAGTACGCAACTCAGCATTACTACGTCAGGCGAAGGAGGGGGGATGGGTGAGGTGACTTTTTTATTCTACCGTCAGGAGGGATATCATGAAAAAGCGCCACCTGTATCTGTTCGCCGTTCTCTTTTTGTATGGTTTTGGAGCAGCCGATAGTCAGGACCCGCAGAGTTTCCCCAAGGGGAAGCTGCTCCCGAGCGGGTCCGAAGCGGGCACCACCAGCCTGGCTGGGCTGCCGATGAACTCCCGTTCTCTCTATAGCCAGCGTTTTAATGAATCGATTGAAGGTTGGGCGTTGACCGATTCGTGGCGGATGCTTCACCTGCCGACCGCAAACGGCTCTGCAGCCGTCCTCGCCTCCACGCAAGCGGAGAGCTATCAGCCGCAAAGTGACAGCCGCTCAACCGGCCCTTCGATCCGTCTGCCTGAAATCCGGCCGGGAGGTCAGAAGCTGATTCTGGAGGTCAGAGAGAAATTTGCGATCGAAAGCGTCTACGATCAAGGATATCTCGAGATCTCCGTCGACGACGGTGTCTCCTGGACCATCGTGCACGGACGCTCCGGAGTCAGCGACTGGCGCAACACGGAGGTCGATATCAGCCAGTTTTCCGGCGCCACTGTTCGTCCGGCTTTCAGACTGGTCACCGACCAATCTGAAGAATTTGCCGGCTGGCAGGTCGAATCCATCAGCATAAGGATGGTGGAGATCACCCAGCTTTCCGCTTCGATGGTCAGCCTCAATGCCCAGGGTTTTCCCTTTATCTATATGAATATCGCCGTGGAGGCCGGATCTTCCCTCCTGGGCCAGTCGAACTTCAATGTTTTTGAAAACGGCACCCTGCAGACCAACTACTTCCAGGTCACACCGCCGCAGACCGGCAGCGGCAGCCGGTTGTGCGACATTGTTTTTTTGATGGACAACAGCGGCAGCATGCTGGATGACCAGGATGCGGTGCGGGCAAACGTGCGCCAGTTCGTCGATAATCTTGCGGCCTCTGGCGTCGATTACGCGCTGGGGCTGTGCCGGTTCGGAATGTCCGGCACCGGGAATCCGGTCTTTGAGAACAGCGGCCAGCTCACTCAGGATGCCGAATATTTCAAGAATGTCATCTGGGCGCGCAATACAGCGAATGGGTCCCGGGAGCCCGGCTATGACGCGGTAGTGCAATCCGGCAGCGCTTTCAGTTTCCGGCCCGGCACGCAGAAGGTATTCATACTGATTACAGATGAACATCCCAACCAGGGGAGCGCCACCACCAGTGATGTGCTCAACGTCTGCCAATCCGGTTCCATCACTTTTTTTGCCCTCACCCTGGCTGTATATAATTCATTTTACACCTCGATCGCCTCGGCCACAAATGGTGCGATCTTTGATATTCATGCGAATTTCAACACGATCCTGAATTACATTTCCTCCCGGGTCTCCAACAATTATGTGGTGCAATACCGCTCCAGCAACCCCGTCGCGGATGGGATCGAGAGACGTGTGGAGGTGCGCATCACGAGGAACAGCGAGCAGACCTCGGTATTCGGCAGTTACATTCCCGGCGCGGTCCCGCAGATCATCCGCTCCGCCGGGACGGTAGCCCTGGAGCAGCATGCCTGGGCGGCAAGTTCTTCTCTGCCCATTGAGATCGAGGCAATCGATCTGTTCGCACCCTATGTCTCCGCGGTCAGGCTTTTTTACCGGACTACCGGGAGCGCAAGCTACCAATCCATCCTGCTCAACCAGGTCTCGGGTTCTATCTGGCGGGGGCAGATCCCCACCAGCGCAGTGAATACGCCCGGGGTCGATTATTACCTGACGGCGTCGGACGGCATTACGACCGTCTCCGCGCCGGCGGTCAATCCGATCGATTGGCCTTATCAGATCGCGATCCTGCCCAACCGGGCGCCGGTTATCACCCACACCCCCATCGTTCTGGCCTCGCGGGGGCTGCCCGTCTCTGTGACCATCGAAGCGGCCGACGTTACTAACCGTCTCGCCTCAATTCTGCTCTATTACAAACGGACCGGCCAGCTGACCTTCCAGACCGGCGTCTTCACCAGCGTATCGGGCAGCACTTACCGCTGCACCATCCCGGCCGAGTATGTTTCAGCAGGCGGTGTTGATTATTATATCAAGGCCTGGGATGATCTGGGTGTTTCATCCTCACACGGAACCTTTGACCAGCCCCACTATATTGCCGTATCGGGCAGTGGCAGCTGGCAGCCACTGCTGCTCGATCCGGTGGATGGCAAGACCGGTATGGGGTCCGAGGTCTGGCTCTCCTGGGAGACCAGCACAGGCGCCTCGGGATACAGGATCGAGGTGGATGACAATTCCGATTTCAGCTCGCTGGATTTTTACCGCAACAACGAGGGTGAAACGCGGGTGTATGTCGACGGCCTGGATTATGAGAGCAAATACTACTGGCGCGTGAGGGCGAAAAACAGTCAGAGCACCAGTCCGTGGTCCCAGGTCTACAGCTTTACCACCATGAGCAAGCCTCCGGTTACGATCAACTACCCGGAACAGTTCGTACTGGCCTACCTGCAGGACGGGGACCAGTGCTATACGGATCGCAACTATATGCTGGCCGGGGTTCCCGCAGCGCTCCGGTACAATCTGCATATCAAGACCGCCAATGATTCCAAGGGGTATACCAGACTGGACTATATCTCCTTTGATCTTACCCAACCGGCGACGGTCTATATTGCCTACGACGAGCGAGCCAGTTCGCCCCCTGACTGGCTCAGCAGCTCCTTTACGCGTACGAGCAAAAAGATGGATATAAATGAGCTGACCGGCGCGATCACCCCTATGGGAATCTGGAGAAAAAATCTTGAGCCGGGATCGCATTTTCTGGGGGGCAACCTGGCCGCCGGCGCCGCCGGTGCTAAAACCGGGTTCCTGGTCCTGTTCAGTTTCGGTTTCGATCCTTTCACACCCCTGCAGATCGTCAGTCCGGCGGATTCGGCCAAATATGTCTCCGTCAATCCCACCCGGTTTGTCTGGCGTAAAATTCCCGGCGCTCTCTGGCATGATATCAATGTCGCCACGGCTAAAAGCAACTCCAAGGTGATCGCTTATGATTTCGGCCTCACCGATACGACCTACCAGGTGAACAATCTCATGCTCGGCCAGACCTATTACTGGCGTATACGCGCTTCAGGAGTGGACCGGTCGACCGACTGGACCAGCTGGTTCAAATTCACCACGGGGACACCGCCCTCGATGACCGGGATCGCCATTTCAGGTCCTGCCGAGGTCAGGGCAAGTTCCAGTGCGGATTACCAGTGTGTGCTCTCCTTCAGTGACGGCACGACCAGGATGGTCACCGATTCCACCATCTGGACGGATAATTCCAATCATGCTGAATTCACGGGGCCTGGGCGTCTCACAACCGTCGCAGTGTCCACGGACAAGAACATCACCATTTCGGCCCGGTATGCCGGCTTGACAGCCTCGCTGGCTGTCAAGATAAAAAATGCACCGATCCCCATCGTATTCATTCCCGGGATCATGGGTTCGCCGCTTTATAATGACGCCAATTCAGATGGCCGTCTCTCCGCTCCGGGAGAGTGGATCTGGATTGACGAGGCAAAAGCGAAGGCGGAAAAATTCAAACAGGATTTTCTCAAGGTCCTGAAGCTCAAAGAATCGGGAGAAGAGCCCCTCAATTCCGGCGACAATATCCAGGTTGCTCCCCTGCGCGGCGATGATGGCAATACTCTGAGCGATAATCTCGACAGGACGCCATTGAGCTACTATCGGGGTTATTTCCAATACATGCAGGCCACAGGATATACCATCGACCAAACCGAATCAATGGTACCGCCCTCGACCACCAGCCTGTTTTGTTTTACCTATGACTGGCGTAAAAGCATCTTCTGGAATGGCGAAAAACTCTCTGCATTCATCGATCAGGTTAGAAGTTGGACGAAATCCGACAAGGTGAATATCGTCGCTCACAGCATGGGAGGGCTGGTCGCCAAGAGCTGTGTCAAGGATTTCGATAGAGAGAGAATCAACAAAATCATTTTTATCGGCACGCCGCATCTGGGCGCTCCCAAGATCTACTACGCCATGCTGAGCGGCGACATCGAGGTGGGCTTTTGGTATGATATTGGTCTCTCAAACAAGACCCTGAAAGAGATCATGCGTAATATGCCGTCGACCTACCAGCTCTTTCCGTCATCACAGTACTACAACAGTTCGATCAGCAACGGCGGGAGCAACTCACATCTCTATGCCTCTTCCCTGATCAAGAACTACGCCTATCTACCCCTGCCCTGGCTTGAATTTCTGGACTGGGGTGGTGCGAATAAGCTTTTCAAGGAGCTGGAGAATTCAGGAGACGATCTCTACAACCATGATCAACTCGATCTGGCTTCAGCGGTGCAGAATGATCTGAAAAATGTGGATTTTGGCAATATAAAAGTCTATAATATCGTCGGCGCCGGCAAAGCCACGATCGGCCACATCATGGTTCGCTATACCTTGCCGGACAGGGACCATATGCCTTTTTATAATCTGGATGGCGACGGGACGGTGCCGTTAAAGAGTGCAGAGACGATAAATGGCGCTGTCTCCGATCCTGATCACACCTTTTATTTTAACAACATCTCTCATACCGACCTGGCCTCCCATGCGAAGGTGATGGAGGTCATCCTGGGTCTGCTGAGCGAGCCCGCTGAACTGTATGCACATCACCGGCCGGATAATTACTCCTATGCCACTTTTAATTTATGGCAGACGATCGTCGCCTGTCCGGTGACTGTTCATGTCTATGACCAGAACGGCCGGCATACCGGCCCGGTGGCGGGCGGCGGCTATGAAGAAAAAATCCCCGGCAGCCAATATATACCGGTCGATCTGGATGATCCGGAGACCAAAAAGATTTTTCTTCTGCCGGCGGGTGGATCCTATCGTTTTGAAATACTTTCACAGGATACGACGGGCGTTTTTCGTTTCGATGCCGCTGAAATAATCGATGGCGGCGTGAGGTCAACGCTTTCCTTTGAGGATGTTATTTTCGAACCCTCAACAAAAGCCTTTTGTGAATTGACAGAGATATCCAACAAAGCGACCATGCGAGTGGATCTGGGCGGGGATGGCAGCATCGATAAGGTTTATCAGGCTTCCGAAAAACTGTTGACAGCTGCGGAGTCGGCCCCGAACGCGTCGGAGATCACTGATTACAGCTTGTCGCAGAATTTCCCCAATCCATTCAATTCGGCGACCATGATCCGTTTCAGCCTTCCCCGGGCGGAGGATGTCAAGATCACCCTCTTCAATATCAGCGGGCAGAAAATCATGACGATGCTGGATCAGCGCCTGAATGCCGGTCATCATCAGGTATCACTCAGCGGCGAAGAGCTGGCGACCGGGATTTATGTTTGCCGGATTACAGCGGGATCGTTCGACAAGACCATCAAGATCGCTTTGCTGCGATGATTATTTTTCTGTGAGGGGAGTTGATTTCTTCGAACAGCTGTTTGGCAGGCGTTTCATTGGAATCGCGGGGGGAGAAGCGTTCTATGCAAGGGTGAGTATTTGCGGATTGCGGTCTCTTCGCGCACATTGATCCTTTCAGGGGAACAACGCAGCTGATCGGACCCAACCTCCGGGCTGTGCGTCATAACATGTTGCGACCATAAAAAACGGCGCCATGGCCGGGACCGGCCATGGCGCCGCTGAACTGTATCGGATATATTCAGCTGGTTCTATTTCCAGAACTGCCACCATTTTTTGGCTTTGGCGGCCTGCTCACGTTCGAGGGCTTCCTGCGCCTGCCGGGCGGCCATTTCCTCGTTTTTTACCTTCTCCGCATGGCGCCGTTCGACCTCAGCCTCTATCTGCGCAGAGAGGGCTTCCCCTCTCAGCCCTTCGTCCAGTTTCTGGTGGACGAATGTTGTCATGGGCGCCGTTTCGATGCCCTTTCGGGCGCCATCGGCCATCGCCCGGGCGGTCGCCTGCATCTCCCTGCCCTTAAGACCTTTGCCGATCCCTTTTTCGATGACCCCGCTCACCTCTTCAATGGGTACGCCGGAGCACCCATTTAGAGCATCTTGAATACTTTAGCGATTTCACCGACCGCCCAGTCGATATCCGCTTTGGTGACCACCAGGGGCGGAGCCAGGCGGATGATATTGGAATGGGTGTCCTTGGCGAGGATGCCGCGCTCCTTGAGGGCGACGCAGAAGCGGCGCGCTCCGCCGGCGTTCTCCTTGAGGACGATGCCGACCCAGAGTCCGATGCCGCGCACGAAATCGATGTAGGGGGTCTCGATCTTGCGCAGCTCGCCGATCAGGTATTCGCCGAGCACCGCCGCGTTTTCCGGCAGTTTCTCCTCGACCAGGACGCGCAGGGCTTCGCGTGCAACCGCACAGGCGAGCGGGTTGCCGCCATAGGTGGAGCCGTGGGTGCCGGGCTTGAGAACGCCGAGAATCTCACGGCCGGAGAGGACCGCCGAGACCGGGTACATGCCGCCGGAGAGGGCCTTGCCGATGGTGATCATGTCCGGCTTGACCCCTTCATGCTCGCTGGCCAGCATCTTGCCGGTGCGGCCGAGGCCGCTCTGGATTTCGTCGCATATGAGCAGCACATTGTTCGCCTTGCAGGCCTCGGCGGCCTGTTTGAGAAAGCCTTTCGGCGGGGAGACCACGCCGGCCTCGCCCTGGATCGGCTCGACCAGGAAGGCGACGGTGTTCTTGTTGATCGCTTTTTTCAGCGCTTCGATATCACCGTAGGGAACGAGGACAAAGCCGGGAGTGTAGGGGCCGTAATAGTCCTTGCCGTCGGGATCATCGGAGAAAGAGATAATGGTGGTGGTACGGCCGTGAAAGTTGCCGGC
>Ga0116148_1004284_pt1 | contig 12555 bp, 7 predicted proteins | sample AD_UKC055_MetaG_FD_89786 | JGI IMG/M metagenome (GOLD analysis project Ga0116148, IMG submission 89786) | Active sludge microbial communities of municipal wastewater-treating anaerobic digesters from USA - AD_UKC055_MetaG | ecosystem: Engineered > Bioreactor > Anaerobic > Digestate | place: USA... | reverse complement strand
GCAAACAGAAAGAGGATTGGTTCATAATTGCATTCTTTTTCCTTCTGGCTTTTATCTATTTTTTCTTTTTTGCAAGTCATATCCTTTTTTTCCAGGAACAACAATACCTGTTCGTTTATACATCATCATATTTTCAGGAATTTTTTATAAGGCCCGGGGGGCTGCTTGATCTTTCCGGGAAATTCCTCACACAGTTTTATTACAGCAGACTTGCAGGATCTCTTATTTTAGCTATCACACTTACTCTTCCGGGAATCATTCTTATGCACATTAACAGGCGGCTTATATCGGGACCGATATTAAATGCACCGCTAATGATAATTCCTTCCTGTCTTCTTCTGCTGATGCAAACCCACTATTATCATATGATGATGTATAATCTGGGATTTCTGCTTATCTTATTTTATTTTCTGCTTTTTGTTCTGTCAAAAAAGAGAGTGATGAGGATTATATTAACAACTCTTTTCCCGTTCTTCTTTTATTTTGCCGGAGCATATGCCCTGATATTTGCATTATTGTTCTTAACATACAGTTTTTTATATCTTAAAGGTCCTGAAAAGTATTATCTGCCAATCATCCTGATTTTTGAAGTACTTGTTTCGGCAATTATATTCAAACAGATATTATTGTTGCAGGGGTATATGCAGCTCGCTCTCTTTCCACTCCCGTTCATTAATGATCAGACGCACAAGATACTTTTCTATATCCTGACGGCATTCATTATTCTCTATCCGGCTATATGTATACTTTCCGGTCGTATTAAATTATCAGGGCAAAGGCTGGTGGCTGTCAGGCGAATTTCTGTTGTAATTGTTCCTTTTATAACACTTATAATGCTGATTACAGGGTATAATTCCCAGAATGCAAGGGTGATTAATCTGGAAAAACTTGTATTTAATGAAAAATGGAAGGAAGCGATAAAATACCAGGAAAAACATCCTTCAGAGAACCGTATCGGGCAGTACTTTTATAATATAGCTCTTTCAGAAACTGACCAGCTTTGTGACAGGTTATTTTATGGTCCTCAGGATTTTGGTACAGGCTCCCTTATGCTGGAATGGAGCGGTGAGCATCTTAACTGGGGTTCCTTTGCATTTTACACTACAGGCCTGATAAACGAAGCCCAGCGTTGGGCTTATGAGGAAATGGTTGTTTACGGGCGCCGGCCGCAGAATATGAAAATGCTGATAAAGACCAGTCTTTTAACCGCTAATTACCGGCTGGCTGAAAAATATTCGGGGATATTGAATAATACGCTGTTTTATAAAACCTGGTCAGAGCGATATGGAATGATGGCAGAGGACACATCTCTTATAAGACTTGATCCGGAATTGGGAGAAAAGCGTTTATTACTTCCGAAGTCAGATTTTTTCATTTATCTGGAATCACCTGAGCAAAATCTTCCCTTGCTTGTTGATGAAAATCCGCAGAACCGCAAAGCCTTCGAGTATATGATGTCGTGGCTTATGCTTGGAAAGGAGGTTGAAATTCTTGTGAACAATATCAGATTGATGAAAAAGATGGGGTATAGTAAAATCCCCAGGCATATTGAAGAAGCAATAATGATCTATTATAACAGTCAGAAGAAATTACCCGATATGGGCGGATTGACTGTCAGCAATGAAACGCGTATACGCTTCGATAATTATTTTGCATCTTATGTAAATGCCAGACAGAATCCTGCGACACTGAAGGAAAAAATGAAGGAAAAATTCGGTGATACCTTCTGGTATTATTTTCATTTCACAAAGTAAAGACGCCCAAATTGGGCGTCTTTACTGGATAACAATAATTTGTAAAACCGCCATGTCCGGCGGTTTACAAAATCAAAATCAATATCCCGGATCCTGAGTCAGGATACCTTTCTGCAGGTCGATCTGGGTCTGAGGTAATGGCCAGTAATCATCCTGATCAGCATTAAACACAGCATCCTTCATGAATCCCCTGAATGTCAGATCATGTGCGATATAGGCGTTAAGTGTTGTTGCAAGTATACCCCATCTGCGCAGATCGAAGAAACGATGGTTCTGGCATGCAAATTCAAGCCTTGTTTCTTCCTGGACAGCCTTAAGTGCATTTTCCTTGGTATCGAACGGATAAAGTCCCGGTCCCGGGTAAGGCTCTATTTTATAATTGGCTGCGGGTTTTGTCGGGTCAACATCAGGATTGGAACCCAGATTCTTTGTACTGGAACAGAATCCCATAACCGGTGTGCTTGTTTTAGCACGGTTACGGATCATATTCACATATGTCCTGGCAAGTTCAAGGTCATTATCCACTACTGCGCACTCAGCTCTCCACAGCAGAATACTTGCGTAACGGTATGTTCTGTAGTTTTTGCCATTATAAAAACCAGTCTGATAAAGATTTAAACTCTGTTCGTCTTTCCTGTGCATGAAAATTTTCGTCATGAATGGACCTCCGTTGCTCTGTTCACGTATCCAGTCATTTCCGGGGTGAATTCCCCATCCCAGAAAATCAACTCCCCTGCGAGCGATTATAAAATCGACTCTGGGGTCCATTGTATGATCGGTAGGTGTAAAATCTACTCCGCTGCCGACTCCCATATCGGTTGCCAGATGATCACGTAAGGCGGGATTAAGTTGAGGAAGGCCTTCTGCAGTTGTCTGGAATGCTTCGAAAAGATTGAGGGAAGGTGAATAGAAACCCCAGCCTCCGCAACTTGCAAGACCCTTCTGGTGAAAGTTACAGCCTGATCCGTTGACTGCCGAGTGAGCAGTTGCAGTAGTTGAACACTGTAATTCGAAGATGGATTCGGAATTATTCTCATGTGTCATGTCGAAATTGTGCATGTATTCGGGAGCAAGACTGAATCCTCCGTTGTTAATGATATCATCCAGAAGAGGTTTCGCAGCAGTATAATCTTTCTGATACATATGAGCCTGTGCGAGCACTGCTTCTGCAGAATATTTTGTCGGACGGCCTTTTTCGTTATTGTATTTCGCCGTTCCCAGGTTCGTTATGGCATACTGAAGGTCCTCCTCTATTCCGGTCCATCCCGGATCAGTGTTTTGCACCTCCTCAGGCTTAACATCTCCAAGTTCTGTAGGTGTTTTAATATATGGGATCTTTTCAAAGATCTTGTTAGCCTGGAAGTGGAACCATGCTCTCAGGAATTTTAATTCTGCTTCAGCCTGCTTTGCTCTTGCATCCGTAAGTTTAGAGTTACCTTTCTGGGTTTCCCAGAGGAAAGTAAGTGCCACATTGGCGCGCGCTACTCCGTCATAACATGCATTCCATCTGTTTTCAAGATACGGATTATTGGGCAGAGCTTCATATCTTTCAAGAAGGTTGAAATTACTCTGGTCGCCTACATCGGTACCTTTATAGGCATCATCGGAACATCCGCCGGAATATGTCCAGTCACTTGTCATAGCAGCTCCGAACATTGATTGGTTGGCGTTTTGCATCCTTTCATAAACGCCAATGATTAGCGCTTCAATACCTGCTGGTGTCTGAATGACGGAACCTGCTGCTACTCCCGGGGGCTCTTTGGTTAAAAATTCTTCAGAGCAGGAATATATTGCAAGCAGACTTGCCATCAATATGGAAAATGATAAAAATCTGAATATTTTTTTCATATCTGTGTTTTTAAATGTTTTTAAGTAATATTCCTGTTAAAGGCCAAAAGCAATTCCGAAAATGAATTGCTGTGAAGTGGGCCAGGCTCCCTGATCTACTCCCATATTGATAGCTGAACTTGGGATTGAAAGTTCAGGATCCAATCCTGAATATTTGGTCAGTGTGAACAGGTTTGAAGCCTGGAAATAGAGCTGAAGTGTCGAGAAGTAGTTATTCAGCAGCCTGTTAAAATCGTAGCCAATCCTCAGAGTTTTCATCCTGAGGAATGAAGCATCCTCCAGAAATGCAGTTGAGGGCTCCTGGTGTGGAGTATCATTTGATGTAATTATTGGCATGGTGGCTTTGGTATTATCACCTTTAAGGTATGGACTTCCCCATGATTCATACAGCCTTCTGTGACTTCTCCCCCCTGCGAACTGGGTGTAGTCGATGTATCTGCTTACATAATTCACGAGTTCATTACCGATTGAAGAATACAGAGTGGTCATAATACTTAATCCCCTGAATCCAAGACTCAGGCTCAGCCCTGCAGTGAAATCCGGATGAGGTGATCCTATCCATGTACGGTCGCTGGCATCAACTTTACCGTCAGGTTTTCCGTCAGGTCCGCTTATATCTCTGTATTTGAAATAACCTGCCTTATTATTGACTCCTCCGAAAATTGGTGCATAATCTGTAGCTTCGGTATCTGAGTTGAAAATCCCGTCAGATATATATCCATAGTACTCTGGCCATGCCCTGCCTGCAGCAGCCCTTGTATAGATCTTCTCACGAAAAGCACTTCCCTGTATAAAATATGAAGCAACGTCAGTCAGCTTTGTAATTTCATTTTTATAACGGGAGAATACAAGGTCTGCACTGTATGTAAGATCTCCGTTAAGTGCATTGTTTGAATATCCGAGTTCCAGATCGAATCCGGTATTTTTCATCTCGGCAATGTTTATTGAAGGTCTTGTTGCAGTTCCAAGTACCAGTGGCAGCTGCTGCTGATGAAGCATATCCTTGGTCTTACGTTGCCAGACATCTACCGTCAGTGTAAGATTCTTAATGAGTGTTGCATCTATACCTATATTAAATGTGTTTGTTGTTTCCCATCTTACTGAAGTGTTTCCGAAAGTTGACTGGCGGAAACCGACATTGCTAATGGCTCCGTTTGCGCCGTTCATGCCATAGCTGGCATCACCCTCATGATATGCAAACTGGGTGTAGCTGTTATAATTTCCCATCCTGTCATTTCCGACAACACCATAACCAATACGTAATTTCAACTCATCAAGCCAGTCAGATGTTGAAGCCATGAAATCTTCCTGTGTAATTCTCCATCCAAGTGATGCAGCCGGGAAGAAGCCAAATTTTTCATCTCCGAAGCGGGATGAACCATCACGGCGGACCACACCCTCAATCATATACTTGTCGGCATATGTATAATTGACCCTGCCGAAGAGTGAAAAGAGGCTGTAGGAACTGTTGTTGTCGGAGTTAGCTATACTTCTCAGGCCGGTATTAAGAGTCATATAATTAACATCAAGGAAAGAATATTCAGCCCTGCTTGCACTAACCGATGTCGATGTATTATCATAAGCTTCGGATCCGAGAATTGCCCTTATGTTATGCTGACCCGTAACCAGTCCGTATTCAATAGTGTTTGTCCATGTCCAGTTGAGTCCGGTACCGGCACCTTTGGAAAAACCATCATAAGTTCCCCTTTCAGCAGCAGCAACTTCAACAAATGTAAGATCTCTTGACTGATAGCTGTATTGATTTATACCTAACAGAGTTTTAAAAGATAATCCCTTTATAATGTTAAACCTGGCATAAACATTACCGCTGATATTCATGTATCTCGAAAAATCATCCTTGTTGGAGTCGAGGAGAAATACCGGGTTCTGGGCATTTCCCATTCCTGATGGTCTTGATCCGGCATAGGTGGTTCCGCTGATGTCATATACAGGAATAATAGGTTGAAGCCTGTAACACCATGATACCATTGAGGATTCAGCATTATCTGTCTGATGCCCGTGATCATCTGTATAAACAACCCCGATACTGCTTCCAAGGTCAATCCATTTTGCAGGTGACGTATTGATGTTTGAACGGAAGCTGTATCTCTCGTAACCGGTCCATTTGAAAATACCCTGATCGCTTGTGTAACCGAGCAGGAATGCATATGTTGTATTTGCAGATCCTCCCGCAATATCAAGTGTGTATTCCTTGAAGGGTGCATTCCGTGTTGATTCACCCCACCAGTCTGTTCCTATCTGGTTGGCTTTTGTAATAAGGTATGTGTCATCTCCGTCCCTCACTGACATCAGATTGTCATACAGAGCCGGGTCTGCCAGAGGATCATTTTCAGGAGCTTTTGTAGGAAAAAGATAATAAGGAATAACAGGTACAGCACCATTGCCATACTGCGGATGTGTAAAGTTCTTAGGATCGGTTGGGACTCCGATTGGTAATCCGAAATTCTTGGCCTCAAGCCACAGCATTTCACCGTATTCCCGTGTATTCAGCATGTCATAAAATTTCCCCGGCTTTGTAAAACCCTGTCTTACATTAACATTCATTGTGACTTTCTGGTTCTTCTTTCCGCTTTTTGTTGTGATAAGTACAACACCATTGGCAGCTCTTGCACCATAGATCGACTGAGCTGCAGCATCCTTAAGGATTGTTATACTTTCAACATCATTGGGCGAATAAGATCCTCCGGGTATACCGTCAACAACATACAAGGGATTGGAGTCGTTGATTGTAGTCATACCACGTATCCTGATGGACGATCCTTCTCCGGGTGTATGCTGGTTGAAAATTGTAACCCCGGCAACTTTCCCCTGAAGACGGGTTATAGGATTAACTGCAGCACTCTCAGCCAGTGTGGCTGCATCAACCGTTGATACGGAACCTGTCAGGGATTTTCTTGCCTGTGTCGAATAACCCACGACCACAATTTCATCAAGTGCCGAAACCGCTTCAGCAAGCGTGACATCTATTGCAGTCTGGGCTCCCACAGTTACCTCCTGTGTTACATACCCGATAAAAGAAAAGGTAAGAACAGAGGATGCTGAAGTGACAGTCATTGTATATCTGCCATTTGCATCTGAAATGGCACCATTAAGTGTGCCCTTTTCCAGAATGTTCACTCCTGGAATAGGATTACCGCTTGCATCGACAACCCTTCCGGAAATTTGTTTTTGTTGCAGATTATTTGTTGTGCCGTTTCCGTCATCCGGCGTTAAAGCCAGTGTAAAGGGAATAAAGGTCACAACCATAATCAGCAACAATACATTTCGCATGATTTTCTTTGTCATACTTCTAAGGTTAGAAAGTTAAAAGATAATAAATTGATAATAAATAATTTATAAGATTTTTTTAAAATAGAGAGCGGTTACAGCCCCCTAAAAAGGTTAGGTTGAATGTTCCATAGGCATTAGGAGTTAGTTAGGTACTACAATCAGAGTAGTAATTTACGAAAAATTTTGAAAATGGCAAGTTTTCAGGGGAAATTTTATGTACCGGGGGTAAAAATCCGGGTCTGGGATTGTACTTCCCGGTAAATTAGGTAGGATAAGAGGTTACCTTGTAAGGATTATCATGCAAAAAATTACGGATCAGAGTTTAAAGGTCAGGATTCCGGATTCAGGGTTCAGGAATACAGAGTCAGATACAAGGTTTCAGGGTATAACCGTCAACCTATGTCTCAATACAATTTTTTTGCACACCAGCTATCATAACAAAATTGTAAGTATCAAATATTGTGTAATTTAAAGATGGTGTAATTAGCAGGAGTTTTAACCACCCCGGCCGGGAAAGCAGAGTTGTAAACATTTTAAGATCTCCAATCCCGGCCACCCCTCCTTGAAAAAAGGAGGGGAAAGTTTTGTTCCCAAGTCTCTCTTAGATTTAAGGCTCCATAGCACCCTAACCCAGCCTTCTCCGCCGGTTGGCAGATACGGCTGGCAAAGCCTGAACGCTGAACGCTGAACGCTGAACGCTGAACGCTGAACCTGAAACTACTATATTAGTATCTGTCTCGCGTACTCTACGCAGGTCTTTGTTTCCTTAACGGCATTCGACCAGGGTTTGATATCGTATTCGAGTTCAATGTCGCAGAAGATGGGCCATTTTTGCTTTTTGATGAGCAGAAGAACATCAGCGATCGGTGCTTCTCCCTGACCCCATACCTGATTTGTATTGGCCGGATCTGTTTTCGGGCCGGTCTTGTCTTTAAGGTGAACAGTAAAGATCCGGTCATGGTATTTTTCAATTATAGTATTCGGGTGAATACCTGTTGATCCGAAGAAATGACCTGCATCGAAGTTCATCATAACTGCAGGAGATACTGCCAGGAATGGATCATAGCTGAATCCCGGAGTGGCAAACTGCATATGATTGTGGAAAACCGCATACATTCCATGTTTTTCTGCAAAGGGCGCCATTTTCTTTACGGCATCTTCGCCGATCTCATCACATACACCTTTGGCACCCATGGCCTTGGCTGCTCTGAATGAATAATCAATTTCTTCATCAGACCACCTGCCCGGGGAGAATTTGACAATATGGATCTTTATCCCTGCTGCATCAAATAATTTCTTTGCTTCTTCAACTTTCGACATTGGAAGGGAGATCCGCCATTGTTTAAGATCCTGATTATACTTAGAAATGGCAGCTTCCTGTTCGGGAGTTCTCTGTGGGCGCTGACCAGGACCCTGAGGTGGTGGAGGGGCAGGCGGAGTTCCTGCAGGTTTCTGACCTCCGGGCTGCTGGCCCTGAGCCGGGGCGCCAGGTGCTGGAGGTTTCTGGCCTCCTGCAGGAGGAGCAAACATCCTTGCCATCGGATTTGCAGGTGCACCCAGATATGTCTCAAGGTCACCGCTCATCAGCTCAATTGAATTTAATCCGGCCTGCTGGCAATACTTGATGATGTTTTCAATACCACCCGGCATACTGCGCCAGCTGTAAGTAATAGCTCCAATCTGAACACCTCCGAAATTTGAATCAGGTCCCAAAGCGGACCGGGATTTTTTGGTTACTGCATTTATCCCTGCCATATTAACAGGTACAACAGAGAATGCTGCAACTGCAGCACTGTTTTCAATAAATTTACGTCTTGACAGTGTCATTTTTGGTATATTTTAATACATTTTCAGAATTATGTTACCATAAAATTAAACAAAACATCTGATCACTGATACATTAAATCAGCTGAATATTTAATTTAAGTGTTAAATGCTTAACATTTTTTTGCGGGAAAAATGCCACAGAGGGAATGAGGTGTAAAGGGAAGAAGGTACGATGGTAAGAAGGTACGATGGGAAGAAGGTACGATGGGAAGAAGGTACGATGGTAAGAAGGTACGATGGTAAGAAGGTACGATGGTAAGATGGTACGATGGTAAGAAGGTACGAGGGTAAGAAGGTACGATGGCATGATGGTAAGAAAGTACGAGGGGAAGAGGGTATGATGGTAAGAAGGCAGGAAGGATCAGTAAATCAGAATTTTAATACTACAACTTTATATAGTGTTATTTTGTTGATTATTTTAATCATCCGATCAGAGTTTTTTTTGATATTTGACAAATATCTTCTCAATGAGAATTTAATTCATTATGCCGGAAAACAAAAAAACGATAATTCTTGCCGACGGGAGTTTCCCTGTACATGATATACCACTTCAATATTTAAGGGAAGCTGAAAGAATTATCTGTTGTGATGGCAGCTCTGATCAGCTTATAAAAGCAGGCTTTGTACCTGAAGCGATAGTAGGCGATCTTGATTCTGTATCTCCGGAGATCAAAGAAAAATTTTCCGGAAAGCTTTTTCCCGATCCCGACCAGGAAACCAATGATCTTACAAAAGCAGTCAGATGGTGTACTGAACGGAATTATAAAGACCTTGTAATCCTCGGAGCAACAGGCAAGAGGGAAGACCACACTATCGGGAATATATCCCTTCTTATTGAATATGCCAGGGAGGCTGAAGTAATGATGGTAACTGATACGGGAATTCTCCGGCCATTTTTAAAATCATGTGAGATAAGGTCATTCAGGGGACAACAGATATCAGTTTTTTCTATAAATCCTGAAACCGAAATAACCGCTTCCGGTCTGCGATATCCTCTTGTAAGGAAAAAACTGAGAAAATGGTGGGAGGCCACACTGAATGAAGCAACAGGGGAGAAGATTGAACTGGAGTTTGAGGGAGGGGCATTGATAGTGTTCCTCCAGTTCGATCCACTTTTTCATTGAATGTAATAGCCGGATTAAAGTCATTTTCCAGCTGGGGATCGGGTACTAAGGATTGGGCCTGTTCCTTGTACGTTCCAAACGCTCCTTTTCTCTTTTCTTAAGGAAATCATCCAGGTCCTGCCTCGGCATGGGCAACTTTTGTTTGTCAAGCCATTCGTTGAATGCTTTTTCATATACATCACGTTCTACAACAAAGGCTTCATTGACATACGGGAACCTGTTTGTTCGGATGCACTCGAAGCTGAACTCATCGCGTAATGTTATATATTCACTGTTTATCACACAATCGTTGAGCAGATGGGGTGGAATTACAGCGATACCGATTTTTTTTGCAAGTATTGCATCACCCGGGAGTATTGTCACCCGGCCGATACGGATTGGTGCATTGACCCATGCTATCATCATTTGCTCAATGGCTGAGGGATCATATCCTCTGATCCAGCCATTGAAAGTTTCTCCTATGGCTTCAAGGCCTTCATAGTCCCTCAGGGAGCCATTGTAGATGACTCCTCTCTTGCTTGCCCTGGCAATAGCATTGCCCAGGTTTGAACCTATCAGGGTGCCCCCTTCCATTTTGCCATATGAATCAGCTACATAAATATCACCTTCCTGTAACTTGATTATGGGGGCATAGTTAGTGACCGGGACATGTGTCCCTTCAATTTTAGCCTGTGACTGAACATAATTGTTGAAATCGGGTCTCATTGGCATAAACTGTGCTGTGAGTGCACGTCCGGTCATTACCCTGTCGGGATGGATAATCTGCCAGCCGTTCTCATACAGGCTTGCAAAATTCTCGAAAACATTCCTGTAACCGTTTTGTCCCAGAAAAGCCTGGATCTCTTCAAAAGCACAGTTCTTCAATCTTTCAAGGAGTTCATCGGGAACCTTTGGCCGGCCATCGGGGTACCGTTCCCCTGTCCACTCGGGAGTTAATGCTTTTATAACATCAGGCTGCCATACTACCTGCTGGGAAACTAAAGTTGCTGTAATCAATAAAAAAAACAGCATAGGGAAAATTCTTCTTTTCATTTTTATGGAAATTAAGTTAGGTCTTATTCACTTTCCGGTTTTTTCCTCTTTTACGAGATTGATCAACTGAACCCTGCTCTTTACATTTGTTTTGATATAAATACGGTGCGTATGATCCTTAACGGTCTGAAGACTTATAAACAACTTCCCTGATATTTCCTTATTACTTAGTCCGTTACAGATTTCACTTATTATCTCGGATTCGCGGGGGGATACTTCATACTTCACACAGAAATTCTCAAATGACTTATCTTCACCGGATTCTTTGTCCGGCTGAGGGAGGATTGTACAATAGCTCAGGTAAACAGGGAGGAAAGTGTTTCCTGCAAAAAAGATAAAAATAAATATCAGACCTGCCAGGGGCCGGGTAGAATAGAATGCAAGTGAAACGCACTGAGCGACCGTTATCAAAGAAATTAACGGAGCTATCAACCTCCTGTCGCGTTCATGAATTATTGCCCGGGACTTTCTTGATAAGTGGATCAGGTAGGAAGCGAGCAGGGCATAGGCCATGTTCATCGAAATGAAATAGTTCCTGATAAGGGTTGTGGGTTCCGTTGTGTTTTCCTTTGCTATATAATAACCCATAATGAACAGGAATGTAAAATTCAGTCCCAGGAAAACGGGAACGAACCACCTGCTTTTTTCCCTTCCCGAGATGGCTGCAGTGAACTGCACCAGCATAAGCCATGCAAAAACGAGAAATGGCAATCCCAGTAAAAGTGCAATATTTGAAAAGCGGGTAAATAATTCCGGTGAGATGTAGGGAGAAAGGAATGCTTTTACCAGAACCTGTCCCCATATTCCGTAAAATCCGAATGTATAAATGAAAACCTCATAATACAGAAGCGAAGCGAAGATTTCGGATTTGTAATTGTTCCTTAACCGGGAAGCAAGAACAATTCCGGCTGAGGCAAGCGCAACTGAAAAAATAAATACAAGGTAAAATAGAACTGTCAGCATAATGAGATAAAGGTATAAAATTCAAATCAGATGATGCAAATATTAAATCCATTAACCGCAAAGTTCAAAAAGATTAACCGCAAAGTACGCAAAGATTCCGCAAAGTGCGCAAAGGGAATATTCGAAAGTTTTTGACTTAGCGTCCTTTGCGTAACCTTAGCGACCTTTGCGGTTAAAAGAATAAAAACAATAACCACTACTTAAGTATTGGCTCCATACTAAAGTAGGAACCTTAAAAATCACTACAATAGTATTAAGTCCGGGATAAAAACCGGGCGTACATTTGTTCCGTTAATCAAACAATATTATTTAAAATGGAAACGACAAGAGAATACAAACTGATCCCGACATTCGGTGACAGTTATGGAACAGGATGGAAAGTGATGCTCGATAATTTTCTGAGATTATTACTTGTAGTATTTGTACTGGGGATCCTTACCGGTCCCATGAAAGGCATAAATTTCAATCTTGACAAAGGTGATTTTTCGCATTTCCCGTGGCATTGGAACGGGAGCTGGGAACAGATCTTCGGACTGGCATCTCTGGGAGCATTCGCGGTATTTCTGGGTTTGCTTGCCCTGGCTTATACATTCCTTGCCCTGCCGGTTGTAAGATACGGGGCCAAAATGATCTTCGTTGAATCTGTAAGGAGAAAAAAGCCTGATTTTGAGTGGTTAATAAGAGGATTCTGGACGAACTACCTTAATATAATACTT
>Ga0116148_1004280_pt1 | contig 12560 bp, 7 predicted proteins | sample AD_UKC055_MetaG_FD_89786 | JGI IMG/M metagenome (GOLD analysis project Ga0116148, IMG submission 89786) | Active sludge microbial communities of municipal wastewater-treating anaerobic digesters from USA - AD_UKC055_MetaG | ecosystem: Engineered > Bioreactor > Anaerobic > Digestate | place: USA... | reverse complement strand
TCTTGCATCTTAATATCGGCTCGATCCGGAGTTCTCGCCAGGCCCAGGGCGCGACACATAGCTGAGCGGAGGAGCAATCAACAGGCCCGGCATCTGGCGGTGCTACGAGTTCCTGTAAAAAGGACGCTGTGTGAAATTCCAGCGCATTGCTTGCATTTGCCCGGCTTTGAGTCGAGCTAGGGCGGGACCAAGCCATCACGAAAGTGACTGGTTCCTCTAAAGGACACTGTGGATCGGTGTTGAAGCCCGCCTGAGACTCGATATACACTCATTCTCCAGATCTGATTGGATTATATTGCTCTAGCAGACAAATCCGCGGCGACCAATAACTTTTTCCACTATTATTAGTTATATATGGTCAGGGTTAGATAGAGGATATAGAGTCGGATGCTGGTGAGATACGATGCGGGTCTTAATAGCGATCATAGTGGCTGTGCTTATCCTTATTCCAGCTGTTAGCGGCGCTACAATAACTGATGTGCGTTGGAATGCCAATCTGAAGGTTATCGAGATCTTATTCGATAAATTTCCCGCCAAATGGGGCGGCTGGACAATGTACATCGACGGCAAAGAATGGCCAATGGAAGGTGGCGGAGGAAATGCGGTTGTCAGGCCAAACGCTCCGGCAGAATCTGCAACGGGATTATTTATTGGAGCCGATCCATGGATAACAGGTTTGACTGATATAGATTTTCCCTGCTGCGGAAAAATTCAATTCCAGATCCCTGACGAAGGATTTACCCATGAATATGAGTATAGCCTTATCGAAGATGGATGCTCTTCTGGCTCGGAAAAGACCTGCCAGGATGAATATGATCAAGAATCTCAATCTCCATCCCTATACTACGTGCAAGATATAGCTGGAAAATCTGCACTTGACTCCATGGGGGGACCGGTTGCTGACAAAAACGCCAATGGAATTTATCTCTTCCTGGATGGCATGAGCGGGGATGTCACTTTAGCGGAACACAAAGGCTGGATAGAAGTCTTAAACTTTAGCTATAGAATTCCAGAAACCGGAGAATTTCAGATTATCAAGTTTCTGGACAGAACCTCGCCTGAAATTTACTTAAAAGCCTGCGAAGACAGTCATTTTCCTGCGGCGAAGCTCGAAATTATTCGCAATGGATATCCGATAATGAAATACACGCTCTATGATGTCAGGATTAAATCCATTCAGGTTTCGAGCGCCGAGGCGAGCAATTGGCAGGAGCCGCTGGAAACAATAGATCTGAGCTATGACTCGGTCGAATGGGTCTATACGCCTATTAAAAGTGGAGGGCTTGAAGGTGAGGTTACCACCGGATGGAATTTCGAGACAGGGAACCCATTAGATTTTGAGTTGGTCCTCAATCCCCAGCTCATGGTATCATAGTGCCACATCGATAATTATTGTGGGATGCAGTCGATGAAAGCACTCTCCTCCAATCATTTTACACCAGAGACACAGTATTCTTGAGTTACCGGATCTGGAACACCATTCTTCAACCAACATTCACACGGAGAATCCGCATATCTGAATCCAGGTTTGACATAAGTGAATGCTTTGCACTCAGGATTATGGAAGCAATCATTGGCACAGATCCAAGGATCTGGACTTGAAAGGACATAGCCCTGCATTAAATTCATTCCTGGTCGATCAACATCATATTCCAATTCGATTCCAGTGCTGGGTGAAGGCGATGAATCGACTGGAATCTCTGAAATTCCAACTACGAGTCCAGTAATGACATCTGACGATCCCACCGGCTGTGCCTCCTGCGTTTGGGATTGTTGTCCTGACCCGCAATTCTTGGGAGATGCCGTTCTGCATCCTTCTCCTGCAAGATTGAATTCCATTTCATTAGTGCATCCAATTCCCGGTATACAGAATCTGATAGTGCCACAGCAAGGGAAATCGGTAGCATCCAAACTACTTAGCCAGGGAAGTGTCCCTACAAGTACACCTGTTGGATGCTGATCTAATGCAGCATTTGGACGAACATTGGGAGATCCTTGAGGCGCAGCAACCAGCTTTTTTTGATTATCAATATACATTTCCCACTGTTCACTCCATAAGTCAACAGGAAATTGGTCGAAAGTCACCTCTATCGCCCTGATATTCGGCTTCCATGAGACATCCACTATCCGGGGAGCACTGCCTTTTGATGTTGTTGTCTGATAACTTCCCGGCTCTGAAATGAATCCTCCGGCTGAAGTCCCCATAGAAGAACTCCTGTCCTTTGGTTCCATCTGCCGGACCTTCAGGGATGCTACATTCTTCAAAACACATCCGCTCAGTCTATAGAACTTATTTCCATTGTATTCGCTTTCTGCTTCTTTAGAGCAGACGTTCGCTATCGCTGGGAGCACGATAGATGGACCCTGCAAATTGCGTTCGCCAAAGATTTCTGCTTCTACATCTCCTTGAATGATCACATACTCAAAATCAAGATTGTTATAGGGATATCCGGTGTAATCAGTACGAATGTCATAGTATGCGGTTTCTTCATTAGTCTCTCCTATATATTCAATAAGGGGAAAGAACTGCGTTTCAGGCTCAAATCCAGTTACTGTATTGGGAGCGGTTTCACTCAATATCACTCCAGGTGGAAAATCATAATCCTTGGAGAATATAATTAGAGATGACATCTGATCGTTCCAGTAGTTGCCTAGGTAGGGAACAGATCCCTCGAATACCTTTGAGGGTCCGCAAAAGAAGTTGTGACGATAAAAAGCTACTTTGACATCCGATCCCACTTCTACAGACGATATCTTATCGTTAAGCGCAAACACGGCATAGATGTCCTGAGTTGCATCTCCCCTGTTAGTATTGATAGAGTAATTAAAGCTAGGTCCGCTGTACCCAGGGTCTTCCCAGAGGACCACTTCTGTTGGACCAACGCCGGATGCTACTGAATCCAAACCAAAGGTGATAAGCAGATATAATACGATCCAATGCTTTTCCCTACTAAGATCGTGCATTTTGGTCCACCCGATTCTGGGATTTCAAATATATATTCATGAATAATTGTATAAAAGACTGGCGGCTAACAAAGCAATGTCGTGTGCTTCACTCTCCGATATGGGCCATATGGGTCATTTCTACTACTGATCGCATAATGAAGAAAACAATATCAGTATAGAGAGTGGAGCAAATGGCCCATATAACCCATGTGTACATGATGCGTGCGAATCTCCGGAGACGTTTTCACTATGCACTGTCTCTATGACAGACTCTAACCAAAGTGTTAAGTAGATATCAATGATAATCAGTTTAAGGAGGAACGTGCTATATGAGAGTTTGTATATTATTACTTGTCGTGTTCGTTCTCACAATTGGAACAGGACTCGCAGTAAATGTGGATATCGGTGACGTAGATGCGTTCAAGCAAGCCTTGGAAGAAGATGGTTTCACCGTACAGCAAGGCGGGCTAGCTTTTTTTGACTTATTGAAGGTATATAATAACGGAGTGCTACCTTCTGCATACGGAAACAATCCCAATACAAAATATTTGAATCTTCTCATTCCACCACCATCTGGTCAAGTGGTTAAGGGAATCATTTCTGAATTAATGAAAGCGCTTGGAGTGACCGCGAACATAACACCATTCACCAGCCTTCGCCCAGATGAAGCAATAGTTTTCGTGGGAAGAACACCGCCAGAGTGTAGATACTTCAGTTTTGATCTCTACTTAATGGATAGAACATATGGAAATGAAACTCGATGGATCTACGGCACCTTAGGAGATACATTGAACCACCTCGTTATCAATACTGAAGGGACGCCAAACGGCCAACCTGGTAATCCTTTCAACCAGACTACAATGGTGGTAACTACAGCTGATAAGAGCATTGACCAGCGCATCCGTGCAGCTGCCCAATCAGCGGGATACTCAGATGGCGTAATCAATACCCAAGTGATTCCATCATCCATGGTGAATATGGGTGTGGAGAATGATTCCGATACATTTAATGTATTACTCCGTCCAACTCAATTTACAGATGAGCAAGCTGGCAACAATTACATCTCTAATACACCCGCATCTGTTTTCCGTGTGACTCCTAACAAGACGGCGGAGCTAGATCCGTTTGATTATCCAGAACTGAGAGTCCGCGGAACAGGAACGACAGAGTTTGATCTTATGGATGATCTTGAAGAACTTAGAATTGCGATTCTCAACAAATACAGCGGATTGAATCCAACAGAGCTTCCAACCAGTCAAATAGGCATCATAGGGAGTGATGCCATTCAAAGAGGAATCGACGCATACGGACCTCCCAACGATGCATGCTATTTATGGACCGGAAACCAAACTGTCTCTTCACCGACTCCACCTTTCCCTGATCTGACACAATACTACGGTTTCTTGAGAGACCCTGCAATTACTTTGGGCAATGACACTAATGAGTTCATCATCGTCTTTGGAGTTAACCATGTAGCCACTGGAAAAGCGATGTACGAGAACTTTGTTCTATACGGTGCGGATGTTTGGAACGGCGTTGCAATGATCAATGACTTGGATTTCAATGGAACTGCTGAGGAATATCTTCCTGACAATCCCAACGCAAAGTACTTCTACGTCTATAAGTTCGCAAGGAATTGTGAAGGCGATCCACACTGCATTGAGGTTCCATCTGATATGGGTGCCTACGGCATAGATCTGGATCAGCCGGTCTTCATTGGATGGAGGATGTATCTTGAAGAGTCTACAAAGACAGGACCCGCCTATTCAGAGATCGTGTACGATAAAGCCATAAAGTTCGATCCGAAAGAATAGAGCAACGGAGCTGGGGTCTGCTCTAAAAACCCCAGCTCTGTTTGGCATGCGCATCCGGATAGATCCATCCCTTATTTTTTGCATTTTATTCAGGGCGATCGACTCAGTCGTTATGAGCTGCCACCTGCTTCAAAAGCGCGCTACAACTGCGATTGATGCGTGGTGGAAATATATGAGTCTTCATGGTCAGCAACAGGGCGTAAAGAGCGCTGAGAGCGATCCTGGAGGCATTCAATCGCCCGTCGAAGGTCAGCGTCTCCGCTCTGTCCAGGTTCCTGCAGCATGGGCGACTGAATCGCATCAATGCACGTACACTAAGGCCGCTCACCAATAACGATCGCAGTGCTGAAAAATCATCTCGGACTATTACGAACAGGGTAGGAGGGGCGAGCCGCACTCCACTGGGTGGATGGTGCGGCGCAGCCTCGATCCTCGCGATCTGGCCACGCTCCACGCTCCATAGCCTTCAAATCTAGCAATACGTCTTTTGCAGCCCGAATAGAAGCTCAAGATCACCTATATGCAGGTCGTGCGTTCTTCTGATCGCGCTCTGATATGTGTGAGGAGGCGAAGGATTGGCCAGTGGAGTGAACTATGAGCATGTCCCTCGCCCCGCAGTTAACCAATCATCATTCATGATTAATTGTCTTTTCGGATACTAAGGAGGGAGAGGCGAAGAGCCCGTAGAGGAGGATGGCGCACCCAAAAACAAACTTCGCCTTATCACAACTAACATTATCATTAATGATTAATCATTCTTTCGGCTTAGAAAAGGCGGGATCGAGCTGCGACGGACGGCGAAGGGATAAGAAATAGCCGAGAGTGATATGGGGTCTCCCTCCGCCTAACGGCACGGTGGTGAAAGGGGGGTATTTGGGGAATGCTCCGGGCCGCTTTAAGATACCATTATGAGTTAATGAAGCTAGCGGCAAAGCTGTTCCGACTAGAAATATGGGCCGGAGCCCGGAGTTGATATTAGAGGTAGATAACGATAAGCTCCAGCCCACCATTGATTACATGGCACTCTTATGAAGCATGCGATCGGAGAGACGCTCTGTGTAAAAGCAGTATCGTTCCCCGACCAGCAACTTCAAGGTCGGATTAGAATTATGACAAGAAGAGCGACACTGCCTACGAATCCGATAATCGTAAACAGCAGCTCTCGATCGATGATCATGGCGCTTAGTGGTGGTAGAAAAGAAGGGAGAGTGACGTGCAATCACTCTCTCTTACCCCCATACTCTCCCCTACCCGGCTTTACGATTTATTCCCTTTCGGTTCATTTCCATTTCCGGGATTCTCGCCGGTCTGTCCAGGCGCGCCATCCTTGCCATCCGGATCGTCATGACCTGGATTGGGGTCTTGCTGTCCCGGTGCGTAGGGATTGGCTCCAATATCAGGCGTGGCTTGTGCAAACATCGTTCCAACAAAGGCCATCGAGATGACCAATGCTAAGGCTAACGCTTTCTTCATTTTTTCACACTCCATTACACCTACCCTTAGTCTGCCGTTGCTGTATTTCGGCATTAGACGATAATCTTAGGTAGAACAAATTTAAACCTTGCGGTAGATATCGATATTTACGATTGACAAACAATTGCAGCTATGCATATTGATTTATTTTTATTCGCATTGTGGTATCTATATAGATATACGACAAGTGTCTATAGACGATAGCGGTAAGGACTTGTTGGAATTAACCAGTATCGTCGCTGTTGATCGCGGTTTTGTATCGCGGCTACGCATAATGATGTTGATAAAAACGCTATGCATCGATGAGATGTGGCTCGGAAAGAAACACATGCAACTTGGGTAGGTGCAATGGAGTTCTCCGAGCCGACTGAGTATTGAACTGCAACGCATATGATTGTTGCGGGCACGTTCGATATTTCTGCGAGAATCACAGTCTAGTCCGGAAGCGAATACTTATGCAAGACATCTCCATGCTTATGGCACCTCAACCAAAAGTCTTACAGACGATTACTGAAGCAATTCATTAAAAAATATACATAAAAATTAATGAGAACAACGGCCCCCGTACATGCCATTTTCCCATAACAGCGCTCAGGCAGTTACCTTGGTCTTGGCGATGTACTTGATGAGATCAGATCCCAGTCTTGCCTTCTTTTGCATCTCGGTGGTAACATCATCTATGCTCGCTCCGGTTGCCGCCATAGATCGGATCTCGCTTAGAGTTTCGTCTTCGACTGTGAAGTACTCATCAAGATCCTTCCTATGACCCCAAACATCACCTTGCAGAAGTTCAATGCCTTGCATATCCATGAAGACTTGGATGGCATCCGACATTGTTCTCATATAGGATGGAGGAACCTGGATCATTCTCAACCGGGGGCATCTCTGCATTAGATTGAGAAAGTCTACGTTGCTGGCTCGGAAAGCCATGTGTATCATCTTCTCATTTGGGTTGAGATTCGGAATCTCACTTCTCGCGCTAACTACCCTCAGTCTCATATAATTCACCAATTACATTATTAATGGCACTTCTATTATTAATAGATATCCTAATTAATCTCAACTGTATAGAACGATAGCTACTGATCATAAATACGATTTAATAATTTCAAACTATCCGCTTTACAGGAGATATTATTTACCTTGAAATATAATATATTGATACATGCTCGTCCATAAAGAGTTAAAATGACGCGCGTAACTGAAAGAGATATGGGTTATATGGGCCATTTTTACTACTCTCAGCTCTACAGAGAAATATAAAGTTAATAAAGGAGTGGAAGAAATGACCCATATAGCCCATATTCTTTAACCTGAGACCGCGATGAGCGCAGACTTCAATGACTCCAGCCTGGTGAGCTTCTTAGACAACGGCTATCCGAGAATTTGAGTTGCGTCCTTCTTGTTGTCTTGATAGCCACGCAGATCGATGGAATCGCAGATATGGGATGGTGAAATGATCGACCTAACTCAACGAATGGACGCGATTTTAACTATCTTGGCAGTTATAGGAGTCTGCACACTCATAGCATGGCTGTTCTTTTCAACACCAGAATGATGCCCGCATAGCACAATTATATTATATTATGACATGCATAGAAAATGCGGTTAATGCGTGGTGGGACCTATTGACACTTAAGGGCAGCAAACGGGCTTCTAGCGCGCTCCAAGCGATTCGGAGGCATTTAGTCGCCCATCTGAATCAAGAGTCTCCGCTTCAGTTTTGGCTGCAGCAGCAGGGACAACTTGATCGCATCGATTATCGTGCACCAGAACCGGTAACATATTCGTCAGCAACGTTCAGGAGGAGGAGGGCGAAGACTGGAGGTTTCAGCTCACTTGATGATGCTGAAACAGGAGGTCAAGCCCGACATGCAGCGCAATGCCACGAAATCCGCTAGTAGCCAAACCAGCAACATGTCGAAGCATAGGAGATTGAAGAGACGCGCAAGGATGAGAATATACCAGAACGCTCCTAATTAATGGATGGCAAGGATGGCCATGCTTTCATGGAACAATATGGGTTATATGGGTCATTATCATTACTGTTGCGCTATAGAGAGAAGACTGAGTTAGTAGAAGAGTAGTGAAAACAGCCCATATAACCCATGTCATTAGTTGAATGCAGAAAGAGTTATATACTATTACGAATACTCTGTTATTATTATCAGGTAGTTGGCTACCTAACGACGGCTCAGGAGCTATCCCTTCAGCTATCCCTTTTTCCTGAGCCGCCTGCTCCCTTTCCATGATCAGATAAAATTAATGGGCTTCTATCTCCTCCCGTGTAGATGTATGGGGGGGGTGACCTATGACGAGAGGAGACTTCCGCCTTTCCACTGCCTATACTTATCCTTCGGTGTTTGGATAAACGTGATGATTAAAGGTAAATCTTAAATACTAATTAAGATATTTTTAGAGTAATAAACGGCTCGGAAACTACCCTCATGCGCATATAAGCCACCACTGAGCCGTTTACCCCCTCTTATTTTGTTTCTGCTTCCTGCTACTCCCTTAATCGCTCTATAGTAAGTTTCCTGCGTTCCCATCGGCGAGAGTCTCTGGCAATGTCTTCGTGCTCGATTGCATTGCGCCCTGCTCTGCCAATCAGTAGTTCTTTGTTCTTCTTTGGCCGCCCTCTTATGCTACTCCCTCCTAATAACTGTCCATCCTGTTTCATATGTAATGGTAAGCAAATAACAATTACTTTAAAAGGATATAAATCTTTTGGTTTAAAGCAGATGTTCGACAGATAGATATATAATTAAGAAGGAAAATATGAACTCTGCTCTACAAAGAACATTATAAGATAAGCAGAATAGAATATTCGCAAAGAGTGAGCAGAATGATCTGCTCAAATATGGACTGATTGCAGTAGGTTTCTTGGCATGGAAATTGGATATGTAGCCCCGGTGGCAGCGAAACAGGAATTGATGCTCAAAATGATATGGGTTATATGGTTCAGTCCAGCTATTAACTGTAATAAGAAAAATAGATATAATAAAATATGGGGAGAATTAATCCACATAGCTCATATGACCCATAAGCCTTAAGCATGGCTCTTTAGGCGTAGATACCTGCTCCTAACCACCACGTATCATCCACTTTCGTGATATAGCTTAACTTGAACCCTTGTGTCATGTTCTCAGCAGGATCAGGTTTTATGTAGTAAACGAAGCCGTCTTCACTTTGGGCAAGAGCAATCATATCTCTTATGTATTCAACGCCATTGAAATCGGTAATATTGATCCTGTTATCGCCTAATAATTCCGGCTGAAAGGGAAGTGCTAGAGCGTTACCATCAAAGTCGTAGGCGAAGATATAGCGGTCTCCCTCGACATAACTTCCATTAAGATCATTGAAGGCATTGAGAGCGTCCTCTTTAGAAGTACCTAGCGCTAAGTCTCTTGCACTCACCACAAAGGCCACAAGATCCTCTCTAGACTCGTTGTTGAAGATGGGGGTATGCACTCTCAGATAAGTTCCGGCTGCTAACCACAATCCTTCGTCTACCTTGAGAACATAGGTTAGCTTAAGCTCTTCTGCATTTGAATGCGCAGGATTAGGCCAAATATAGTAAGTGAATCCGCCTCCCCTTCTTGCCACTTCGCGCATGTTCCTAACATCAGCAACTCCATTGGAATCGGTAACATTGAGAGCATACTCACCTATCCCGTTAGGTAGGTACGGGTGCGCCAAGCGGGTTCCGTTGAAGTCATAGGCTATTATGTAGAGTTCTCCTCGCACAAACTCTCCATTGGGATCATTGAAGACTTCGATGGCCTTATCTTTTCCTTGATCCAAAACGAAATCACTGGCTTCATTCACAAAGTTAATCAGGTCTTCTCTTGATTCTGGTTCTAATACATATACATAGCTTTCATTTTCATCTGCCGCTGCCGCCCAGCCTATTGAAGATGTTGCCAGAAGAGCAACTATACAGGCGGCTGTCAAAATCTCGATTCGCCTCATATTCAGTCCTTCTGTCAAATGGTTTCAATACCAATGTTCTTGGCCTATTCTATTTAAATTTCTGTATGAATCACTAGAAAAGGAGATGTGTAGGAAGACATCCGCATTCGGAAAGCAACAATTGACTATGCTTCCACTCGATGACTTACTTGATCTTAGCAGTGCAGGTAAAAGAATACTCCGTCAGAACTGAACCAAAGAAACATGGGCTGTTATCTTGAAGGGAGATGTCCGGAACTGCCCACAATACCCGCAACTACCCTAAAACGGGTAGCATCGACTAGACTACCCGCGGGTAGTACAAAAGAGAATACCGCCTTGATTCGGCTTTCAAATGCGCCCTTACATATTCTTCGCGCAAATTCGGGGAGGAGGACGGAGAACCCGGAGGTTTCGGCTCACTTGTGATGCCGAAACCGGAGGGATCGTAGTCAGACCTGCCGAGTGATGCCACGAACGCAATGCTAATTTTACTAATTTTTGAGACCTATACTAATTCAAGAAATCGCTAGCAATAGACTTGAAATTAGTAAATTAGTAAAATTAGTAGTTGATTGTTATTATAGAGAAAATTTTGTCTGTATCTAGGAAGACTTGAAAGGAACACGCCTTCAAATATCTACTGGGTATGCTGCAAAATGAACTAATTTTACTAATTTACTAATTTGGCGGCGTAGCATATCGGTTTTAAAATTAGTTCTGCTCTGTAGAATTAGTAAAATTAGTAAGCATGCTGGTTCAGATCTCCTTTTGACCTATCATTAGAGCTAGGCAAAGATAGAATCGCAGACCATGCCTTAGTTATATATGACTAGATTTTGAATACTGCTCAAGTCGCCTGATGGCATTGTACTTATCTTTCTTCTCGAGTTTGGCTTCCTCGATTGCCTCATGGAGCGTCTGGATGGTGCTATCATAGGTCGTTCTGTCTACTGGGAATGGCGTTCCGTCCTTTCCACCATGGGCAAGGCTGAACTTGGCTGGGTCTTTCCAGCTTGGGCTTGCACCATATACAAGTTCGGATATCAGAGCCAAAGCCCTTATTCTTCTTGGTCAGCCCTTTTAGCGCGATCAATTCTTCGTAGCTGGATGGTTGAATCTCATAGGCCAACTCAAGAGCTTTTCTGCCTGCTTCACCTATATCGAGGAGGGCTATCAATTCGTGCCGTTTAGGCATGGATAGCTCTGGAATAGGGGCTGGCTTAATATCCCCGAAGTCCAGAAGGCTGCGCTGAGCTTTGCGTATGCCCAAATGCGATGGCCCATCTCTTACGATGTCCAAAGTGACCTTTCGGTTTTCACGGCTCTCCGAAGCAGTTAGATCTAGGACGGTTTGTTCTTGGCGTTGAAAGCAGATGTCATTGTGAGGCTCCTCTACGAAGCTTTCTAGGCGGTCGGAAAGCCAATGATAACGCCGGGCATAAGAATCGTTCATTCCTTGCTGGACCACCGCCTATTCTCCATTCTCCGTGAAGAAGAAGGCATGATGATAGAGCTGGTATCCGTCTTGCACAAGGGCATTATCCACCTTGGCGCTCATCCTGCTTGCCCGAACCAGTTCATCCACTTTTTCTGACGTAAGGGAAAAGCTCTCACCCAGCCTCTTAATGTCAGTAGATGCCTTAGTGGAGGTCTTTCCTTTGCCGCCAGCGACCGCAATACCGTGTCTTTCAGGCGATAGAGCCATTTTCAGGGCGCAAGTTGTGATCGTGGTTGTTCCTGATGAGTGCCAGTCGAATCCCAGAACGCAGGAGAAGGCTTGAAACCAATAGGGATCGGATATTCGGCGGAGGAACTCCTCCTGGCCGTGCTCATAGACCAAAACCTCCACTATCTCGCCAGCTAGGACATGCATGCGTTTGAATAGCCACGGCGGGGCAGAGCCACCATGCAAGGGGAGATTAGCAGTTCCTGTCTTCATTTCTGATGACCTATTTATTAAATAAGGCTGCGTTCTATATTAGATCAACTGCGAAATTTGGGTCTTGGCAGATGCAGGAAATTATTCTGAAGCAGCCAAATAAAAGGTCAGAGAGATGAAGACTAATCTGCTAGGAATCTCTTGCATTTGTTTTTGATGGAATAGCTGTCATGCCAAAAACAAATTTACAGGTAAATCTATGCGCCGATCGGGATAAAATCTTTAAAGTTTCAACACGGGCATGAGAGATAGTTCAAGTGAAAAATGACGAAATCTCCAAACTAAATGCACAAAAACAATATACAAGCGACATAGTTACTTAGTAATTTTATGCCCAAACCCGGACTCGAACCGGGGACATTCAGATCTTCAGTCTGACGCTCTCCCAACTGAGCTACTTGGGCTCAAGTGGGCCCGACGCGATTCGAACGCAT
>Ga0116148_1004276_pt1 | contig 12563 bp, 6 predicted proteins | sample AD_UKC055_MetaG_FD_89786 | JGI IMG/M metagenome (GOLD analysis project Ga0116148, IMG submission 89786) | Active sludge microbial communities of municipal wastewater-treating anaerobic digesters from USA - AD_UKC055_MetaG | ecosystem: Engineered > Bioreactor > Anaerobic > Digestate | place: USA... | reverse complement strand
GTTAAAATGGAGGTGCGAAGCGGAATTGAACCGCTGTACGAGGTTTTGCAGACCTCTGCCTAACCACTCGGCCATCGCACCTTGACGAAAAGGCTACTTTTTCATCCCGGCGCGCAGACGCTCCTTCACCCGTTTGTTGCGGGCATCACGGCGCTGGCGCTTCACACGTTTTCTAAGTTGTTGTCCCATAACGGGTGCGCACTTTAGCAAAGCCCGCCCGCTACTGTCAACCGGAAGTTGGCATTCGCCATCGTGCGAAAAAGGCTACCCGCTCTGCCCGGCTTCCGGTAAACTAGTTTCGTTCGATGAGCCTGTGTGTATGAAGCGAACGGCAACCGCCGAGACCATGTTCATTAACCAACAGGGAGTGATCCATGTCGAAAAGGGTTCGCGATGCGTGGCGCAGCCGCATCGGTGTCGTTCTGGCCGCCGCCGGCTGCGCGGTCGGACTCGGCAACTTCCTGCGCTTCCCCGGCGTGGCCGCCCGCAACGGCGGCGGCGCCTTCATGATTCCGTACTTCATCGCCTTTCTGTTTCTCGCTCTGCCGCTCTGCTGGATGGAGTGGACCATGGGACGCTACGGCGGTCGCTTCGGACACGGCAGCGCGCCGGGCGTTTTCGACGCGGTCTGCGGCCGGCGCCGCCCCTGGCTCAAGTATTTCGGCGTGCTCGGCATCACCGGCGCACTCGGCATCTTCTTCTACTACGTCTACATCGAGTCGTGGACCCTCGCCTACAGCGTGTTCGCCCTCACCGGCCGCTACGCCGCGATCGAAACGCCGGACCGCATGGGTGCCTTTCTCGGCAGTTTCCTGAGCGGCAGCGGCGATTATTTCCAGAGTCGTCGCGCCGCCTACGGCTTCTTCCTCGTGACCTTCGCCGCCAACTTCTGGGTGGTCTACCACGGCATCAGCCGCGGCATCGAGCGCTTCTGCAAAATCGCCATGCCGCTGCTCTTCATCACGGCCGTCGTGCTGATGGTGCGCGTCTTCACGCTGGGCACGCCCGTGAACCCGGCGTGGACCCTCGACCGCGCCCTGGGCTTTCTGTGGAATCCTGACTTCACCGCGCTCAAGAGCGGCCGCGTCTGGCTCGAAGCCGCCGGCCAGGTCTTCTTCTCCACCTCGGTCGGCATCGGCGTGCTGCTGACCTACGCCACCTACCTGAAGGCGCACGACGACGTGCTGCTCCCCGCCTCGTCCGCCTCGTTCCTGAATGAGTTCTGCGAAGTCGTGCTCGGTGCCTCGATCGTCGTGCCCGCCGCCTTTCTCTTCTTCGGCCCGCAAGGCACCGCGCAGGCGGTCGAGGGCGGCACCTTCGGTCTCGCCTTCCGCACCACGCCGCTGATCTTCAACCACATGGCCGGCGGCGCCTGGATCGGCTTCGCCTGGTTCGCGCTGCTTTTCACAGCCGGCGTCACCAGTTCGGTCTCGATCCTGCAGCCGTCGATCGCCTTCCTCGAGGAGGAGTTCGGCTTCAACCGCAAGCGCTGCGTGACGGTCATCGGGCTTGTCTGTTTCGCCGTGGCCCACCTCGCGATCTTCGGCGACGGCGTCGTGGACGAGATGGACTTCTGGTTCAGCTCGTTCGGCCTGCCGATGTTCGGGCTCTTTGAAGCGCTGGTCTTCGTCTTCTGCTTCGGCCCGGAGCGCGGCTGGCGCGAGCTGCACGCCGGCTCGTCGCTGCGGCTGCCGACCTTCTTCAAGCCGATCGTCACCTACGTGACCCCCCTCTTCCTCTTCACGATCCTGGCCGGCTGGCTGGCCACCGATGGCTGGCAAACAATCATTATGAAGAAGTGGGCCGACGGCCGCCTCGTGCCGCTCTACACGGAGTCCCAAATTCCGTGGGTCATCGCCACGCGCCTGCTCTACCTCGCCCTGATCGCGCTCGCCTGCCTCTTCATCCGCCGCGCCTGGAAAAACCGCCCCGCCCCCAACGCCTGAACGCCCAAGGACCATCCGTCGCGTCCTCCCTGACGCCGGCTACCGTTCCGCCTCGCCGGCGGGCGGCGCGATTGCGGCCGCCTTGGCTTCTGCAGTCTTGACGTTTTCGTCGTACAGGGGCTTGGCCCACTCCGGCAGCCCCGCGCGCAACGCGTCGGACGGACGGCCGCGGGCGAGTTCGTTGCCGCCCTTGTCCTCGATCCGTACCGTGTATGCGCGGGGCGCGTCGCTGCGCACCTCGGCGATCGCGGCACCTTTCGGCCCTTCGGTTTTGATGGTGTGGACCTCGACCGTCGCGCTCGGCACGGCGACCGGCCGCAGCAAGGCCGCAACGGCCTCGGGCGTCATCCCGCAAGCGTAAGGTTCGGTGAAGCGCGCGCGGATCGTCGCCGCAGGGATCGCGGAGTGCACGTCGTAGGTCGCCTCGCCGGCCTTGAGCGTCTCAAAGCTATCGAGCATGCCGACCGCGTTGCCGGACGTGTCTACGAGCGCGCCGCCGCTGAATCCGCCGATCGAATGGATCATCAGGTGCAGGCGCGTCAGGCGTTCGCCACCCGGACCGCTTTTGAGTCCGTAGCGGGCAACCATCCCTTCGACCGCGAAAAAATATTTGTTCAGCGGATGGCCGATCGCACGGACGCGGACACCGGCCGGCGCGTCCAGCCGCAACGGCAGCACCGTGTCGCCGGCCCCTTCCACCTGCAATAGCGCGAGATCCTCCAGCGGGTAGAGCGCCAGGATGTTGACGACGCTGACCGGCCGGCCCTCAACCGTCAGCCCCGCCGCCACGAACGGTTCGCCCACGCCCTTGAAGGCATGGAAGCAGGTGGCGGCCACGCCGGGATGAATGAGAAAGGCCGCGCCCAAGCGCGCGTGGTTCCCGGTTTTGTAGTCTTCTTCGGAAAGCGTGTAGAGCGCAAACGTCGCCCGCGCCGCGCGCGCGTGCAGCTCCGCCTCGTCCAGCGGCGTCTGCGCCGGAGCCGCCGGCACGAGGCCGAGCGGCTCGCGCCGATTCATCGCGGCAGCGAGATCCGCGATGCGGAAAACCCGGTTGCTGGCGAAGGCCTCGTGGCGGACCGCCTTGCCCATGCGCGCGTACGCGGCGTCATCCAGCGGCACGTCGACCCGCCCGCCGGTCACGCCCGCAGCCTGACAGACTGCGGCCCACAGCGCCGCGGCCATCCCGGCAAGCTTTACCGTACGCAGGGCATGCATATTCGCTCTTCGCATAAATGATCGCCCAGCCTTTTGCACGAAACGGTGTTGCGGTCGGGGACGCCCGCGCCGACTCTGTTCCGATAAAAACATGCTCTCTCCGGTCGCCAACCGACACCGGCACGATTTGCAGGGCGACTTTGCACGTCGCGCCGGTGACTTTGCACGTGATTTGACCTTGCTGATCAGATTGAAAAACGGCATCATTATACGAGTAGTGTAGGAATCGAGAAAGGATTAATGCGAATGAAAACGCTCTGCCGTTGGGTGTGCCTTATTGCGTTCATCACGCCGTCGCTGCGTGCGCAAGGTCCGTTCATGAACGACACGCTGCCGGTCACGGTGCCTGCGGGCGAGACGAACACCGTGGTCGCGCAAACCGGGACCGGCGTGGTCGACAAGGCCGGCAGCGGCCTGCTGATCCTGCAGGACCCGGGCCTCTTCAACGGGATCGTGCGGTTGCGCGAAGGCGCGCTGCACGCCGACGTCTCCGGCGCCACGCCGGCCACGCGCCCCGACACGATCCTCGAGCGGGCCGCGTTTCACGTCGATGCCTCCGCCGCAGCCAGCATCACTGCGGACGGCGCGGGGGCCGTCACAGAGTGGCGCGATCTGCGCGGGGCCGGCTATCCCTTCGCTGCGCCGCCCGGCACCGAACCGCTCTGGAGCGCCGACGCACTGAACGGCCTGCCCGTCGTCGATTTCGGCACCATGCCCTTCTACACCGGTCAGGTCCGCGGCATGCATTGGTCGCGCGAGTTCACCAACAGCGTGAAGTCGGTCTTCTGGGTGCTGGGCAGCCGGTTCGGCGGCGGGTTCCTGCTCGGCGCAACCGACACCTATCACCTGCACCGCGGCAACATCGGCGCCCCCCTGCCGATCAGCTACATGTTTCCGGAAGCCACGATCTTTACCGGATACCTGCCAGACGCCCTGTGGCGCGGCGAAACGCAGATCGACCGCCAAGCCCGCAACGGGCGCACGACCGGCCTGTCCGGCGCCTTCCACCTGGTGTCGCTGATCGCCACCAATACCGCCACGGACGGCCTGACCGCCGGCCGTTTCGCCAACGACCGGCACTTCAACGGACAGGGCGGCGGACAAAGCCTCGCCGAGGTCGCGGTCTTTGAGGATATCCTGACCCCCGCCGAACGCGATGCGGTCGAGAGCTACCTGACCGACAAATGGTTCCGCGGCCCCGACCTGCGCATCCTTGAGATCGCGGGCACCGGCAGCGTGGGACGGGCCGACAGCGGCACCCTGCGCGTGAACGTCCTGACCGGTACGGGTCAGGTGCTGGCAGAGGGCGCGGTCGAGGCCGACACCGTCAAGCTCGCCGGTGCGCTGGACCTCGCAGGCGAAGGCGCGTATGCGGTCGGGCTGCTGCGCGGCGCCGGCACGCTGACCGCCAGCGCGCCGATCCTGCTGGAGCATGTCGGCCTCTACCGCGAGGCCCTCACGCTCGCCGCTCCGCTGATCGGGGCGTCGATCGACACCGTGTACGGCCAGGGCGCGCTGACCTTGGACGGCGGCATCGGGTTCAGCAACGTGCGCGTCGGCGACGCCATCGCCGTCACCAACGACGGCACCGCACTCGCGGTCGGCTGGCTCTCCGGGCAGGGGACCTTCAATAGCTCCGGATGCGGCGCGTTGACGGTCGAGACGCTCCAGATGACCAACGTGACACTGACCGTGCAGGCCGGCGCGAATCCGATCGCCGTCGGCACGCTCGACAGCAACGTGGGCAGCGTGATCCTTCAGACCACCGATACGATTGAAATCACCGCCCTGACCGGCAGCGGCACAGTGCGGTTTGACGCCGCCGCATCCGTCACCCTCGGCGATGTATCGGGCTTCAGCGGCACACTCTACCTCAACAACTGCGGACCGGTCGAGATCCTCGGTCCGGCCGGCGACAAGGCATGGGCCGGACTGACCGTGGTCGGCAATGCCCAGCTCACCGTTCCCGGCGCGAACCTGACGCTCGGCCGGCTCTACGGGCGCGGCACGCTGACCGTGACCAATGCGCTCACCGTCACCAGCCTTTCCATGACCGCAAACCTCACCGTCAACGACGCGGGGACAGAGCCCTGGATGCTGACAGACATCACCGGCCCCGGTACCCTGACCCTGAACCGGCCCTACTATGCACCGGTCATCACCCTGTCCGGCGCGCAGGTGGTCACCCTCGGCCTCTCCAACCGCGTGGAACGCGTCAGCGGCACCGGCACGCTGAATGTCCCGGCCGGCGCCTTCACGATCGACACGCTCGCGCTCGGCGGCACGATCACGTTCAACAACGGCAGCTCGCCGCTGGCCATCGCCAGCATGACGGGCAACGGCCGCCTCGTCGCGACCGGCAGCCCGACCACACTGGACCAGGTCTCCCTCGCCGACCTGCAGAGCGCCGCCGCCGACACGGGTGCGGCGGCCTTGACCGTGACCGCCTTCAGTGGCCACGGGGCCTTCCGTAAAGGCGGCACCGGCGCTTTCACCTTCCCGGTCCCGACCACGCTGCGCTCGCTGACCGTCGAGGGCGGCGCGCTGCTGCCGGTCCGCACGAGTCCCGCGACGATCCCCGCCTCGGTCGTGCCGGCTTTCTGGGTCGACGCCTCCCGTCCCGGCACACTCTCGACCAATGCCGCCGGCGGCGTCACGCAGTGGTGGGACGTGCGCAAAGGCGCGTTCGAAGATCCGTGGATGTACGCCTACAGCGAGAACGAGGCCACGGCGCCTCAGGTTCTACCGGCCTCGGCCAACGGCCTGCCGATCGTGGCCTTCGGACCTGAGCGCAGCGGCCTCTATCTGCGCTGGAGCAAGCAGGTTGATCCGGTACGCACTTTCTTCATGGCGATCGGCACGCACGAGGGCGGCGGGTACCTGCTCGGTTGCTCGACCATGAACGACTTCATCCGAGCCCCCGACGCATTGAAACTTATCGTACGCCGCTCTGGAATCAGGAGAAGTTTTATACCCGTTTCGGGCGCAGTTATGTGGACGGCGAGCAGTTCGCCTTCGACACGCGCGTGCCGTTTAACGGCGGTTATCAAGTGCTGGCCTTTGTCGACGACACCGACGCATCGGTCAATCCCGACCTGCAACGCGGAGCCGCCGACCAGTTCGCGCGCTACCGCACAACCTGGCCAGATTACACCGGCGGACAGCGTCTCGGCGAAGTGCTCATCTGCACCAATGTCGTGACCGAAGCCGAACGTGCCGCCATCGAGAGCTACCTCGCCGCCAAGTGGATCGCGGACATCCGCCGTCTGGAGCTGCTCGGCGCGGCACAGCTCACCCTCGCGGCGGGCGACACGCTTTCGGTCGATGTCGCCTGCGGCGCCGGCCGCCTGACCAAGCTGGGCGCCGGCGACCTCAAAGTCAGCAACAGCGCGCTGCTGACCGGCGGGCTCGACATTCAGGCCGGCCGCCTGGCCTTTGCGCGGACCGATCGCGCCTACGCGCTGAACCCGGTCTTCCACGTGGACGCCAGCGCCGACAATGGCTCGGTCATGACCGACCCGTACGGTTACGTCACCAACTGGGCCGACGTCCGCTTCAACGGCCGCTGGGCCGCCGCCACCAACAGCCTGATCAACAACGCGCCCAACCTGTTGCTCAACGCGCTCAATGAACGGCCGGTGGTCGACTTCAACTACTACGGCAGCGGCGGCAGCGCCCCGGCACCCTACGTGAGAAACAGCCTCGCCACCGAGCGCTACCTCTCGTGGAACGCGGAGATCGCCAACATCCGCACGGCCTTCTGGCTGCTCGGCAGCCAGAACGGCGGCGGCTTCCTGCTCGGCCACACCGCACTCTACAACTTCCACCGCGAGATCGGCACGTGGGGCGACAGCACAGTGCCCGGTCTTTTTGCCGACTCCGCCGCCGACGGCGTCAAGAACGGACGGATCTTCGTCGACGGCCTCAAGTTGAGTTCTTACAAGCAGCAGGACGTGCTGAACGGCGACTACCAGTTGGTACAGCTCGTCACCAGCGCCAATGCCGCTGCCAACCAGTTCAGCCGCGACCGGACATCCACCACGCAATGCGGCGGCCAGCGTCTCGGCGAGGTGGTGCTCTTCAGCGACGTGCTGACCGAGAAGGAGCGCATGAACATGGAGGCGCTGCTCGCGGCCAAATGGTTCGGCGACCTGCGGCGCGTCGCGCTCGCGGACGGCACGGTTTTGGACACCGGCGCAGACACCAATGGCGTCGTGCTCGCCGCGCTGGAGGGTGCGGGCACAGTGCGCCGCGAAGGCGCGGCCACTCTGCGCTTGCTTGACGGCACCGGGTTCTCCGGCATTTTGGAGACCCGTCTCGACCGGCTCGATGTCAGCCGCCTGGAGCCCCCCGCGCAGCCCGCGGCCGGCCCCTCGCTCTGGCTCGACGCGTCGCGCCCCGGCGGCGTGGCGCTCAACGGGACGGCCATCACCAACATCCGGGACTTCTCCGTCAACAACCTGCCGATCGGCTTCACGGGCGCGAACCCCGTGCTGCGCGCCGGCGAATTGAACGGACGTCCGGTGATCGATCTCGGGCGCGCCGTCGCCGGCGGCACCGCGCTGACCTTCGACGGCACGCGCGCCCGCGTCCTCTCCGCCTTTGCCGTGCACGGCAGCCAGGAGGGCGGCGGGTGCTTCCTCGGCGCGGCCACCACCTATCCCTTCTACCGCGAATTTTCCACTTCGCTGGGTACGGCCAATCCGTATACCCCGATCTGGCATCCCTCCTCGTCAGAGCTAGACGTGCGGCAGGGCTGGACCTATCTGGACGGGCAGAATGTCTGCGGCGTGCGGCGCGGCTTCTCCGGCGGCTACGGACTGTTTTCGTTCATCGTCAAACCGCGCACGCCCTTCACCACGCCGGTCTACATCGCGGGCGACCGCGGCTCGCCCCGTCCGTTCGGCGGCCTGCGCTTCGGCGAGATCCTGTTGTATGACCGCGTGCTGACCGACGCGGAGCGGCAGCAGACCGAGGCCTACCTGAATGCCAAGTGGTTCGGACGCGCCTCGACCGGCTACGCCGCGCCGACACTGCCGGTGCTGGGGCGCGTACAGTCGCTGGGCGGCGACCTGCAAGTGGCGGCCGGCCGGCTCGCCGTGCTGGGCGAAATCCAAGGAGCGTCATCCGTCTCCGTGACCGGCGGCGGCAAGCTCGCGCTCGCCTCCGGCGGCCCGGCGCCGGCCGCGTATCAGGTCACGGCGGGCACGCTGACCCTGTCGCCCGCAGCCGAGCTGCACGCCGAGCTGCCGGTGACCGACGCGCTCGCCTTCTGGGCCGACGCCTCGCGCGCCGAGTCGCTGACCCTCAAGTCCGGCAGCGCCGGCGAAGTGATCCAATGGTCCGACGCGCGCGGCGCCGGTCACCCCTACGCCTATGCCTATGCGGACCCTGACCAGCGCTATACCAACACCGCCGTCGCCGCCGAGAACCGCATCCCCGGAGGGATCGCGATCACGCCGCCGACCCTGCTGCCGGGCGCCCTGAACGGCAGGCCCGTGCTGGATTTCGGTCCGTACGGCGGCACGCAGTGGCTGCTCTGGAACGCGCAGGCGAGCGGCATCCGCACCGTCTTCTGGGTCATCGGCAGCCAGAAGGGCGGCGGCCACCTGATGTCCGGCAGCGGAGACCTCAACTACTTCTTGCGCGGCACCAACTACCTCGCCAACACGCCGGCCGTGCTCTGGGGCGCGAACTGGACTGCCGTCACGGGCGGCGTCACGCGAGTCGACGGATCAACCATCAACGGCCTCAAGACAGGCCTGAACGGCACGGGCTATCAGATCGTGAGCCTGACCGCCACGGCCGATGTCGCCGCCGGCGCCTTCGCGTGCGACCGGCCGGGCCGCAACCATCCCGACGGCACCCGCTGCGGCGGCCAGCGGCTGGCCGAAGTGCTGGTCTACACGCGCGCGCTCACCGATGCGGAGCGCGCGGAGGTCGAGGCCTACCTCGCGTGGAAGTGGTTCGGGCGCGGCACGCCCGGCACGAGCTTCGCGGCCATGCCGCACACGGGCGCGGCGGTCGATCTCGCCCCCGACGCCGAACTGATCCTGAACGGCGTGGACACCGGCGCGGTCACGGTCACCGGCTCCGGCTACGTGGCGAACGCCGAGGTGCCGCCGACGGTCTTCCAGTTGACCGGCCCGCGCGTCTTTGAACAAGGCCTGATCCTGGCGGACGGCGCCACGCTGGTCGTGGATTACGACGGCGCGCAGCCCGCCCTGGACCAGATCACCGTGGCGGGCGGCCTCACCGTGCTCGGCGGCGGGCGCGTGGTCATGGACCGCGTGTCCAACTGGACCAGCGGCACGCAGAGCGTTCCGCTGATCAGCTATGACACCCTCAACGGCGGAGAGGCCTTCGATACGCAGTGGCGCGGCAGTGGCGCACCGTTCGGCCACAGCGTCAATCCCGGCTGGCTGCCGGGCGACTCTCTGCTGAACGCCGTGATCTACCCGTCGGGCTCCCTGCTCTATCTGAGATAATCGAGCAACAACCATGAATGTCCCGATACACTCCGCCTGTCTGGCCGCGCTGCTGGGCGCGGCGCTGTGCGCGTCCGCCGCGGGCGCGGCGCGGCCCAACGTGCTGTTCATCGCCATCGATGACCAGAACGATTGGGTCGGCCCGCTCGGCGGCCACCCGCTGGTCAAGACCCCGCACCTGGACCGTCTGGCGCAGCGCGGCACGACGTTCCTCAACGCGCACGTGCAGGCGCCGCTCTGCAATCCCTCGCGCACCAGCCTGCTGTTGGGGCTGCGCGCCACCACGACCGGCGTCTACGGCCTGGCCCCGTGGTTCCGCAACGTCGACGCGCTGCGCGACCGCGTGACGCTGCCGCAGCACTTCAAAGCCCACGGCTACACCACCTACACCACCGGCAAGATCTTCCACGGCAATCCCGGCGGCCCCGCCAAGCGCGCCGCGGAGTTCGATGTCTGGGGTCCCGCCGGCGGCATCGGCGTCAAGCCGCCGCAGAAGCTGATCCCGCCGACTCCTATGGGCAACCATCCGCTGATGGACTGGGGGTGCTTCCCGCACCGCGACGAAGAGAAGGGGGACTGGCAGATCACCACCTGGGCCGCCGAGCGGCTGCGGACCATGCCGCGCGACCAGCCCTTCTTTCTCGCGGTCGGCTATTTCCTGCCGCACGTGCCGTGCTACGCGACGCAGAAGTGGTTCGATCTCTATCCGGACGACGACAGCGTGCTGCCGCCCTTGCGCGATGACGACCGCGCCGACACGCCGCGCGCCGCGTGGTACCTGCACTGGGATCTGCCCGAACCGCGCTTGGCCTGGATGCGCGAGAATGGTCAGCTCCGCAATCTGGTGCGTTCCTATCTGGCGTGCACCAGCTTCATGGATGCGCAGATCGGCCGCCTGCTGGAGGCGCTCGACGCCGCAGGGCTTGCCGAGAACACGGTGGTCGTCGTGTGGGGCGACAACGGCTATCACCTCGGCGAGAAGGCCGTCACCGGCAAGAACACGCTTTGGGAACGCGCCACGCGCGTGCCCCTGATCTTCGCCGGACCGGGCGTCGCCCGCAGGGCGCGCTGCACGCGTCCGGCCGAGCTGCTGGATCTCTACCCGACGTTGGCCGACCTGTGCGGGCTGCCGCCGCGCGCCGACCTTGAGGGTGTCAGCCTGCGCGCGCAGTTGGCCGACGCCGACGCGCCGCGCGCGCGGCCGGCCGTCACCTCGCACAACCCGGGCAACCACGCCGTGCGCAGTGAGCGCTACCGCTACATCCGCTACGCGGACGGCAGCGAAGAGTTTTACGACCTGTGCGCCGATCCGAATGAATGGACCAACCTGCGCGGAGATCCCGCGTATGCCGCGCAGATCGCCGAGCACCGGCGCTGGCTGCCCGTGCGCGACGCGCCGCACGCGCCCGGCAGCGCCCACCGCATCCTGACCTACGACGCCGCCGCCGACCAGGCCGTGTGGGAGGAGCGCATCACCATCCGGCGCGGCGATCCGGTGCCGTGACCCGCCGCCTCACTTGCGGTTGCGCAGGCCACCGAACACCCAGAGCGGCGAGGCGGTCTTTTCGCGGATTTCCTTGGCATCGTACGCGGCGACGGCCAGGTCGTAATCGGTTGGTGGCCGGGGAATGCGAGTTCAGTGCGTGTTTTGAGCGAAGCGTAGTCGGAGCGCGGGCGTCCCCGCCCGCACAGAGAAAGGTCGCGCGCGATTCAGATGCGCGGCTCGGCACCCAAGCCATGGGACGCTCAGTCTTTTGCACAAACGTTGTTGCAGGCGAGGACGCCCGCACCACGGTCTGCGGGCGAGGACGCCCGCGCTCCCGACTCGCCTGCCCCCCTTTTCACCAGAAACGCATGAACGTCGCGCATCCCTGCCACTCACCGATTACCGCGCATATTCCGATCAAAATTGACGAATAGCGTATCGATATGATATTTGTTGTACCAAAAGGAGATCGATATGAGCACGGTCCTGGTGTCGCCTAAGTTCCAGATTGTCATTCCTCGGGAAATTCGCGAGAAAAACCGGATTACCTCAGGGCAGCGGTTGCAGATGATCAGCTTTGACGACCGCATCGAGTTGATCCCGGTACGCAAAATGAGCAGCACAAGGGGTTTCCTGAAAGGGTTTGACGGTGGGTTTACTCGTGATGAGGAGGATCGCGTATGACGGTCGTCGACACCTCAGGCTGGATCGAGTACTTTTTTGACGGAAAAAATGCCGCATCGTTCGCACACAAGATTGAAAACACGTCCAAGCTAATCGTTCCCGTCATTTGTCTTTACGAAGTCTTCAAGAAAGTCAATCTGGTTGCCGATGAAGCGAAGGCTCTTCAGGCCGTGGCCCAAATGAAACAGGGTCGGGTCGTTGACGTCACTGAACCTATCGCGCTGCAAGCTGCTCTAATCAGTATACGTCATCGCATTCCAATGGCAGACAGCCTTATTCTCGCAACAGCATGGGGGGAACAGGCGATGCTGTGGACTCAGGACGAACACTTCAAAGGTCTGCCGGGGGTCGAGTTTAAGAAACCCAAGGAATAGTCCATCCAGCACGCTCTGTAACTGGACGGTGCCCCGCCGCCTCACTTGCGGTTGCGCAGGCCGCCGAGCACCCAGAGCGGCGAGGCGGTTTTCTCGCGGGCCAGCCGGAAGTAGCCCTCCTTGGCGGTCTTGACATCCTCGACCGTCACAAACGCATGGGGGTTATGCGACTGGATGATCTGCATCAGCTCTTGCAGGTCCTTGCGCTTGGTCACGGTGAAGATCATCTTCAGCTTGCCGGACATGCCTTCGATATCGATCAGCGACGCGCCGAAGCCCGCCCCGCGCAGATGCGCGATCAGGTCGGAGGTGTCGAACTTCGGCACGATGCGCACCAGCACCGTGCCCAGCGAGAGCCGCTCATCCAGCC
>Ga0116148_1004268_pt1 | contig 12587 bp, 14 predicted proteins | sample AD_UKC055_MetaG_FD_89786 | JGI IMG/M metagenome (GOLD analysis project Ga0116148, IMG submission 89786) | Active sludge microbial communities of municipal wastewater-treating anaerobic digesters from USA - AD_UKC055_MetaG | ecosystem: Engineered > Bioreactor > Anaerobic > Digestate | place: USA... | reverse complement strand
CCTGATGGAGTAGCTCGCAAGAACTTAGGTTATGCCGCACTCTCTCAGCTCTACCATGAGCTGGGAATCGACGTTTTTCTCAATAACCACCAGCGCTATAAGAACTTTAAGGCAAACCTCAACCCTATCTTTAAGATGCTCATCTATAATCGAGCCCTCTATCCTGATTCTAAGCGTGGTGCATGGGAGAATAGGGGAATATTCTTTGAGAATACCAATTATTCCCAAAAGGATGTGTACCGCTCTCTAGATTACTTCCTTGAGTGGCGGCCAGCACTCTTAGAGCAGCTGCATGAACAAGTCAAGGCTAAATATGCTAGGGATACGCTCCTATGGCTCAGCAAAGTACATAAAGAAGGTACCTTTCGATAAGACGACTGGAGAATGTTTTCCAGAGACCGAGTACCTCGTCTTACTCGATGAGGGGCGGATTGATGAGGATGAGAAGCTCGATGGCTACTATGTCATCTGTACGAATGTCATAGGACTTGGGAAAGGAGAAAAGCCCTTTAAGACTCAGTACCGCTATACTCCTGACGGATTCTTCCAGCTCAATAGAAAGGTCACTGACGATGACATCATAGAGATCTATAAGGGCTTATGGCGTATTGAGGAGACCTTCAAGGTCACCAAGAGCGAACTCAAGGCTCGGCCAGTCTTTCTCTCTACCGAAAAGCATATCCGTGCACATTTCCTCATCTGTTTTGTCACTTTACTCCTTATGCGCCTCCTTGAGTATCGCCTTGGATGGAAGTATTCCTCAGCTGCGATTCAAGAGTCCTTAGCGAGTGCCTGTGGCACAAGGATCGATGATAAGCTCTATGTGTTTGACTACTATGACGCAGTTCTTGAGGCGATTGGAAAGGACCTTGGTATTGATTTTTCTCGCCAGTCGCTCACCGCTCAGGAGATTAGGCATCTACTTGCCCATACTAAGCAAAGAACCTAGGAGATGTACTACAATCTATATCAAGAAGATATGCTCACTAGTCATTATAGAATAATAGATTATAACATTATTTTAGAACGCCAACTGTCAAAGTCAGGTTTTAAGTCCCTGGTGTCTACCTATTCTACCACCCCGACTTGCTTAATCGCTATTTGCTATGATTTCGAGCATCGTAGGTGCTTTGCGTCCAAGTTCATCGCGTATTGCGAGAATCTCTTCATGTGGCCCAATAGCCAAAAATTTTAGAATATCCTCGCCTTCAAAACTCTCAATATTCCGTTGCAGTCCTTGGATGCCCGTTCGCTTTTGGTAAAATTCAACTGCTGGCAAGGGTTTTTCATAGAACCACTGGTCGCTGATGTAACAGCACATAAGAACCTCGTGTGCGACAACTTCGTGTGCGCGTCCGAGCTCGATGAGGACCGGTACTGCTTGCGGGGGAATATGGTACGCAGCGATTTGAACTCCCTTTGGCTCAAAGATATCAGCGCAATTCGTGCAGACATACCTATCGGGCTCGATTTTTTCAATAAGATAGTGCTGGGCTGCCATAAATATACGCCCTGTTGCAATGATGATCTTTTTGCCTTGTGTGTGCAATGTTGCGAGCACCGCGACAACGCGGTCAGAGAGGCGGTAGCTATCATCGAGAATGTTTCCGTCCATGTCTATCGCGATGAATTGAAGCGCGGTGCGATCGATTTCACGATCAATTACGCGATCGATTGTACCATCAATCATACCATTGATTGTGCGGGGAATAGTAATGTTTTGATGCTACAGAAAAAATGGATTTTAGTCAGCAGAAACGAAAATATTTCTTGACAACCGCCATACTCCATGATTTACTTTCATTGGGAAAATAAAACACCCAAGGAGGCCATTATGAAAAGACCGATGCTGATAGTCGCGCTTGAAATGGTGTTTGCAATAGCGCTCGTGGGCGTAGTGTCCGCCCAGACTATCAATGTGCTGTTCTGGGATGATGCCTATCCACGCACACTCATGGAAAAAATCCCTGAATTTGAGAAGGCAACAGGAATCAAAGTGAATATCGAGATTTTGCAGCCACCGCAGGTATTCACAAAGACTTCGGTGAGCGTAACAAAAGAGCGTACTGACTACGATCTTGTCTGTGTCGATGAGGGTAATATTCCTCTTTTTGCCTCGCTCATGTTGCCCTACGATCAATGGGGCCCTGGAAAAATCTACAAGAAAATCGACCCGAACACCGTGACGCCAGCCATGCTCGAGGTTGGACAGTGGGATGGCAAGCTCGTGGGCCTGCCTATCAATGGCAACCTCTATGTGTGGATGACGCGCAAGGACCTCATTGAGAATCCGAAGTATAAGGCAGATTTTAAGGCTAAATACGGCTATGACCTTGGTGTGCCACAGACATTCCAGCAGATGCTCGATATGGGGACTTATTTCTACGACAATGGTATTGTCTCAGGCGGGTTTGGGCCATTTAATGGCGGGCCGGCAGGCGTCTTTGGTGAAGCGATCTTCATGTGGTATTCGTTCGGTACCCATTTCATCGATTGGATCAATGGCAAGCCGACGCTGGTTGTCGATAAGGCAAAGGCTGTAGAAGGCATGGAGTTCTATAAGAAGCTCATGAAAATTGCGCCAAAAGGCGCTGAGACCATGGCACATGTCGAGCGACAGGCAGCGTTCTGCACTGATCCAAAAGGCGTATTCACCCAGTTTAACTGGCCAGCGCAGATTGCAAGCTATGAAGACCCCGATAAATCGCTCGTTTCTGGCAAGATTGTCTATAGCGCCCCGCCAGCGGGTCCTAGTGGCAGATTCTCCATACGAGGAACCTGGGCGGTCTGCATTCCACTAGCCACAAAGAATAAGGATGCTGCAGCAGAATTTGTTTATTGGTGGGCTTCCAAGGAAATCGCGAGTTGGCTTGTTGAGAAAAACACGGTGCCGGCGCGCACCGATGCGCTCACTGATCCGCAGTTCGCAAAGACAAAACCTTGGCTTCCCGCAATCGCAGAATCGATGAAGTACGCAGTTGCACGGCCGCGATTCAATGAAGTGGCTGAAGTTCAAGATATTGTCAAGAAATACTGGATTATGGGAATCACAGGACAAATGCCATGCAATGATGCAATGCAGAAAATAATCGATGAGACGAAAAATGTCCTCAAAAAAGCTGGATATTAAACAGAAAAACGCAACAAGTAAAACAAATAAGCGGACAAAAGAAGGAAAGGCGCGCGGGCGCGCGCCTTTCCTGTTTCTTGCTCCTGCAATTATCATTGTTTTTGCGGTTTTGATATTTCCTATACTATTTTCTCTTGTGGTATCGACTTACAATTGGCCGCTCTCCGAAGGAGCAGGAATACGGCGCTTTGTCGGCTTTGGCAATTACCTTGCGCTGACTCAAGACTCAGAGTTTTGGAATAGCCTTAAGCTGCAGCTCGGATTTATTTTTATCGCAATTCCGATTGAGTTACTCTTTGGGTTCGCCGCTGCGCTACTCTTGAATCGCGAATTTTTCGGCGCCCGCATTGTGCGAAGTCTTTTGCTTTTGCCAGTGTTTTTTCTTCCAATTCTGTCTGGTATGACATGGCGATTTATGCTGCAGCCTCGCTATGGCCCGCTCAACAATCTCCTCATTAAGCTTGGAGCGCCTGAGATTTCGTGGCTTGGCAATCCCACAACTGCTTATATCGCAATTATCGTGCAAGATGTTTGGCGCATGTGGCCCTTTATGTTCATGCTCCTCTATGCAGGGCTGACCGCGATTCCCCAAGAACTGTTAGAGGCTGCAGAAATAGATGGTGCTGGTTTTTGGAAAAAGCTTTGGTCGGTTATCATTCCTCTTTTAATGCCCACAATTCTTACCTCGGTGCTGCTGCGTATCATCGACGCGCTGAGAGTCTTCAGCGAAGTCTATGTGATGACCGAAGGAGGGCCAGGCTCTGCTACCATGCTCTTTTCGCTCTACACGCAGCGCCAAGCATTTGGCTATCAGAAAGTGGGTATGGCCAGTGCAATGGCAATATTCCTGCTCATTATTTCGATCGTATTCGCGCTTACCCTCGTGCGCAAAAATATGTCGCTCGATGTGCTCGAAGAAAAGGCAGGTGCATGATGGATCGCAGAAGTCGAAGACGAAAAAGAACGCGAAAGTTCCTTATAAACCTCGTTGTTGCGGTGGTGGCCTTTGTGATTCTTGCTATAGAGCTCTATCCGATCGCAATTACGGTGCTTAACGGGTTTCGACGCGATATCCACATTCTCTCAGGCCAGCCATTCAAGTTAAGCCAGCTGACGTTGCGCAGCTATCAGCTTGTGCTTAAAAATGCGGGCTTTAGGATTGGAATGCGAAATTCGATCGTCGTGGGGCTTCTGTCCACCTTTATTTCATTGCTAGTGGGTGCAATGGCATCGTATGGTATTGCAAGATTCAAATTCAAAGGACGAAATTCACTCGCTTATAGCTTCCTTGTGTTGCGCATGCTGCCGCAGGTTTCCTTGGTTATAGCGCTTTATCTGATGTTCTCAGATATTGGTTTGCGGGACACGATCAGCGGACTCACCTTGGCGCACACGAGCTTTAATGTGCCGTATGTCATTTGGCTGCTTTTACCATTTTTTACCGCGGTGGACAGAGCATACGAAGAAGCAGCGATGGTGGACGGATGCACGAGGCAGGGTGTATTCTTTAGGATTTTTTTGCCGATTGTAGCGCCTGGGCTCGTGGTCGGCGCAGTCTTTGCATTTCTCAATTCCTGGAACGAGTTCATGTACGCGCTTATTTTGACAGGCGTGAAAGCGAAGACTGCGCCAGTTGCGATCAATGGCTTGCTAGGGGGCGAAACGCTCACCTGGGGGCAGGCATGCGCTGCGGGGACAATCATGCTTATTCCTGTATTCATTTTTACCCTTGGAATGCAAAAGTTCTTGATCCGAGGGATCACTGCAGGTGGCGTAAAAGGCTAGGATAACTGAAAGGTGCGGCGACGATTGAGATACACTGTAATGATGGGAATGCAGTGTGATAATGGAGGGCATGCCAATGGCGATTCATGGTTTTTCTTTCGTGAGAAAAGATGAGGGATTCTTGCTCTATGCCGACAGAAGGCTCGTCTTGAAACATTCGGCAGAGAAGCCGCTCTTGGCAATGGGTTGGGGAGAAGCATACATTTCCATGCATCATGGTAACTTCGATATCGAGGATGAGATTCGCGAGCTCTGTCCGCTTACTCATTGGAAAATGTTCAGCCAGGATTGTGTCCAGCTCTGGTCTGAGGGAGGCCGGTGGGTAGTAGAGCTTAGGCTTATCGTACGCGATGGTAGGCTCGTGGTGAAGCTCTCGAGCGTCTCTGGGGAAGAAATAAATAGAGAAGAGATAAATGGCGCGAGAACAGGGAGTGATACCATATCTCGGGATGAGAGGCTAGGGAAGGTTTTATCGGATAGCAGCTCTAAGATTGCGTGTCCGACCAATAACAACGCTGCCGAACACAACATGGCACTTCGCTTGCGGATTTCGCTTCCAAGTTTGCCCAATGAGCATATCTATGGCTGTGGTGAGCAATTCTCATATTTCGATCTCAAAGGTCGAAAGTTCCCTCTCTGGACAAGCGAGCAGGGTGTAGGGCGCAATAAGTCAAGCCTCATCACGCTCCAGGCTGATGCAGCTGACCATGCAGGCGGCGATTATTGGTGGACTTTTTACCCTCAGCCTTCCTTTGTTTCATCGCGAGGCTACTGGGTCCATATAGAGACTTCCGCGTATTCAGTGTTCGACTTTCGTAGGCCTTTAGCGAGCGAGTTTTTATGTTGGGATGTGCCCACAGAAATCGTGTTCGGCCAAGCCGAATCCATGCCAAAGGTTCTCGAAGACCTCACCGCCTATTATGGCCGGCAGCCATTGCTCCCCTTATGGGTTTACAATGGAGTTATCCTAGGCATTCAGGGCGGGGCAGCGGTCTGCGAGGAAAAGCTGCGGAAGGCACAGAAAGCTGGCGTGCCGGTGGCAGGTATTTGGGCACAGGATTGGGAAGGGATCAATACCACGAGTTTTGGTCAGCGACTGCGTTGGAACTGGGTTTGGGATAAGGAACGCTATCCCGATCTCGATACCGCGATACAGCGATGGCGAGCGGAGAATGTCCGATTCCTTGCCTATGCGAACTGCTATGTGGGCAAAGGCTTTTCTCTGTGCGAAGAAGCGGCTGTGAATGGTTATCTCGTAAAGAACCGTAAAGGCGAAGATTACTATGTCGATTTTGGAGAATTTTTTGCGGGCATTGTCGACCTTACAAATCCCGCGGCATTATCCTGGTATGCGCAAAAGCTCGCAGAAAATATTTTGGGCCTTGGCGCGAGTGGTTGGATGGCGGATTTTGGGGAATATTTACCAACCGACGCGATGCTCTTCGATGGAACGCAAGCCCTGCTTGCGCATAATCAATGGCCGGTGCTGTGGGCGCGCTGCAATGCTGAGGCGGTAAGGCTTGCACATGCGGAAGATGAAGCACTCTACTTTATGAGGGCTGGCTTTACTGGTAGCCAGCGTTGGTGCCCCATCATGTGGGCAGGCGACCAGAATGTCGATTGGTCGAACGATGATGGCCTGCCGAGCGCAGTGAGGTCCGCGCTGAGCCTTGCAATGTCTGGCCATGGGCTCCATCATAGCGATATCGGTGGCTATACGACGCTCTTTGGCTTGCATCGGACCAAGGAGCTCTTTATGCGCTGGGTTGAGCAGGCCGCATTCAGCCCACTTATGCGCACGCATGAAGGCAATCGGCCTCGCGATAATTGGCAATTCGATTCGGATGAAGAGACAATGGCACATCTTGCTCGAATGGCGCGCGTTCACAAAGGGCTGACAGAGTACCTCAAAGCCTGCGTAGCAGAAAATGCCACTCGAGGCTTGCCCGTCATGCGGCCACTTTTTATGCACTATCCCTCAGATGAGCGCGCATGGAGCATCGATGATGAATATCTACTTGGCCCCGACCTTTTGGTTGCTCCAATAATAACCGAAGGAGCAATCAAGCGAGCGGTACATTTCCCCGATGATGAGTGGCTCGATTTTTGGACGAGCGTGCAGATTTGGCATGCAGGAACGCTAGGCGATGCAATTATTGAGGCGCCGCTTGGCAAGCCTCTGGTGTTTATGCGAGCTTCGAGTTCATGGATCGATATATTTATCCGCGCGCGGGAATAGATGCTCATTAGACAATTGCTAGTATTTATCTGACATTCTTTTATCTAGGTGCACAAATAAATACCGTAAGGCCTTATCGCAAGCCTTTACAGAGAGACTTAGAGCCAGCACAATACGATGCCATAAGGGTTGATCGCAGCGATTTACTGTACTACACAAGAAAAATTATCCTCTGTCTCGCAACTCAGCTCAGTACATCCTCTGAAACTATTCGTCAGTCACTGAGTCAGTGCGATCCTCGTTTTTTTGAGCTCCTATCATTCATGCCGAAGGAGCATTAGTGCTTCCTTCGCTTGTCGAAATGCATATCCATGGTGCGGGCCAGTTTGGCTTTGAGAACATTACCCAGCCAGCCGAGCTTTTGCAGATCTCTCAGTTCCTCGAATCAAAAGGAATTGGATGCTTTGTGCCGACCATGCTCTGGGATAAAAAATCCGTAGTGCGGCTTGTCGATGTAATTCGTGCTGTCGATAATAGGTGCGCTGATGGCAGACAAAGTGGCGACAATCAAGCCTGTATCCCTGGGATCTATCTCGAGGGCTCTTTTGTCAATCATGTCAAGCGTGGCGGAATTGCGGAAGAGAGTATCTTGTCTCCAGATCCTCAGATTGCACTGGATATTCTTAAAGCCTCGGAAGGTCTTTTAAAGATCTGCGCTATAGCTCCAGAATTACCGGGAATCGAAGCTATCTATCCGATCTTTCAAGATGCTGGAGTGCTGGTATCACTCGGGCATTCTAATACAACACTATCGGCAATCCGTCCCCCATTCCATCCTTTTTCGATCACCCACCTTTTCAATGCGATATCTGGCATCGATCATAAAGAAGGCGGGCTCGCTAATTTCGTACTCTCTGGTACACCTGATTTTATCGAGCTGAATAGCGATGGAATCCACGTCAATGCAAGTTGCCTTGCGCTCAGCGCAAAACTTATCCCTGAGGATTCTCTCATTCTGATTTCCGACGCAGTGATTGGGGCAGAGCTTCCTTATGGAGAATTTTCGTACTATGGGCAAAAGGTCGTTTCTTCTGAGCGAGGAGTGCGGTACACTGATTCAGATACTCTCATCGATTCGAACAAACTCGGTATCGATATTGTTAAAAATTTTTTTGCTGTTACGCGAATTTCTCTTTGCCGGAGTGTGAAGGCAATGTCGCTTGTTCCAAGAAAAGCCCTTGGCCTGGCACGCGAATATGGCTCGATAGAGATTGGCAAGAAGGCCGATATTTTTATTTGGGATAAAGAGATGAGGGTTGCCGCGAGGCCAGAAAGCTTTCTTGAGCAAAAAGCAGGCTGCCTAGAATGTACAGATATCGCTTTTCGATATTCGCTATTGAAGAAAATGAGGAAGAGAAATGAGCATTGTGCCGCAAGGTTTTCAGGCGCATAAATATCATGCGCTAGGCAATGGTTATCTCGTTGTCGATCCGGCAGAATTAAATATATCGCTCTCAAGTAATGTCATTGCTGCGTTGTGCGACAGAAACCGTGGCGTTGGCTCGGATGGCATCTTATATGGCCATCTTTCTTCCTTTTCTTCTATGATGAATGAGAGCGAGAATGGTGCTGCAAGCATTGAGCGCAATGCCGCACAAAATGTGAGCGCCTTCCAGCTTACTGGCGCACGCACGAACGGCGTTTTTGCTTTGCGTATTTTCAATCCCGATGGTTCGGAGGCCGAGAAATCCGGCAACGGACTCAGGATTTTTTCACTTTATCTCTTTGAGCGCGGTCTTGTAGGAGAAAGGCCTTTCCAAGTTCAGACAAAAGGTGGGCTTGTCGAATGCAGAGTGCTGAGGAGTGCGGGCAAAAGTGGGACTTCGGTTGGTAGCGCTGATTATTCTAGGCATACAGATGCGAACAACGCGTATAACATTGATGAGGAGCTCAACATCGAGGTCGCTATGGGCGAGCCGCAATTCTTACCCGGCAGCTCTACGCTCACGTTTGATGGTATCGAATTTCATGCTGAACGAGTGTCCATGGGCAATCCTCACTGCGTGCTGGTTGGTCTTCATCCAACCGAGGATCAGGATATACACTTGCGAGCGGTTCCTCTTCATGCGCAGCAGCTGCCTGGCTAAGCGTCTTGGCCTTATCGACGATGTGGTTACCCTAAAAATGCCCGGTGGAAAACTTACCATCGATATGCAAAATCCAAGTATCATAATGACGGGGCCAGCTGTGCGCACCTTCGACCTTGTAGTATCGCCTGAGTATGCGCACTATCTGAGCCTCGGGCTCGATGAGAGCTTCGCGTAAAAAGCAAGAAATGTGAAAAACAAGGAAAGAGGATAACCATGAATCGATCAGAGGGTGATCGGAATCTTCTCAAAAAAATCCTTGTTGAGGCAACAGCCATGCAAGAGTCGATTGTCGACACTCGTCGAACTTGGAATGATTCAATATGATAGCGTTGGTTGGCAAAAAAGAGGAATCCTATGCCTTGGGTTGATGAGTCTAGATGCAGCGGCTGCGGCGTATGTGTTTCATAATGCCCAGAAAAAGCTATATAGATGGATTCTAAAAGGATAGCTGTCATCGATAGTTTATAGTGCACTTACTGTGAAATTTGTTTTTCAGTATGCTCAAGACAGGCTATACGATCCAATTTTGAAAATGATGCTTTACGCGGACGAGGCATGGGAAAAGCAAAGGTGACTGGTTCGGGATTGGGCCGCGGAGGGGGGAAGGATTGAGCGGAATGCGGGATGTGAGGTAACACATGTATGCATACGGCCCTGTGCCGTCTCGCAGATTTGGGCGCTCTCTTGGTGTTAGCCCGATTCCCGAAAAAACATGTAGCTATTCGTGCGTCTATTGTCAACTTGGCCGAACGAAAAATCTGACTCCCGTGCGGAAAAGCTTCTTCGACAAAGATGCCATTTTTACTGACATTGAGAAAGTCGTTCGCTCGAACAAAGGGAATATTGATTATATAACATTTGTAGAGGAGATGGCGAACCAACACTGAGCATCGATCTGGGCTCATTGATTCGCCGGTGTAAGCAGAATTTTTCCTATAAAACTGCAGTGATTACAAATGGCTCGCTTTTTTAGAAGAAAGAAGTGCGGGATGATTTGATGGATGTGGATGTCATCAGTATCACGATGGCCACTGGTGATGCACAAACATTTCATGTCATGCATCGACCGCATCCAAGTATCCATTTTGAACAGGTACAACAGGGAATTCTTGATTTCTCCGCGGTGTTCCCGGGGGAAGTCTGGATCGAGATCATGCTCGTCGATAACCTTAATACGGATAACGAAAAAATGAACGCTCTCAATACGCGAATTGAGGCAATATGTCCTGCGCGAAAGTACGTTATGGTGCCCACAAGGCCGCCCGCGGAACCATGGGTACACATTCCATCCCCTGAGATCATAATGAAAGCGCTGTCGCTTTTCGGGGGTAAAGACATCACTCAGCCAGAGGAAGGTGTATTTGGGCTCGACGGATTCTTTTCAGCATCTGAAGCTATTCTTGAAATATGTCGTCGTCATCCTTTACGGCTTTCTCAAGCACGGGCAATTGAGGAGCATTTTTCGCAAAATACACTCGATGATCTGCTCTCGAGTGGGAGATTGCGTGTTATCGACTACCAAAATCATAGATATGTGTTACCTTCTGAATTTGTCTTCGGGATGGGGCAGGACGAAACAATCTAAGAAAGAGGAACAGCGTCCCCTTCTCATTCTTCTTCCACAGCCCAGCCCAAGACCTGCACCGCAATATCCAAGTCCGCGACCTGTAAGAGGACCGAGATCCATAGGCCCAGTACCATCAAGATACGGCATAATCATACCTCCAAAATTTTAATTGGCAATCGCTACGGATGCTTTTTATTTGCTGCTTCATAGGCAGCTTCAATCGCTTCGATTTCCTGTTTTCTTTCCTTGAGTTCTTCAATCAACTGCGAAAGCACTTCTGACCCTTGTGGAGTTATTTCATATACCCTTCGCTGAGGGCCTAGACTCTTTTCGTCCAACGATGTTGATACGAGTCCTTCGATCTCGAGCCCGCGCAATGCCAGATAGATAATGCTGATATCGAGTGCCCCTGGAGAAAAGCCGAATTGGGCGAGTTCGTTTGTCTCTTGTAAAGCGTTCATGATCTTTTCATAATGTAAAAACCAAGCATTTAATTAAGAAGGAGATAGTTGATGATACAAATGGAATTTCTCGACTCTCTGTCTATTGCTGTTCTGGCAGAAAATTCAGTGCTGCAAGGGACTAAGTTTCTGGGCCAGCATGGCATATCTTTCTATTTGGTTGCGTCAAAGAATGGCATATCAAAACATATCCTCATCGATACCGCACAAAATACCCAAGCAGTACTCCACAATATGGCGCTTATGGGCTTTCAAGCTTCGAGCATCGATGTGATTATTCTGACACATTGCCACTACGATCATACTGATGGACTAGCCGACATGCTGAAGAGCATCGGCAAGAGGGATTTGCCTGTTATTGCACACCCAGACCTATTTCGAGAAACCTTTGTCGAAAAGCCCTTTTTTAGATCAATAGGAATGAATTCTCAACATAGCAAAGCAGCTCTTGAAGAATTAGGTGCACACTGGTTTCTCACTAGCGAGCCATTACAGCTGCTACCGGGCTTAGTGACGACCGGGTATGTTACTCGATCGAATGATTTCGAGGATCCTGGAATTGTTTCGAAGACAATTGATCATGATTCTCGATTGATTTCAGATCCCATGAGAGACGATATCTCAGTCATCGCTGTCACTAAGGATAAGGGGCTCATAATCCTTACAGGATGCAGCCATGCAGGCATTGTTAATATTGTGAATCATGCTATCGCAATGACAGGCATACAGAAAATCCAGATGTTGATAGGTGGACTTCATCTCGTCAATGCTTCTCAAGAAAGAATTGAGAAAACAGTCAATGTGCTCGATAGCTTAATAAGCGGATCGGTATATGCGGGTCATTGTACGGGTTTTGATGCAGAGATTGCGTTACGCCATAGGTTTGAAGACCGGTTTCTCCCTCTGCAGACAGGGATGCGATTTGAAATTGCATGAACCTTAGTGGAGATACTCAATATGGTTTTCCAAAGTTCCCGCGACATAGGCTGCAGCGGCTTCCTCGATATTGAGCTTGTCTGTAACTATAGCTGGGATACCCATGCTTTGAAGGTTGGCATAAAGCCCCGCGCCCATGCCTCCGGCAATGACGGCAGCACAATCGCGGACAGGCTCGAGCATGCTCGCATGTTTGGATTGGGATACTGCATCAAAACCATGGCCACCGAGCGCGCTATGTTCATGCGAATCATTATGCTGTCCAGCAAATGTACTATGCCCTGATTTTGGGATTATTTCTTTGTGAGATATGGTGCCATTCTCAATTTCTACAACTACATAATATGTTGCTCTGCCAAAATGGCGAGAAATAGTGATT
>Ga0116148_1004267_pt1 | contig 12595 bp, 10 predicted proteins | sample AD_UKC055_MetaG_FD_89786 | JGI IMG/M metagenome (GOLD analysis project Ga0116148, IMG submission 89786) | Active sludge microbial communities of municipal wastewater-treating anaerobic digesters from USA - AD_UKC055_MetaG | ecosystem: Engineered > Bioreactor > Anaerobic > Digestate | place: USA... | reverse complement strand
CAGGCGTCGCTGCCTGGCAGCCACCCAGTAGGCCAGGCGTCGCTGCCTGCAGCCACCCAGTAGGCCAGGCGTCCCTGCCTGCAGCCACCCAGTAGGCCAGGCGTCGCTGCCTGCAGCCACCCAGTAGGCCAGGCGTCGCTGCCTGCAGCCACCCAGTAGGCCAGGCGTCCCTGCCTGGCAGCCACCCACCAGGCCAGGCGTCCCTGCCTGGCAGATTTCTTCACCCAATCACCGGCCCCGCCGGAGTCGCGCTTGCAATGACGGTATTGTCAAAACTATTCATTTGCACAACACCGGTCTGTGCGCACATCCGTAGCCTGACAGTCTTCTACTTCGTTACCCTTCTTGATCGCATTTTATTCATTATAGTCTGTTTTTTTCACCATGTCTTTGGACAGGAAGACGTTTGGACCCATGACAAACCGGGAAAAATCAACTACTCCTTCTTCTCTTTTTGCAGAGGCGGGGATCTGGTTTGTCCTTCTGTGCTGCTCCAGCCTGGTTTTCTATCCCCACTGGTTTTCCCAGGGACAGGAAAACGCCCTCGGATCGTTCTGGCTCGTTTGGCTCGCGATTGCGGCCGGGGTGCTTCTGTTGTATTGGCTTTTTCGGGGCGATGCCGAGCCGTTCATAAAGGAACCGGCTTTTCTCTATCCGGCCCTTCGTGTTCTCTGGCCCTTTCTCGCGCTTTGTTTTTTGGCCCACTTGCCCTTTTTGAACGCGCCGATTGTGACCGGTCTCGATGCCCAAGAACACGCCGGAGTTCCGGCGGTGGTGGTGGGCATTGTTCGCGACAGCCTCCCAGTCCCGTTGCCGTTGATTGCCTGGCCCGGGCTTGCGATTCTCTTTCTTGCCTTCCGGTATTTTATATGGAATGAATCAGGCAAGCGGGGAAGTCATGGGTTAATCAAGGTTGTCCTGTTCTGTTTCCTGGTGGGATTCGCGGAATATGAATTCCTGACTCGAATCGACACGATCGGGCAGAACATTGACCCGAGGTTCATTTCCCGGTATCCGGCTCTGAGTCGGTATCTTTTCGGCATTCTTTATTCTCTGTTCGGGATTTATGAGTGGGTCGGCAGGGTAAGCCAGATTGTTCTCACGGGGATTGCCGCGATTTATCTATACCGGATCGGAATACTTTTTTTCAAAGAGACCGCCGCGGTTGCCGCAGCCGTCATCCTGTTGTTTCTGCCCCCCATTTTTCATTACGGGAATCTGAACATGATCGACTGCGGAACTGTGGCCCTGCCCGTGGTCGCTGAATTCTATTTGTTGAGATATTTCGAGGAGTCCCGAAGACGGGACTACTGTCGGGCATTATTCCTGTTGACTGCGGGAGTGTTCTATAAGCAAGTCCTTGTTTTTCTTGTGCCCGTTGCCGCCGTTCAGTGGGCGGTTCGTGAGTTTTTCATTCGGCGGCAGCTCCGCATTCGGGATGCCTTGGGCTTCGGGTTGCCCGCCGGTATGTTCCTGGTATTTCAATGGCTGGCTCGGAGCAATCAGGATGTGCCGGATACCGCCTGGTGGTCCCATTATCTCGATCCATCCGTGCTGCTGACCCCTGTCGCCATGCTTCCGACCTCATTCACCTGGCCGATTCTCGTTCTGACCGTAATGGGCATTTGGATTGCGTGGCGCAAAGACCGCATGACACGCCGCCCGCTCCTGCACGCCGGAATCTGGTGCGTTGTGTACTGGCTCTGCTATCTGTCCTGGAAAAGTCCGGAGAACATCCGCCAGGCGCTTCCATCCTACCCACCGCTGATTCTGCTTGCGGGGGTCGGATTCGCCCAGATGGTGGACGGATTGGCGCAATGGGTTCGAAAAAGCCTGATTGTGCTTTCTCTGGCCTGCCTGCTCTGGCTGGTGTTGCTGTTTCCCCGCGCCGAGCCGACACCGGATGTAAGACCCATTAAAGACTCGACTTGGATGAACCTGACCAACTATAAATCGTTCTTCCTGCCTTACGCGCAGTTGTTTCGTTATCTCCAGGAAAATGTGTCGGATGGGTCGGTAATCTACGCCCCCATGGCGAACGAACCAAGTCGGTATTACCTTGCCGCTTATGGAATGGGGAACCGGATTTCCTGGCTGGGGGAACCCTGGGCGCAGCCGGAGGATCAATCTATCGAAACTTTGGAGAATTATTGCCGTTCATGGCAAGTGGATTATTTGATTTTGCCGAATTCCCGGTGGGCACAGACAGTTTTTTCGAAGTCTTTCCTTGACAACATTCTTATTCATGGGGCACAATTTGCCGTTCCAATTGAGCGATTCAATTGGGGGTCTGAGTATTTAATGTTGTACGAAGTGAGTTGGTGAGGCGTTCCGGCGATTTGTACGAATCGCCGAACAGGACAAAAAACCATACCGGCAAAGAAGGGTATGAATCAGGGGGAATCCAAGCAAGTGCAACACCAAACACGTGCAAAACGAAAGAAATGCGGGCTGCATTGTTTTTTGATTCATCGGAGTGTGGTCAGTCCCGTGCATGGGGAAATTATCAACGAGAGCCAAACCGGGGTTTTAGTACGCTCTTCCGGCAATTTGCCCACGGCGGCAACGGTTTCTGTGCTCGTTTCGGGGCTGGGGCGTGGTTTTGAGCGGGTTTTGCAGGGAACGCACATTTTTCATGCGGTTGTGGTCCGCACCGATAGTGCGGATTCATCTTTGTATGGATTGAAAAAACTGGGCGCCCCCATGCAAACATGAAAATGCGACCGCCTGAGAAAAACGGCGGTGGAAATGTGGATTCTTTTTCGCACTGCACCACAACTGGAGTGGGATTTCTCAGGGATTTTCTCCCAGACTGTGGTTTTCTGTTCATTTTCGAAAAATAATCGTTCAAAAGGCATACCTAATCCTATGAAAAGTCTGATTTTAGGACTATTGTTTTAATTCAGGTTCGCAGATGGGGATTCAACGGGCAAGCAACACCCGACAATTCAGGATGTCTTGCCTCTTGGTTCGCATAAACAGGAGGTTTTGGGAAGGAGGCGGAAAGCCAAAAATGGCAAAAAAATGGGGTTCCGAGGGACGGGAACGGGCTAATAATCCAAATTGAGGGAGTTAGTTGCATATCAAGGGGGATTTTTCTCTTGACACTGGATGCCTGAGTCCCCTATACTGCGTTGATTGTGTTTGCTGTTGTTCGAATGCGATTCTGTCCGTTCAATATGCCGGGTTGCCCGGCCGATAATATGCGGATGGGCTGTTCGCTCGACGCAGAGGATATGAGCCGTTCAGGCTCATTGAAGCAAAAAGGCGGTGTCAGATTGGTACGAGACGATATCTTGTGTTTTCAGGAGGTCGAAATGGCCCTCAAGCGGCTCACCGGTTGTGCCATAGTGTGTATTTTCTTTCTGGGCTTGAGTGCCTGGGCACAGGGACCCAGTCAGGATGGAGTGTTGCTCCTTGAAGGTCTTGGCAACCTGTATGGCAGAGGGGCTACCGGCTCCGCGGCGAATACATTGCCGGCCTTGGCGCAGTTTAACCTGGGTCTCATCATCGCTCGCGATTGCGAACTGGTCAGTGACGCGAACGGGAATGCCGTGGGCGGATACATTCTGGATGGATTCGGCGGCCAGTATGCTTTCGGAGCCGCCGTATCTCCACAGGACTTGACCGCGGCAGTTCCTGATTCTGTCGTTCCCTTCTTCGGTTGGGACATTGCGAGGGACATTGAAGTCGTCCCCAACTGGACCACGGTCACTAATGCCTACAGTGGCTACTTTATTTTGGATGGTTTCGGTGGCGTTCACCCCGTTGGAAATGTAAATCTCCCTCTTTATCCGCGCGGCACGGATGAAACGCCGGTTGCCTGTCCGTTCCCCGATACAATTATTGTGGCCGGCCAAGATACGGTCGTTCAGACGCTTCAGAGCGGAACAATTACCAAAGATTCCCCTGCTCGACCGATCTTCCCGTATTTCGGCTGGGATATCGCCCGTGATCTGGAGGTCAGTGTTGAATATGTCAATATTACGACAGCTCTCTTGACCAATCCGGATTGGAATCCTGCGGGTCCGGTCTTACCGTCCTATGCAGTTGTTTCCACGGCCGCGAGAGGGCGGAAGGTCGCAATGTGCAACGGGTACTACATCCTTGATGGATACGGCGCAGTTCACTCCTGCCGCTTGCCGCTTCAATTCGATATCAATCATGATGGGATGATAGACGATACGGATCTCGCCGATCCCAAGTTCGGTCAGCCCGCGAATTATCTGCCGTTGTATCCGCCGTGGGGGAATACCTGCCCCTATTTCGGTTGGGACATTGCACGGGATATCGAACTGACCCCGTCGGGAAATGGATTTTATCTCTTGGATGGGTACGGAACTGTTTATGGCATTGGGGAAGCGTATTTCAACTTCCCGAATCCTCAGACACCGTGGTTTGGTGTGGATATCGCGAATGCGATAGAGATTGTCCCCACTGCCGACCGGAGTGGCGTAGCCGGATACCTGGTTCTTGATGGCTTCGGAACAGTTTGGGAAGCCGGGCAGGCCCAGGATTACAATATCAATGGTTTTGGCCCGGATGGCGGTGGCGTGTTCAGCTTCCAGGATAGTTTTGTGGATATCGCGATCACTCCCGATTTTCAGTTCGCACGAAGTGTACCGCCCAGGGATACGGGGTTTGCGGTGACGGTTGCACCTCAAGGGACGGACGTAACAGATCCGTTTGTGGGATGGAATCCGAATCTGTCCACCGTGATTGTACCACGGTATAAGGTCACCACAGCGCCGTATCCGTTTTTGAGTTATCAGCGGGATTAACCAACTACATCAGGGAAAGAGGAAAGGGCATTCGGGAAACCGGATGCCCTTTTTGATTTTGGTGCGTCCGCTGTCCTCACTCCCCGGCCTTTCTTCAAGGATGGAGAGGGGGGGGGCGTTATTCCGGCGAAAGCCGGAATCCAGGCAAATAGAATTGAGGAATTGTTTATGGTTTCCGTGCAACCAGCATGGCCCGCTCCCCGTCCTCGGTATACGGGCGCCCGTCGAAATTCCCGTATACCTTGACTGTCTGCAATCCGGCCTGTTCCGCCATCCAGGCTAACTCCCATCCGTTGAATAACCACGGGATATACTGGTATCGGCGCTGTTCTCCATTGGGGCTGCTGACCGTAATCGAGTTGGAGAGACGACGGCCCCTGTTGATGATCGTGCGTTCCTCCTGTACAGCCAGGTTGCCCTTTTTATGTCGATACACCGGTGAAAGAAATCGAACGATGTAATGCCGATTCATCACATCGATCAGCAGTTTCCCGCCCGGCACAAGCACACGGGCGTACTCTCGCATGATTTCCACATTCTCCGCTTCGGTTTCGCCGTATCCGAAGCTGGAGAACAGGCTCATCGCCCAATGAACGGTGTTCGAAAGAAGGGGAATGCGCGCCAAATGCGCCCGAATCAGGATCGGATCATCGTCATCCTCCGTCCTGGCGGTTCGCGCCGCATCCAACAGGAACGGCGAAATGTCCAGGCCAATGACTCGGTACCCGCTTCGCGCAAGGTGCCAGGTGTGTCTTCCCTGACCGCACGGTGCGTCGAGAATCCATCCTGTTCGGTCCCATCCCAGTGCGCTCTCGGCGAATTGAAGTTCCAGGAGGGTTCGCTCGGCATTCGTTGCCTCACTATAGAGGTTCAGGTAATCGGGGCTGGAGAAAAATTGAAACCACCAATCGTTGGTCATGGTTGTATCCGCCACAGGCTGGAAGCCCGTGCCACACGGTTCTTCTCTCTCTCTCTCTCTCTCTCTCTTCGGCAGTGGGCCGGGATGAGTGATTCTTCAGGCCGCACCGGCATCCTGCCGGCGCTTCTTCTATAATGGCAGTATGGGCCGGGCATTTCTACCGGACTATATTGGCATAGAGCAAAATGGACTTGCTTGAAACTACTTTCCGCTCATATTAGCATTCTCTCCATGGTCCAGTACGATTCGGGACTACCCCGGACCATCCGGAAACCCCACCCGAAGGAGCAGAACCTCTATGGATTTCCCAAAAGTGTCGATTGAAGGCATTGAGATCTCCCGTTTGATTTGTGGAACGAACACGTTCTTTGGATATTCACATTTCAGCCCGGCGCGCGATACATTCCTTGTGCGGCATTTCACGATAGATCGGATTGTTGAAGTGATGGAAACTCTGGCGGATGCCGGAATCAATGCCATCATGAGCTCACCGAATGAGAAAACCGAACAGGCCATCGCGCAGGTCAAACGGTCCAAAGGCGTGGAGTTTGTCTGGATTTGCACTCCGGGAAATCAGGATTTCGAGGAAACCAGGAATGGGATTCGCTGGGCGGCGGATCACGGGGCGAAAATCTGTATGCCCCATCAGTGTTTCACCGACAATCACCTGGTCGCCGCGGAAAATCGGCTCATTCATGCGGAGGAGATTACGGAGCTGATCCGCTCTCTTGGGATGGTTCCCGGCCTCTCCAACCACCGGCCGGAGACAATCACCACGTGCGACAAGGCCGGATATGATTTCGCCACTTATATCCAACCATACAACATGGCCGGTTTCCTGTGCCCGGTGGAAACCGACTGGCTTCAGCGTGTGATCAACGAATCGCCGAAACCGATTATGTGTGTCAAACCCCTGGCTGCCGGACGAATCCTTCCGGGCGCAGGATTGCGGTTTGTCTGGAGTACCATCAAGCCCATTGACCTGGTTGTGATCGGTCTGCTCAGTCCGGAAGAGGTCCGTGAGGATATTGAAATCAGCCTGGGTGTTCTGCAAGGTATCCAGGTGGAACAGAGACTCTCTTACACGCGCAGCAAATCCATGCTGGTGTAGAACGGATCGGTTTCAAACGAGATGGAATGAAGGGGCCTGATAGAACGGGGGAAGTCTTTTACACCACCAAGACAGACATCAGGAAGTGGTTTCTTTATCCACTCTGCCTGCCTTATTCACACAATACGCCGGAGTCAAAAGTAGATGTGGGGAACGGCAGGGACACCGTCATCACGTGGGTGTGGTGCGGGTCTATCAGGAAAGGCAAGAAGATGACGACGGGATCACCCTCTGCCGTTCCCCCGATCTTTTTATACGGCCGGAAGGATAAAGATGTTCCGGCGTTGTTCAGTTTCACATATCCCCGGCAGGAAAAAAGTCGCCTAACTGCTGTTAGATTACAAGCATAAGAGATGCCAATATCATCAACAAATTCAATAGAAAGTCTATGCTGCCCATAACATGTTGATACGCAACGCCTTACACGGTCAACAAAACCTCCTTCCATACCCGATAGACCTTTGTTCTTCTCGCAAAAGGTTTCATAATGCAACTTTTTTTGATATCTCTTGTCAGAAATGACAACATGCCCTTGCATAAACGCCAGTACACGCGCAACATGGCAGGGCTTGGCGGGAAAGGAACATTGTGGCAGAGTCTCGATTCCGCCCATGGCAGCGGGCGGCATCTCACCCCCGATCGGACAGGAGTGACACCCTTGGAAACCCCTGAACATCCACAGACCAACACCCCATCCGTTATCCCGAACGAGTTTGTCACACGCATAACATTCCGGAAACGATTGCTCCGGTGGTTTGTTCTCGTGATCTATGGGATTGGGGGGGTGATTGGGACCGTTTTGCTGATCTGCCTGATTTATGCCCTCTTCTTTCTGCACTACCCGCAGCGGACGCCTGAAGGTTGGCAGCGCAAATCCGGTGTTCTGGAGGAGTTTGCCATTCCCGAAACCTGCCCCGTGGAAGAAGTCGGCCTGAATCCTTACCGAAAGCCGGATTTTGAGGGATATACGATTCGGCGTTACCGTTTCACACCGGAGACAGAGGAGATCACGGAGTTTCTGATTGACTGGTTTGAGCCGAAAGGGGAAAAGCCGTTCAGCGGATACCCGTTGGTGATGAACTCTCCGATCACGGGTGGCGGGATGCAGCTGGAGAATATCTTTTCGCGTCACTTTGCCGATCATGGCATGGCGGTTTGCCTTGTTCACCGACCGGAACGTTATGATCGCGAACCGAAACAGCTGGATCAATCGGGTTACTGGTGGCGAATGATGACTCGCCAGTCGCGGATTGCCTGCCGCTGGGCCTTGCAGCGCGGTGAGATCGATCCGGCGCGGATCGCATCATTCGGCATCAGTAACGGCGGATTCCGCAATACGTTCTTTGCGGCTGCGGAACCGAATGTCAAGGCGCATATAATCTGCCTGGCAGGCGGAGACTTGGTGGGAATGCTGTGCGACTCGGATTTCTTTGCCGAACCCAGGGAGGAAATAATGAAAACGAGAGGATGGGATGAAACCCAGTTGCGTGCCTGGCTGGAGACCGTGGTCGATCTGGAAACGACGGACTACGCGCCCTACACGGACCCCGATTCCGTATTGATGATCTGTGCCCGCCTGGACCGCATTGTGCCGTATCGGAACGGCCTGCGTCTCTGGGAGGCGTTCGGGCGGCCGGAGTTCATCGCCTTGCCGTTCGGGCATTACAGCTCCGCCTATTTCATTCCTTATATCAAGCGGGTTTCCCTGGAGTTCATCCAAAAGCGGTTTGAGAGTGTCCGATAATGGGGAAAGGAAAATAAGCGGGATTTATCGACCTGTCATGTCATGTACAGTCCGCGCCACATTCTCCGAAGGAACCTGTCCTTCGGGGCCGAAAAAGTTGACCCGCATCTGCTTTCGGTTTTCCGCCAGCCTGAGAATCGTCGGTTCATCATAAAGAGCCTGTTTGATGGCTTTCGCTAATTCCTCTTTTGTCTCGGCATACAGTACCGCGCCATCGTCCAGGTATGCCTCATAGCCCACGCACTTCGAGAAGTTGGCCCAAATCACCGCACGGTCCAGCAGAACCGCCTCCGCGATGGTGGTCGAAACCTGACTGATGACCAAATCCGAGGCCATGATTGAACTCAGCAAATCCTCCCCGCGAGCAAGCAAACCTGCGTGTTCCAAATCTGCATAGCGGTCGATCAATCCCAATCTCTCGCAGATCGGGTGCAATTTCACAATGATCCGGTGATTCTTCTTTTTCAGGACTTCCTCGATGCATATCGAAAGAAAATCCGCCACATTCTCCCCGCAGCCTCCAAGCAGCATAACCTTCTCATTTCCCGTATTGCAGAGCTGTTCGCGAAGAGCCTCCGCCTTTTTCTTCATGTCCTCCCGGTCACATACTTCATGCTGCCAACTCCCCGTTACAACAACAGAATCTCTCGGATAGACAAAGTTCTCGGTCAGTACCCGGCGATGGAATTCTCCCCAGACACAGAAGCGATCCGGGATAATGAACCCTTCTTTGATTCCTCGGTTGTCGTTGAAAATGCGTTGATGGCAATAATCGTAATGATTTCGGAAGATCATCCCGTGCATCAGGCCGACAGTGGGGTTTCCTCTCTCCTTCGAGGCAATCAGGAGAGCGCGCTGGAACGGCCCGGTTTCATAAGTCGCCATTACGGCATTCGGTTTTTCCCGGTCCAGCATTGTGCGGGCGATCAGCAGCATTTCCCAACAGTCCGGAAGGATTTTCAGAAAAGCGGTTTTCAGGATATCCCTTAAGGCGGGCATCAACGGGATGTTGCGATATTGGAATTGTTGTAGAAAGCCGGGGTCTTTCTGCATCCTTCGCCATTTTGCGGCGAATGCGATCCTTGCCGCAAGAAATCCCATTCTCGATTCGCAGTAGTTCCCATAGGAATAGAAATTCCGCCATACGATTTCGGAATCGCTGTAAGAAATCTGCTCTTGCAGTTTCTGAAGACAAATCTCATGGCTGGTGTATGGACAGTCGATTCCAACAAAGGCATCCCACCCCATCGTTTCGAGTTCCCGAATGATCGTGGAATAAATCAGGTCGTAGCTTTCTTTGCGTTCTCCGGTCTCGCGGATCGACCAATATCGGGAGTGCGTGGCGAACAACAATTTCTTTCCCGCTCTACTATGCCCATCGACATTCATCCCATCTTCGGCTTGCCTCGCAAGCGACCGCAGCTCCCTCCGATAGAGAAATTCCTCCTTTTCAGAGAGCATCTCTCGAATTTTCAGGGACTTGGCCAGAGGGCGAATGGCCCGACGGAAAAGACTTCCCTGATCCGGGGAAGGCGACTTTTCCACAGTCATGCCGATCCCGTGCGCCTGACACAGGACCTGCCAGGCGCCGATCCAGACTTTGTTCCATTGTGGTGTTGTTGTGAGAACACGAATCCGATCCGGTTTTGTGCGCTCAATAATCTCCAGGCCCATGTCAATGAACTGAATTGCCAGAAAGAACTCCCGCCAGATGTAGGACGGAAGAAACTGCCACATCGACACGCCGCCATGGATGAAGAACTGCAGTAGATTCTCATTCCCGATCGACATTTCCAGCAAATCGTTGAAAAAATCGTTGGTGGGGATGAGATCCACGGCCCGTTCGATTTCCGTCCAGGGGGAGTCGCGTTCCCCGCGCACGAACGGCCGCACGTCCTCGTCGGGGGACTGCGCGTAACAGACGGAGGTGGGACTTACAACGACGAATTGCCCCGGTTCCAACGGGGGAAAGTAGACGATGATGTGACGATCGGTCATCGAGTGTTCCAAGAGATTCGTAGTGTGTTTTCTGGGATATTATTGCATAAGTCCGTCGATTTCATCATGTTTCACACTCCCGAGGTCGCCGTATGCACAAGAGAATCTGCCGGATTTTCATGCCTGTTCAAGACGAAAGGTTCTTGACTTTCAGCCGGTCGGGCAATAACATGCTTCCCGTACAAAATACGCGAAGGGTGAACGACGTTTTATTGTAAAAGACACCTTTCAAGATGTTGATTCCTCAACACAGGAGGCAAGTCATGATCCAACGGCAGATGAAAGTCGGTTTGGTTCTGTTGGCGACGGCGATGGTGGTATCCAATGGGTGGTCGCAGGCGGATCGGGCGCGAGGTTTTGCCTCTCGCATGATCGGAGATACAGGGAAGTACATCAGTATTGTCTTGTTGCTGGACCAGGAGACTTCGGCCAAAGTCGATGCGTTGTGTCAGAAGGAAGGCGAAGCGTACATGGCCAAAATGCAGGAGATTATGCAAGGCGCAAGAGACAACCGCGAGGCGGGCCTGGCCAAGATGCAGGAGGAAAGAGAGAAGTACGCGGAGCGGATCAAGACCGGGCTGGTGGGGATTCTCTCGGAGGAGCAGATCAAATCTATCGAGCCGATTTTGAACGGAAGGGTCCCCAGTTCCTATCGGGCTGTGGAAGAGGGAGGCCGCAATGCCCTGTTATGGGTATTGCCTTCCCTGGGGCTTACTCCCGAACAGCGCGAGAAAATGGTGAAAGTCACCGTGCCGTATGCCTGTGGCATTCACCCATTCATAAGCCGGTCTCCCGGGCAACAATCTCTGACCGATGAGGATAAAAAGAAAATCGCCGAGCTGACGGATACATTCGTCAAAGAGGCGGGGGCCATTCTTACGGCAGAGCAGAAAGAAAAATGGCAGACCGAAGCGGACAAGCTCCGTGAGCAGTGGCAAAAGGAACGCGAAGAGCGGCGAAACCGCTAAACACTCACGTGCAGACAAGGATACGGGTGGGCGTGCCGAGATGATGGTATCGGCACGCCCACGGTACACTCTGGGACTGAGAAACGGACCCAAGACGCTTACCGCGACGGTTATTTCATGTTCCGGATTCGTACTTCAATTCCGTCTGTACCCTTCATTCGTCGCAGTAACTCACTCGTGTCTGTATCACCGTAATGATACGGGTACAGTATTTTCGGTTTCAACACCTGTGCGGCCTCGGCCACCATTTCGGGCGTCATGGTGAAGGGCAGGTTCATGGGCAGAAATGCGATGTCGATTTTCTCCAGTTTTTTCATTTCCGGAATGTTTTCGGTGTCTCCGGCCACGTATACTCTCTTGTCGCCGAACTGAATAACATATCCGTTCCCGGTCCCCTTCGGGTGATACGGTTGCCCGTTGCCTTGTTTATGAACGATGTTGTAGGCAGGCACCGCGCGGATGTGCAACCCGCAGAGATCTTTCTCATCGCCGTTTTTCATTACGATTCCGCCCTGGACTTTCTCCGCGCATAGTTGGGTGAGAACCACAATAGTTTCGTCTGTCCGAATCGACCGGATGGCCGCTGGGTCCAGGTGATCGCCATGCTCATGCGTAATCAGGATGAGATCCGCTCTCGGCAGCTGTGTATAGTCCGCCTCCCGGCTCACCGGGTCGACATGAACGATTTTGTCCTGGAAAGTAAACATCAGGGTTGCGTGACCAAGGAAAGTGATTTTCAAATCTCCATCCGATGTCTGGATGGTATCCTCTTCGTAGTTCCCCTTGGCAATTCCGGTCAAGGGAAATGAAAGGCAGGCGATAAAAAGGCAGATTGAGATTGTCTTCATGTTCACATCTCCGATTTTCCTGTGGAACAGTCTTGACGGACACTTTTGTCTTTCGAATTGCCGCTCCACAAACTTGAACCCTTTTTTCTCCCCCTCTCGATGCTTGTACAGACCGGGGACATGGGTAACACCTGTTCGGAGACATAGGTAACACATTTGTAGAGTATGTCCAGTTCACTAGGAGGTACTGGACATGCCGTGGCAAGAGGTGAATACCATGTCTCTG